>Ga0247611_10002446_pt1 | contig 29957 bp, 23 predicted proteins | sample 177DNAGHGhighgp2_FD_192422 | JGI IMG/M metagenome (GOLD analysis project Ga0247611, IMG submission 192422) | Sheep rumen microbial communities from Palmerston North, Manawatu-Wanganui, New Zealand - 1770 DNA GHGhigh gp2 | ecosystem: Host-associated > Mammals > Digestive system > Stomach > Rumen... | reverse complement strand
CGTGATGATCTATCTCCTTTTCGGTTGGCTCAATGCGGTAGCATCGGTCTCTATCTGGCTGGCATTGCTGATGGCCGCTACGATGTCCAGTACCGACAGCGCGAGTGTGTTCTCCGTACTGCGTACGAACGGGATAGGGTTGAAGCATAACTTACGTCCGCTGCTGGAGTTGGAGTCCGGAGCGAACGACCCGATGGCGTATGTGTTGACCACTACGCTGATAAGCGTGGTACTCAGTACCGACACCTTCGTCGGTTTGGTAAAACCCGTAGAGACGCTGCCGATCATCCAGACCATCGTCATCCAACTGGTCATGGGTACGGTGCTTGGTCTGGCGTTCGGCGAAGGACTGGTGCTGCTGATGCGGCGCGTGAAGTTGGGCAACGAAGCGCTGTACCCCATCATGATCCTCACGGCCTGTATCTTCATTTTTGCGATCACTTATTACCTAAAAGGTAATACCTACCTCGCCGTGTATGTAGGCGGTCTGATCATCGGTAATAACAAGTTCACCCGCAAGCGCCAGACGAAATCGTTCTTTAACGGTCTGACTTGGCTAAGTCAACTGGTGATGTTCCTGATGTTAGGTCTGATGGTAGAACCCGCCGAACTGCTGCATTACCGCGTATGGTTACCCTGCCTGATCATCAGTATCGTGATGATCTTCATCTCCCGTCCGTTGGCCGTTTGGATCTGTATGTTACCGTTCCGCCAGTACCGGCAGCGCGACAAAGTGCTGCTCAGTTGGGTGGGACTCAAAGGAGCAGTGCCGATCATCTTCGCTATCATGTGCAAGGCGAACGGTATCCCGTTTGCGGATCTGATCTTCAATGTGGTATTCCTCTGCACGATCGTCTCACTACTCGTACAAGGTACAACCCTAACGGCTGTTGCGAAGAAACTGGCACTTGATACGCCGGGTCGCGAAACCCGTTCGTTGGAACATTTTGACCTTGACCTGCCCGATGAGATTCAGTCTTCTGCGCGCGAGGTGGAGGTGACCGAACGGCTCTTGGCGAAAGGAAACACACCCCGTGAGATCGATATCCCGCCGCATACGCTGATTGTCATGGTGCGTCGCGACGAAGATTTCTTTGTGCCTACCGGTGCAAGTGAACTGCAGATAGGTGACCGCCTGCTGGTTATCAGTGATACGGACGCCGAAGCTACCTATAAACAGATGACCGATGAGGCCGAAGAGGAGGCACTCTGGAGGGCACAAATGCGCGCGAAAATTAAAGAGCGCTGGATGAAACTCACCGCTTGGATGCACAAGAATTGATGATTGAGAATTATGAAAAAAACAATAGTCTTTTTAACCGGTGCAACAGGCACCATGGGTTACGCAGGAATGATGGAGATCCTGAAGTACCCCGATCAGTATGAACTGCGTATTCTCGCTCGCCCGAGTAAGAAGAATAAGGAGTTATTGGCGCCGCTTTTGGCGGAACATGAGGCTCTGCATGTTATATGGGGCGATTTGACCAAGTACGAGGATATCCTGAAGGGGGTGTCGGGCGCCGATATCGTGCTGCATGTAGGCGGTATGGTGTCGCCGCAAGCGGATTACCGTCCGAAAGCGACCCTGCGTACCAATATCACAGCGGCAGAGTATATCACCAAAGCCGTGCTGGCGCAACCTGAAGACCACCAACCCAAAGTGGTCTATATCGGTTCGGTAGCGCAGATGGGCGACCGTCGTGAACCGCTGCATTGGGGTAGGGCAGGTGACCCTATATGTGTCTCAGCATACGACCATTACGGTTTGACCAAAGCCCTGGCAGAGCGTATCATCACCGATTCGGGTATCAAGAACTGGGTGAGTCTGCGTCAGTCGGGTATTCTCTATCCGGCGATCCTCAAGAACTACGACCCGATCATGTTCCATGTACCGATTCGCGGTGTGTTGGAGTGGGCGACGGTAGAAGACAGCGGTCGTTTGTTGGAATGCGTTTGCCGTCCCGAAGTGCCTGCTGCTTTCTGGCGCAACTACTATAACATCGGTTCGGGAGCGGAATATCGTCTGTCGAACTACGAGTTCGAGTGTCTGCTGCTCGATTGTATCGGTTGCCCGAAACCCGAACAGATCTTCAATGCCAATTGGTTCACTACCCGCAATTTCCACGGCATGTGGTATATAGACGGCGATAAACTCGAAGAGTTTTTGCATTTCCGTGCGAATGTACCGGTGAAGGAGTATTTCGCACAGATGGCGAAAGCCAAGTCCCTGCCGGCAGGTATTAAGTTTGCCGCCAAGACCCGCATCGCCAAACTCTTCCCGCATTGCGTGAAAGCCGCGATGTGGTTCATGGCCAATAGCAAAGAACACGGTACACAATGGTGGATTAAAAAGTTGAAAGATGAAAGTTTAAAGTTGAAAGTTGCTAAACGCGTTGCTGCTTATTACGGTTCGTTGGAAGCCTACAAAGCCATCCCCGATTGGAAACATTTCGATGTGAGCCATAACAGCGAGAAGCCTGTTCTGCTCGATCACGGTTATGATGAGACCAAGGATGTCGATAAGCTCACCGATGCCGAACTGAACAAGGCAGCTGCTTTCCGCGGCGGTAAGTACCTGGGTAATGACATGTGGGAAGATGCGAACGGTAATACCTTCAAAGCCGGTCGTCGTCTGGTACTGCTTGGCGGACACTGGTCGCCCTTCGATATGCCTTGCCCGTATGACGAGAAGACAATCGAGAAGATGAACGCTCAACTTTCAACGCTCAACTCTCAACTTTCAACCATTCCTTGGCATTGGGACCGTGTAGCGAAACAGAATCCGTTCTTCGCACAACTATGGGCACCGCTTCATGACGCGAACGAGGATAATGTCTATGGACCGGAAGTATTCGAGGGTTGGGAGAAATAAGGTGTATGGTGTAAAGTGTAAGGTGTAAGGTGTAAAGTGTAATGTGTAAGGTGTAAGGTGTAGGATGTATTTTGATGAGTTAGCATTATCGGATGAGGTGTTGGATGCATTGTGGGACATGCATTTCGATGAGTGTACCCCGGTGCAGGAGAAAGCGATCCCGGTGATCTTGGATCGCCGCGATGTGATAGCCTGTGCCCAGACGGGTACGGGTAAGACGGCGGCGTATATCTTACCGTTACTGACCAACCTTGCTTTCGATGACCATGACCCCGATAAACTGAACGCGATCATCATGGCGCCCACGCGCGAGTTAGCGCAACAGATCGACCAACAGATGGAGGGGTTCGGTTATTATGTACCTTTTTCCTCGGTGGCCATCTACGGCGGTAAAGATAACGGCGCATGGGGTACGCAGGTGACGGGTTTGCAGAAAGGCGCGGACATCGTGATAGCTACACCCGGTCGGTTGCTGAGTCAGATGAATATCTACGATATCGATTTCTCCGGTGTTAAGTATTTCATCCTCGATGAAGCGGACCGCATGCTCGATATGGGTTTCTATGACGATATCATGACCATTGTGCGGAAATTGCCGAAAGACCGCCAGACGATCATGTTCTCCGCTACCATGCCGCCGAAGATTCGGCAGTTGGCGAAGACCATCATGCATAACCCCGCCGAAGTGCAGATCGCTGTCTCCCGTCCGCCCGAGACCATCAAACAAATGCACGCGTTTGTGGAGGAAGGAGAGAAAATAGGTAAAGTGGCGGCGCTGTTGGAAGGCAGGAGTCTGAAGAAAGTGATCATCTTTGCCGGTAAGAAACAGCGCGTCAAGGACCTCGCGCGTATGTTGCGTTCCTTACATATAGATGCGCGCGCGATGCATAGCGACCTGGAGCAGAACGAACGGGACCAGGTGATGCTCGACTTCCGGAACGGCAAAGTGGATGTGTTGGTAGCAACAGATGTAGTGTCCCGTGGTATCGATGTGACCGATGTGCCGCTGGTGATCAATTACGACGTACCGCATGATCCCGAGGATTATGTGCATCGTATCGGTAGAACGGCGCGCGCAGAGAACAGCGGCGAAGCGATGACACTCGTGTCATCGGACGATATGCATTATTGGAAAAGGATAGAGCGGTTCTTGAATCCGACTAGAGCTTCCGAATCCGCCACTCGTTCGGGTAAAGGTTATTCAGGCGGTTCCCGACGTTCTTCGCGAAACCGAGGGGGACACCCTCATAGGTCAAGAGGCAAAGGCCGAGGGGCACATCGGTCAGCATCAGCGCCTCAGTCCTAAGATAACTCAGTGCTTGTTCGCGCGTTAGCGCTACATTCGGAAAGGCTTCCTTACGGAGGTCTTTCAGCATACTTAGACTATGCTGCGGTGCGATTCCGCGGCCTCGTTCTTCACCTAAACCGAAACCCGTAGAGATACAGGTCAACTGGGTACTCAACCAATCGATAATCTCTTTGTATTTCATCGGATAAGCCGTCGCAAAGCGGTCCGAATAACGGATGGCCCACTCATCGGGATGCTGCAACCAACTGCGCATCACCGGCATGTATTCCGGATGCGGCATGTTCGTTTCTTTCTTCGGCGTCTTGATCCTGGTCTGGTCCAGAGCTTCGTCATCGTGTTTGCGTAACGCACAGAGATAAAAACCTTCGCCTTTGGTCTTATGCGGGTAGAAATGGTAACCAACCGTACCTTCGACGATACCCCAACTGGGGTCATGATCGATAGGCAGCACATCCGCGCCCAAGGTCTCGGCTAACCATTCGACATTCTTCTCGTTCTCTTCTTCATTGAAAGTGCAGGTGGAGTAGAGTAAGATTCCACCGGGTTTGAGCGCATCCCATACGTCCATGAGGATGCTGCGTTGCCGCTCCGCACATTGCTTAACCGCACGCAGACTCCATTCGCTGCGGGCCTGCTCATCCTTGCGGAACATCCCTTCGCCGGAGCAGGGTGCATCGACTAAGATACAATCGAACAAATGCTTGCATCGCTCGCCGTACTCGGCGGCGCTGTTATGCGTGACAACGGTGTTACCGTTTCCCCATTTCTGGATATTCTCAGAGAGAATAAACACCCGCTGACGCACCACTTCATTGCTCAGCAACAGACCATCGGAGCCTAGATACTCGCTAATGAGCGTACTCTTACCTCCCGGCGCGGCACAGAGATCCAATACGATAGATGAAGGATTGACATACTGCTCCAAGGCCTGCTGGATAAACATCGAACTGGCCTCCTGCACATAATAACAACCTGCATGGAAAAGGGGATCCAAGGTGAATTGGGGGCGCTCACTCAGATAGTACCCGTCGATATGCCAAGGTACTTCGTCCGTGTCGCAAGAGAAAGTGAGCACATCCAGTTTGGTGTTGAGCCGAATAGAAGTTACGGGCTCCGTTTCCAGGGCCCGTAACAGCAGATCAGCCTCATTCCCCATCTGCTGACGCATGCTCTCAATGAAGTCAACAGGTAACATGTACCGCGGGCGGGACTTGAACCCGCACAGCCATCACTGGCCAAAGGATTTTAAGTCCTTCGTGTCTACCGATTCCACCACCGCGGCGCGCGATTTTTAACAAATCGGGTGCAAAGGTACAACATTTTTTGCATATATGCAAGAAAAAAACGATAGAAATGCTAATTTTTATACATAAACAGTTAAAAGTGTCAATTTTTACACATGGAATTGTAAAAAAAGATGTATCTTTGCACGCATTTTGTAATTATGGCTAATAAACGAAAGATAATTAACGATCCGGTGTTCGGATTTTTGTCTCTTCCGAACGAACTGATATATGATGTGCTGCAGCATCCGTATGTACAGCGTCTGAACCGTATTCGTCAATTGGGTTTGTCCTATCTGGTGTACCCGGGTGCGATGCATAGTCGGTTCGGTCACTCGCTGGGAGCGATGCATTTGATGCAAGAGGCAATCATTTCCTTGCGCACCAAGGGGGTTGAGATCACGGAACAGGAGGAGACATCGGCGATGATCGCTATTCTGCTGCACGACATAGGGCACGGACCCTTCTCGCATGTGCTGGAGCATACGCTGGTGGATGGTGTGACGCATGAGGACATATCGCTGCTGATGATGGAGCGCATTAACAATGATTTAATGATGCGCTACGCGCCTAATGGTGACGCTTCGCTAAATGATGGACCTCTTGATACGGCCATCTCTATTTTCCGCAATGAGTATCCCAAGCATTTCCTGCATCAACTGATATCCAGTCAACTGGATGTGGACCGCATGGATTACCTGTGTCGCGACTCGTTCTTCACGGGTGTTCAAGAGGGCCGTGTGGCGAGTGAGAGACTGCTGAAAATGCTGGATGTGCGCAATGACAAACTGGTGGTGCAGATCAAGGGGATCTATTCGGTGGAGAAATTCCTGGTGGCACGCCGCTTAATGTATTGGCAGGTGTATCTGCATAAAACTTCGGTGGCTGCGGAGCAACATCTGATTAAGATCCTGAGTAGGGCCAAAGAGTTGGCGAGAGGTGGTAACGAACTCTTCTGTTCCCCGGCCTTACGGTATTTCTTATATCAGCATGTGAACTTCGATATGTTCAGTCCTACGAGCGAAGCGCTCGAGCAGTATGCCCTGCTGGACGATAACGATGTGCTCTGCGCTATCAAGGCATGGATAGGAGGGGAAGACAAAGTGCTGAGCGTGTTGAGTAAGTCCTTCATTAACCGCCAGCTCTTCCGCGGAGAACTGTTGTCAGCACCTTTAACGGAGGACCAGAAGCAGGCATTAAACAAAGAGTACGCTGCGGCTTTGGGTATCACAGAGAAGGAAGCGGAGTATCTTTGGAGCGAACATGTATCCACGAGTAACACGTATTCGGAGAAAGCCGATTCGATCGATATCTTGTACTCGGACGGTACGATCCGCGATATATCGGAGGCCAGTGAGATACTGGACCTCGAGGCCCTGACGCGTAAACCGACCAAACGGTATATTTTCAAATACAGACTATAATGGAATTTAGTGCTCAACAAATAGCGGCTCTCTTAGGTGGTGCCTTGTACGGTAATGCGAATGCGAAGGTGAGCGATGTTGCACCGATAGAACAGGCGCAGGCGCAACACCTGAGTTTCATCACGGACGAGAAATACCTGCCGTATCTGGAAACCACGAAAGCCGGTGTGGTGCTTATTACCCGCAGTGTGGTGGAAGGCAAGATCGCTTTTCCGGAAGGAGAAGGTAAAGCCGGTGGTGCCGTTATCCTGGTGGAGAATGCCCGTGGTTCGATGGGACAGTTGTTGGGCTTGGTATCGAAAGCTATGAACCCGCCTAAGCAAGGCATGGAGCAGCCGTGTTTTGTAAGCGAAGGAGTGGTAGTACCACAAGATGCGTATGTGGGAGCCTTTGCGTATATCGGCAAGAACGTGCAACTTGGTAAGGGCGTGCAGATCTATCCGAATGTCTATATCGGTGACCATGTGACGATAGGGGACCATACGGTGCTGTATGCGGGTGTGAGAGTGTATGCGCATTGTTCGGTAGGCGCGAATTGTATCCTGCATGCCGGTGCGGTGGTGGGTTCGGACGGTTTTGGTTTTGAACCCGATGCACAGGGAGTGAACCAGAAAATCCCGCAGATAGGTAATGTGATCATTGAGGATGATGTGGAGATAGGAGCCAATACAACGGTGGACCGCGCGATGATGGGTAGTACGATCATTCGTCGCAACGCCAAGATCGATAACTTGGTACAGATCGCGCATAATGTGGAGATAGGGGAATCGACGATTCTCTGTTCCCAAGTAGGTATAGCCGGTAGTACGAAGATCGGTGCGCATTGTATCTTGGCGGGTCAAGTGGGTGTTGCCGGACATATTCAGATAGCGGACAACTGTATCTTCGGTGCGCAAACCGGTATAGCGGGTAACATCAAGAAACCGGGTACCTATATGGGTTCTCCGGCTATCGATGCGGGTATATGGAGGCGTGCGATAGTGCGGTTTAAACAAAGCGGACAACAATGAAGCAACATACGATAAAAGACAGTTTTACCCTCCAGTCGGTGGGTTTACATACGGGTTTGTTTGTGACGGCCACTTTCCATCCTGCGCCGGAGAATACCGGTGTTTGTCTGCGCCGCGTGGACTTGCCCGGACAGCCCTGTCATCAGGCACTGGCGGATTATGTGTCGGCTACCGAACGGGGTACGGTACTGGAGCACGGTAAATGGAAAGTATCCACGGTGGAGCATGCACTGAGTGCGTTGTATGCCTTGGGCGTAGATAACTGTATCATCGATGTGGACGCACCCGAGATGCCTATCCTTGATGGCAGTGCCCGTATGTTCGTGCGCGAGATCCAGCGTGTGGGTATTTTGGAACAGGAAGCGGAACAGCAGGTGTATGTGGTCAAAGAACCCATCGAGTATATCTCCGAGCACGGGCACAGTATGCGTATCGAACCTTGCGACCATTACGAGGTGGATGTGACGATCGCTTTTCAATCGAATATATTGCGTGAACAGCATGCTTCGCTGACGGATTTGAAGGACTATCCGCAGGATATATCTTCCGCCCGTACTTTCTGTTTTGTACGCGAGATAGAACCCCTGTTGCGGGTGGGGTTGATCAAAGGCGGTGACCTGAAGAATGCGTTGGTGATCTATGAACAGGAACTCTCGCAGTCCGGTATGGATTATTTCTGCGATAAGTTGGGTCAGCCGCATTTGGATGCGACGAAGCTCGGTTACCTCTCACCGCTGAATTATCCCAATGAACCGGCACGGCATAAGTTGCTGGATGTGATCGGTGATGTGTCGTTGTTAGGTTTGCGGTTGCAAGGAAAGGTGATTGCCTACAAACCCGGACATACCTTCAATACGCAATGTATCCGTCGATTAAGAAACCAAATATTGAGTGAATAATGATAAGTCCTTTAGCATATGTGAGTCCCAAAGCGCAGATCGGCAAGAATGTCACGATCGATGCCTTTGCGTATATTGATGACAATGTCATCATCGGCGATAACTGTCATATCTTCCCTTCGGCGGTCATCGGTGCGGTACCGCAGGATCTGAAGTACAAAGGGGAGGAGACATGGACCATCATCGGTGATAACTGCGTGTTGCGCGAGTATGTAACGGTACATCGCGGTACGGCCAGTAAGGGTAAGACCGTGGTGGGTAATAACAATCTGATTATGGCGTACTGTCATATTGCGCACGATTGTATCTTGCATGATCACATCATCATGTCCAACGTCACCCAGTTGGCGGGCGAGGTAGAGATCGATGACTACGCCGTGATCGGTGGTGGAACACTGGTGCATCAGTTCACGCATATCGGTGGGCATGTGATGATACAGGGTGGTTCGAAAGTGAACAAAGATATCCCGCCCTTTGCCATCGTGGCGCGCGAACCGATAGCGTTCTGCGGTATCAACTCCGTGGGGCTCAACCGTCGGGGTTTTACACCGGAACAGATCCATACGATCCAGGAGGTGTACCGCCTCATTTACCAAAACGGCATGAACACTTCGCAGGCGCTCGATTATATCGAAGCCACCATGCCGCAGAGTGCCGAACGAGACACGATAGTGTCCTTTATTCGCAATTCAACCAGAGGAATAGTGAGGAATTGATAATTGATGATTGATAATTGATAATTATATATGGAAGAGCAAGAAAAAAGTCTCAATTTTATTGAGCAGATTGTAGAGAAGGACCTCGCAGAGGGCGTGAATGACGGTCGTATTCAGACGCGTTTTCCGCCGGAGCCGAACGGATACCTGCATATCGGTCATGTGAAGGCCATCTGTATGGACTTCGGCATCGCCGAGAAATACAACGGTGTTTGTAACCTCCGTTTTGATGACACCAACCCGGCCAAAGAGGATACGGAATATGTAGAGACCATCGAGCGCGATATCGCGTGGTTGGGTTTCAAATGGGGTAAGATCTTCTATGCCTCGGACTATTTCCAGCAGTTATACGACCTGGCGATCATGTTCATCAAGCAAGGCAAGGCCTATGTGGACGAGCAGACGGCAGAACAGATCGCGGAACAGAAAGGTACGCCTACCGAACCGGGTGTCGCTTCGCCGTATCGTGACCGTCCGATCGAGGAGAACCTGCGTCTTTTTGAAGCCATGCAGCGCGGGGAGATAGAGGAAGGTAAGATGGTGCTCCGTGCCAAGATCGACATGTCGAATCCGAATATGCATTTCCGTGATCCGATCATGTACCGTATCATCACTTCCCACCCGCACCACCGTACGGGAACGAAGTGGAAAGTATATCCGATGTATGACTTCGCACACGGTCAGTCCGATTATTTCGAGGGCGTGACGCATAGTATCTGTACGCTGGAGTTCGAGGTGCACCGCCCGTTGTATGACTATTTCATTGATCAGTTCAGCGGTGAGAATTTCTGCGGTCTGAGTCCGTATGGACCGAACTACCGTCCGAAGCAGCGCGAGTTTAACCGTCTCAATATCACCTATACCGTCATGTCCAAACGTAAGATGTTGCAACTCGTCAAGGAAGGGCTGGTAGCAGGATGGGATGATCCGCGAATGCCGACTGTGTGTGGCTTGCGTCGTCGCGGTTATACCCCCCAAGCGATTCGTACATTCATGGACAAGATCGGTTACACGAAAGTGGAGGGCATGATTGACCAGGGGCTGCTCGAACATGTTATCCGTGAGGACCTGAAAGAGACCGCACCGCGTGTGTGTGCGATCTTCGATCCGGTGAAGTTGGTGATCACCAATTACGAAGGTGAAGGCGAGACCATCATCGCGGAGAATATTGACGGTCATGAGGAACTCGGTACGCGTGAGATGCGGTTCGGTAAGGAACTCTGGATCGAACGCGGGGACTTCCTCGAGGAAGCCGATAACAAGTTCTATCGTCTGAGCCCGGGTGGTCGCGAAGTGCGTCTGAAGGCATCCTATATCATCCAGGCTACGGGTTGTGAGAAAGATGCGAACGGAAACATCACGACTGTGTATGCCACCTATGACCCGAATAGTAAGTCCGGTACGGAAGGCGGTAACCGCAAGACCAAAGCGACGATCAACTGGGTGGAATGCAACAGTGCCGTAGAGGCTGAGGTGCGTCTGTACGACCGACTCTTTGCCGTGGAGAACCCGAGTGCCGAAGAAGGTGACTTCCGTGACTTGTTGAATCCCGACAGCCTGAAGGTAGTGACCGCCAAAGTGGAAGCATCGCTCGCCAAAGCGAAACCGCAGGACCACTTCCAGTTACTCAAACAGGGTTATTTCGTAGTGGACGATGACTCGACACCCGAGCATCTTATCCTCAACAGAACATGCTCGCTCAAGGATAACTATTTGAAATAATTTCGAGATCTCGAGATGTCGAGATGACGAGAACGCGAATAATTAATAATAAGGAGCAGATCTTCTGCGAATGGCGTCATCGCTGGGTGCGTCTGACACCCGAAGAGTGGGTGCGCCAGCAGTTATTACACCGCATGGTGAGTGAGTGGGATTATCCCGCTTCGCTCATCGCGGTGGAACAAGCGATCACGGTAGGCGAGGTGCATAAGCGTTGTGATGCGATCGTGTATGACAGTGCGATGCAACCGCTGATGCTCATCGAATGTAAAGCCGAGACTGTACCTTTGACGCAGAAGACGCTTGACCAGGCAATAGTATATAACCGAAAACTCAATGTACCATATCTGCTGCTCTGCAACGGAGCGCAGACGATTTTTGTGAATGGAAACGATATTTACCCTTCCGGACTCCCTCGATACGCCGACCTTTTACGGCGTGAATAACAGCAATATCCTGTGTCTGAAGAACCAGCATCCCGATGTGCGTGTGGTAGCACGGGGTTATCAGGTAAAAGTGACGGGTGCAGAGAAAGCAATCGAACATTTCGAGCACTCGTTGCGGCTCTGCGAGCAGTTCTGCGTACGCAATAACCGCCTGACCGAACAGGATATCCTGATGCTCTTGCATGGCGATAAACCCCATGAGCAGGCGACGGATAACTTGATTCTGCACGGTGTGAACGGGAAATCTATCTATGCCCGCTCTACGAACCAACAGGCCTTGGTACGGGCGTATGAAGAGAACGACTTGCTTTTTGCAGTCGGTCCTGCAGGTAGCGGTAAGACCTACACCGCGATCGCGCTGGCTGTACGAGCCCTTAAGAACCGCGAGGTGAAACGCATCATCCTCTCCCGCCCGGCTGTAGAAGCAGGAGAGAAACTGGGTTTTCTGCCCGGCGATATGAAAGAGAAGATCGACCCCTATCTGCAACCCCTCTATGATGCGCTGCAAGACATGATCCCTGCCGCTAAGTTAGCGGAATACATGGAGAAAGGGACGATCCAGATCGCACCGTTGGCTTTCATGCGCGGACGAACACTCTCCGAAGCAGTCGTCATCCTCGATGAGGCGCAGAATACGACGGCGTTGCAGTTGAAGATGTTCCTCACGCGACTCGGTTTAGGTGGTAAGATGATCGTGACGGGTGATATGACCCAGATTGATCTGCCAACGACCCAGAAGTCCGGACTCAAAGATGCGTTGGAGCGATTCCAAGGCATCAAAGGAATCCAAATCATCGAGTTCAACGAGAAAGATATTGTTCGTCACCCGCTCGTCAAGAAGATCGTAGCGGCTTATAAATAATTTCATATGCGTAAAAGACTTCTGATTACGATATTGTTGTTGATGCCGCTGATGCTGCGAGCCGGCGTGACGACGTACACCTTCACTTCGATCAAGTGGGCAAGTAAAGTAGGTGCGACGGCCTGTGACGGCAAGACGGACGGGTGGATTAGTGATAAGGATGCATCAGATTACAATGCCGGTCGCATCTATGCGGACCAGAGTCTGCACATGTCGGGTGTGAGTGTGAAAACCGGTACGAGTGGAGCAGGTTGCACATCGGTCTTGTCCTTTGAGGATGTTCGTCAAATTACTATCAATTTTTGTCAAAACGCGTCTAAGGGTCGCGGAACGATCTATGTGCAAGTCGGTCAGACAACGGACAGTATCGTAGTGACCAAACCGGCGAGTGGACAAGGGGACCTCAACCGTGACTCGGTGATCTCTTTTGCGACGCCCGTGTCCGGTAAGATCAAGTTATGGGTGACCTGTAAAGAGAATGCCATCAATATCAACACCATCACGATCCGTTCCGGTGCAGGAGGCAGTACGGTCTTCACGATGGACACCTACCAGTTGGTGACCGATGCGGAGCAGTTGGAGGACTCCGACCAAGTGATCTTCGGTGTTTATAAAGAGGGCGTGAACTATATCATGGGGTATTATGACGAGATGGAGAGCGTCAATAATATCCATGCTGTCAAAGGTCGTTATTCTGCCGATCGTACCCAAGTGGATCAGGACGAGCGGGCGATCTATACGCTCCATATAACCGAACTGAACGGACAAAAAGCGTATATCTTCCAAGACGAGTTACGGTACGAAGAGGCGTATCTGGTGGCTTCGGGTGGTAGTACGAAGAACCGCTTGGCGTTATGGACCGATGTGGTGAGTGAGAAGAGTTACGGTAACTACGGGTATTGGACGATAATGATAGAGAACGGCGGAGAAGCGGTGATCACGAACTTAGGTAACAGTCTGGCGAAGATCATTCAGTATAACGCTTCGAATAACCCGACTCTTTTTGCCTGCTATCAAGACCGTTCGCAGACGCCTGTTTGTCTCTACCGCCGCGTGGAGGCGATAGGCGATATCGCGGCGATTGTGGCACCGATGGTGAACTTCGGTACTACGACCGAGACTTCGGGTGCCCGTACGGTGCAGATCAACGCCAACCGTTTGACCGAGGATATCACGGTAACCCATACGAACGCTGTTTTCTCGCTCTCATCGGATCGTTTGGACCGGGACGGGGATGCATTGACGATCTCGTATAACACCACCCAAGCCGGCCATTATACGGACACCCTGACCTTCACTTCCGGTGGTATAACAACCCAAGCGCTGGTGCTCCTGCAACTGGAATGCACGAAGAGTATCGCGGAGGCGGTACGGTCGGAGGACTATGCGATGATCTATCTGAACGATGTGGTGGTGACCAAGAAATACGATAACTATATCTATGTGCGGGACGAGACGGGTAGTATGTTACTCTTCGACCGCGGGGATGGTGTAACGGGTAAACGGTACGGCGCGGATGTCAAAGCCGGTGATCCGCTGTCCGGTGTAGTAGGGCGGTTCATGAACTACTACGGCGTACCGGAGTTATCGCCTACGGAGCAGTTCAGGATAGGTACGAATGGAGAGGCCTTACCCGAACCCGCTCCGCAGCGTATCGATTCGGTCGATGTGTGTCGTTATCTGGTACTGGAGAACGCTGTGGTGAACGGTTGGACCGAATTGACCTACAACGCACAAACCTACGCGATGTCGAATAAGTTCCATTTGGCATCTTTCATCGAAGAGGTACCGACGCGACTGTATGTGATCGTCAGTTATGATTATGATGTCGTGACGCTGTATGTCGTGCGTCAAGAACTGAATGAACCATCCGATGTCAACTATCAGTTATCAGAAGGAATCCAAAACCGCCTCGTATGGCGAGACGGTGTAGTGGTGGTAGAAACACCCAACGGGTATTATACCTTACAAGGCGAAAAGATATTCTAAGGCTTCGTCGGCTTCGTCAGGGGTGATGACCTGATTGATGACAGGAGAACCGATATCTTGTATGAGCGTGCAGTTGATCTCAGCGGCGCGCTCATTCTTTTTATCCTGCTGCATGAGGGCAATCAGTTGCGCGCGGTCGGAACACTTACATTGCGGTTTACCGTAGTAATGCAGCATGAGTTGGGTTAACTGCTGCAGGGGTTCTTTGGGGCAACCTAACTTGGTGACACTCAGATAGAGTTCGGCAATCAGACCATATACCACGGCGTAGCCGTGCGGCATCGTGCCTAATGAGATTTCCTCCAATGCATGCCCGAAAGTGTGACCAAAATTGAGCACCTTGCGCAGACCTTCTTCTTTGGGATCAGCCGCCACGATCGTTTCTTTCGCGCGTACGCACGAATCTATTAAAGGTGTGAGCGTCTCTATCGGCATGGTATCAAGGTCGTACTGTAGCAATTGATTCCATAAATCCGGTGCGATAAGCCCTGTCTTGAGCATCTCACCGAAACCGCTGAGGACTTGTTCGGTAGGGAGCGTTTGGAGCCATCCGGGCCAGATAAGTGTTTCTACCGGTGGGGCGAACACACCGATGCTGTTCTTCAGGCCGTGGTAATTAAAGCCGGTCTTTCCTCCAGAGGCAGCATCCACCATGGATAGGAGCGTCGTGGGAACGGTGATATAATCGATACCGCGTTTGTAGGTAGCAGCCGCAAAACCGGCGAGGTCGGTAAGCACTCCGCCGCCGATAGCGATGAGCAGTCCTCGCCGCGTCATCTCTTGCGCAAAAAGGAAATCCCATATCTGCGCGACCGTCTCGATGGATTTACCGGACTCGCTCACCGAGAGACGCAAAGTCGGATAGGGTAGGTCCACTTTCACCGCCTCATCGACGATGAGGCACACTTGTTCGTACCGCGTCAGAAGTGGTTCGAGGGCCTTATGGAGATCATTGCACAGCATCGAAATAGAGGTTTTGATCGGTTATCAATACCCATCTGTTTCCCGGGATACGGGTATAGACAAGAGGTTTCTCATTCGGGGCCTGCATCACCATCCGCGTTACTTCTTTGTCCCGATTCAGACACAGCACACGCGTCCCGTTCTCATCGCTCAGTACGCAGCGATACCCGTTCTCGTCCGGTAACAGGCAATGCACTTTTTCACCCGGATAAGCAGTGTAACGGATCGTCTCGCCGGTGACAGGATGGATATAGGTCGGGGCATGTTGAATACTCAGGGGTTGTGCCATGCGAATGAGGTGGGCCTTGATCTGCGTAAGGGCACTGTCCTGCGTCTCACCATACACCGATGCGGCTATCTGCAGGATGGGTCGGATCTCGCGAATGGACATCGGCGTAGCACTCTGTGCAATCAGTTGTTCTGCGGCAGCATGACGAATCGTTTGCTGCATGATACGGATCGAATCGATACGCGGACTACTGTATTCCAACCGTTCACTTCGACCACTCAACGAACCGTCGAAATGTCCGGATATCGTCTCTCCTGCTTCGTATCGCACCAACTGGTCACGCAACTGGGCATACTCGCGGTCGATATCTGCGTACAACTGCTCATAGACCTCCGTCTGTTCGTCCAGAAAACGACTCACCCATTTGCTGTAATCCCAGATGGCGATGTTGTTCTGCAGAAAATCCGTGTAGGTCAGTCCGTCCAGACGGTAAAGCACGATCTCTTCCTTGCGAAAAACAGGACTATACCCGTTGATGGGTTGCAGCGCCAAGGCTTGTTGGAAAGCAGCGATATCCGCCTCCAACGAATCTGCTTCGCGTTGCAGGTTCAGCAGCATCTCCCGCTCTTCCGGTTGCAACTGTAAGTGTGCCGTTTTCTCACGCGTGTAGGCTCCTAAGAAAGTACTGAACAGCGTCAGGCAGCGGTTGTAGCGGTCCGACATGCGGCAGAACGTATGGTAGATTGAGTCGCAAGCTGTTTTTTGTCGCTCGATATCTTTCAGTCGCGGACGCACATAAGCCTCCAAAGCGGCATATTCGATTTTCTTCTGCCCGTTGGCTATCTCGCTGTACTGCCATCCCGGTAGTTTCTGATCCTTGGCAAAATGCAGACAGTTGCCGTAGAACAGGCGTGACTGGTAGAGCAGCGTACACAACTCCGTATAATGATGCAGCGGGTCACGCGTAGGCAACAGGTCGTAACAGCGGTTACCCAGTTCATAGTACACCGCCGGTAACTCGGGTTTCCAGTACTGGTAATCCATCAACTCGAAGATGGCTTCGTACGGACTAAGCGTCTTACTGCGTTCCAGCACCACACTGTATTTCTCTTGCGCCGATGCATATACACTCGCGCACGCAACTATAATAAGGATAACTATCTTTTTCATCGTTCATCTATTAGCTATTAGAACTCCAGTACTTTGATTTCCACCCGTCGGTTGATCGCCCGATTCTCTTCGCTGTCGTTGGGCACCAGCGGTTTGCGTTTACCGTATCCCACACTCTCGATCCGTTCGCCCTCGATGCCGCGTTGTATGAGCCATGACGCGACGGATTGACCACGCAAGGTGGAGAGTTTGTCGTTATAGCGGTCCGAACCCTGATCGTCCGTGTGCGCAGATAACTCGATACGCAGCGTGGGGTTGATGAGCATCAGTTGTGCCAGGGCTTCCAAGGCTTCGTTCGAACTCTCGGTCAACTCGTACGAGTCATATTCGAATTGGATGTTTCGTAACTGCAACACCATCCCTTTTTCGATGGGCATCAGACGAATACGGATCGTCGCTTGTTGTGCCGTTTGACCCGTGTTCAGGATGGTGTCGTAGAACAGGTAACCCGGCGCAGAAACCTGCAGCGCCAGTTCTTGGTCAAGGCGCAAAGCGGTGTCGGCTGCCGTCGGTTGCCCGTTCAGACGCAAGGTCGCATTCTCCACCAGTTCGTCCGTTTGTGCGTTCATCACGATGAAGAGATGCCTACTCTTGAGCGGTTGCAACGGGATGTCCAACTCGGTCTCGGAGAAAACAGTAGGCCGTTTGGTGTTGATGACCAAAGTCGTGTCTTCGTATCCCTTCTGCTGAATACGCACCGAATGCAACTGTCCCAAGGGCAGGCTGCGCAGGTTCTTATAGACCATCTGCTGCGTCTCGGCGTCATAGCCGTTCAGGCGTAAGGTTAACTTATCCTCCAGCGCGATCGTACCTACCGAACGCTCTTCGCGTGCCGCCAACGAGTCCGTACGGATATCGATGTAATGATACGTATAACCCGGTGCGGTGATCGCCAGACGATAGTGTTTGTCCTTCAGCAGCGCTACGCGCCAATGTCCGTTCATCGAATGCACACGCGCCTCCTGTTTCAACTGCTCGGTCATGGCGTCATATACCAGCACTCTGCCGGTCGATAAGGGTCGGTGACCTTTGGTCATCACTGTTTTGCCGCTTACTGCCAGGACGGGCTGAGGCTGAGGAACTTCGGTATAAGCCATCGGAAGCGTCCAGTTATGGTCGTCCATCATCGTCGCACTCATGGCTGTGGTCGTCACTTCGTGACGCTTGCCTTCCGTGCGGCGCACAAAAAGCAAGGTGCGGTTATCCTCCAGAATACAAGGTTCCGAGTCGTTGTTACCGCTGATGATCAGCGGTGCGGCTTCACTCCATGCTTCTTTCACTCTTTCATTCTTTAACTCTTTAACTCCTGTATTCCATGCCCGCCAGAGCTGTTGTTTCTCGCGACTGTTCTTCTCGTTCGGGTTAGCTGCAGTACGATGCACATAAAACAGCATCCCTTCATCACTACTGATGGATGGCCACCACTCGTCCTCGTCCGTACAGATGGACGCTAACCGCTCGGGTTCGCCCCATTTCCAGCCCTCTGCACGCATAACATACAGATCATAACTGCTCGCTCCCGGTGCCTGTGCCGAGAAATACACACTCAGCGAATCCCATGCCATCACCGAGTGCTGGATACTCCATCCTTTCGCCTCTAATGTCCTTACTTGCGGCAACTTCACCTGCGCTCTTTCCTGCGCCCGTACCTGCGCCCTTTCTTGCGCCATTACCTGCGTCATCATCCCGACGCTCATTGCCGCCAAAAACAGTATCATTCCTATTCGTTTCATATGCTCACCAATTTTGCGCTGCAAAATTACAACAAATATTTGGAATACACAAGCGATTCTACTTTTTTCTCTCTTTTTCTTGCATATATGTTTTTTTTTTCGTACCTTTGCACGCAATTTGTGTGCAAGGGAAAATTAAAAACGACATGAGTACGAATTTACACAAGAATCTCCCTGTTGGGGTGCAGGACTTCGAATCGCTAATCCGCGATGGTTACCTGTACGTGGATAAGACCGAGCAGATTTGGCGCTTGACCCATTCCGGTCGCCATTATTTCTTGGCGCGTCCACGCCGATTCGGAAAGAGTCTGCTGCTCTCGACCATTGAGGCATACTTCGAAGGAAAGAAAGAACTCTTCGAAGGTCTCTATATCCAACAGCAAGAGCACGACTGGATCAACTATCCCATCTTCCATATCGACCTCAGCCCGGAGAACTATTCGTCGGTCGAAGTGCTACGCAACCGTCTGGATTGGTTCCTAACCCAATGGGAGAAGCAATATGGTGCAGACGACACTTCGTACTCCTTATCCACTCGTTTTGAGAATTGTATTATGCGTGCCGTTCAGCAAACAGGTAATCGCGCAATCGTGCTCATCGACGAATACGACAAGCCCATCCTTTCTGCCATCGGCAACCCCGACCTGCAGAATGAACTCCGTGCCATCCTCAAAGCTTTCTACGGCGTGCTTAAGAGCCAAGACGGAAACATCCGTTTCTCACTCCTTACCGGCGTAACGAAGTTCAGCAAGGTCAGCATCTTCAGCGACCTCAACAACCTCAACGATATCTCACGCGACAAGCGGTACTACGATATCTGCGGTATCTCGCAATCGGAGTTGGAAACCGTGCTGCAACCTTACATACATGCTTTTTCGGACTCGAATAATTGCTCTGTTGACGAGACCAACGATGCCTTCCGGCGCATGTACGACGGGTATCGTTTCACATCCACCAAGCAGCAGAATATCTACAATCCTTTCAGCGTCCTCTCGGCACTCGACCGAGGCGAGTATGGTAATTACTGGTTCGAGACCGGAACGCCTAACTACATCGTCGAACTGCTCAAGCGCAATAACTACACGCTCTCCGATATGACGACAAAGCCGGTCGATTCGACCACGCTGGACAGCAAGGACGACAACGGACAAAGCATCGTGCCGCTTCTCTTCCAGAGCGGTTACCTCACCATCCGCGACTATAAATCGGAGAACGACTTATATTACATGGACTTCCCTAACGACGAGGTGCGCTCGGGTTTCTTCCGCTATATCCTGCCGTATTACACTTCGGTCAAGAAAGAAGAGAGTGCTTTCGCTATCGGTCAGTTTGTCGAGGAACTCCGTGCAGGTCAACCCGAAGCGTTCTTGACGCGCCTGCAAGCTTTCTTTGCCGACTTCCAATACGACGCACAGACCACGCCGGAATCGCATTTCCGCAACGTGCTCTTTATCCTGTGCCGCCTGTTAGGTATGCAGGTCGATGCTGAATACATGACCTCCGACGGTCGTATCGATCTCCTCATCCGCACAAGCGATTACATCTATATCATCGAATGTAAGTTAGACGCTTCTGCCAAGATCGCCCTTCGCCAAATCGAACGCAAAGACTATCCGCTTCCATGGTCGGTTGACAAACGTACCATCTTCCTCATCGGTCTCAATTTCTCCTCAAAGACCCGCCGTCTTGAGGACTGGGAAATCGGTCAAAAAAGTACGGGAAAGGATGCGCAAAAAAGTACGGGAAAGGATGCGAAAAAAAGTACGGGAAAGAAGTTAGGGAAGACTGCGGAAAAAATCGTGGAATTGATGAGAGACAATCCTAATATTACGATCCCGGATCTTGCGATAGCCGTACACACGAATGAAAGAAATATAGAAAAACACACTTCTAATCTCCAAGCCAAAGGCATCATCCGCCGTGTAGATGGCCGTAAAGAAGGCTACTGGCAAGTACTGATATAATATTCCAAACACGTCAGGAAAATTGAAAATGTGAGACACGTCGCACAAATTGAATGACTAGAAAACAGAACGGGGTATTAGCTCATCTGGCTAGAGCGCGACACTGGCAGTGTCGAGGTGGGGAGTTCGAGTCTCCCATGCTCCACAAAATCGTCGCTTCCCGACGCTAAACAGAAGGACATATTGATTTTTCGCGTTTGCGATTTATTTGACCCTTCGGAATGTAGGAAGTTTTGAATCAAGTCAAATTAAGTCACAGACGTCCATAGTGTATATGGCGTGACTTATCGACTTGATGGGCAATTCCTACAGCCTCGGAGGGGATAAGGAACGTCCATTTTTTATATTTATCCAATTATTACATTTAACATTATGAAAAAAATCTTATTTTTCTTTGCCTTCTCTGTAATCGTACTCACATTCGCTGCCTGCGGCGGTAAAGATGGTCTGAATGATGCGTATTGGGCAAACTGGGAAGGCGAATACGAGGCTACGGAAATCGTAGAATTGATATCAGTAGATGGCGAGACGACAGAGATATCTCCGGCGCGTACCACAACCATCACTATCTTCCGAGATAATTATCTTTACGTACAATCCTACGGCATTGGTGATCCATTTATGCCTGGTGTTGACCCAGAGGATCATACTGTTCGTCTCAGAACTCCGAAACGCATGCCTGCTGATGATGATCCCGAAGAAGAAGGAGACGAAGAACCCGAACCAACCGGCATTGAGGAGATAGAAGTAAGTGAGCAAACAAACCGTATCGTTTTAATTAACGGCGGTGTAGTTTCTATCTATGCCGGTGTCGTGTATGCCCCAAAAGCCATTCAAGCCGTCGCTGTCACAGAGACAGAGTTGTTTCTCCTTCCCGGCCAACCGTTCGAGGTGACTTTGATGAGCGAAGATAATATCGACTTGGGTACTGTTACCTGTAATTGGACCTATTCTCCCATCCGCAAAGAGGGCGACACTTATACTTGGGAGGCGGAGTTGCATCAATCCCCGTATCAGTCTTCTTCATATACTGTCTTCGGCACTTTCCGTCATACCCTCACGATGACCAAGAAGTCCGCGCAGTAAATATATTTATCCCTTTTTCTGCTTCTCGGATAAATCCCCGACTTGCACACTTTATTGGCAAAAAATGCATAAAAATTGCACTTTTTTGCTCAAAAACTTGCCGGTATCGGCAAAAAGTTGTATCTTTGCAGCGTTGCGGGAATGGAAAGCCTTCTGTCCCTTATCTGTCATATACACCATAGGGCAACATTGAAGCAACATCGAACCAATATCGCATCCCACCAACACCTATAATATATATTTATATATATTATCAAGTGATTTTGAATTTTTACCCGTAGAACCCCGTATAATGAACTGCAAAATACACCCGGTTTTATATCATTTCTACCTCGACCTCAAAGGCCAACTCGGCGCAGAAATGGTGCATCGTCGAAAACGCCCTTCTCGCATGGCAATAGAAGTCATCTTTTATTGCGACAGCATGATGGTGGTAGTAGGTCGTCTTAATACGCTTCCTGATGCCGAAAAATGCGGTTTCTGGGTCATCTGCCGACCGCAAACCAATCCCAAGCATATGTTTTACAAAGGACATCGTGTGTTCCAATTGTTTCTTTCGCCCGTCCATCCGAAAAAACGCAGCGAAATGGTCAAAACTATCACATCACTTTGTCAGCCCGAATCGATCGCTATGATTGCATAAAATAGCCCTTGTTAAGGCGTTTTTGCGTAAAAATCGTTAAAAAATGAGAAAAAATGGCATACACTCTTGTGTATGTCAATTTTTTTTTGTATCTTTGCAGCCGATTTATGTGTGTGCGTGTGTGTACGCGCGCTGAAATCAGTATAATAATAGGAATATAAAATACAAAAAAAATACAATGGAAGAACAACAAGAAAAGTATGATGGATCGAGTATTCAAGTGCTCGAGGGATTAGAGGCGGTGCGTAAGAGACCTGCGATGTATATCGGCGATATATCGCTCAAAGGTCTGCACCACCTGGTTTATGAAGTAGTGGACAACTCCATCGATGAGGCGCTGGCGGGATTCTGTAACGAGATCGCGGTGCATATCAACGAGGATAACTCCATCACGGTTCAGGATAACGGTCGTGGTATTCCGGTGGATATGCATCCGAAGGAGCATAAGAGTGCGCTGGAAGTGGTAATGACCGTGCTGCATGCCGGAGGTAAGTTCAACAAGGACAGTTACAAAGTGTCCGGTGGTCTGCACGGTGTCGGTGTGAGTTGCGTGAACGCCCTCTCGACGAAGATGCATGTGGAGGTGTATCGTAACGGCGCTATCCACTCGCAGGACTATGCGAAGGGTAAACCGCTGGCTCCGGTGCACACGATCAGCGAAGCCGAGGCGACGGGTAACTGGGAGCAACGCAAGACCGGTACGTTCGTGCAGTTCTGGCCGGACGATACGATCTTCACGGAGACCGTTTATCATTGGGACATCCTGGCGAACCGAATGCGTGAGCTCGCTTTCCTGAACGCAGGTATCAAGATCGTGCTGAAGGACAAGCGTGTCATCGACGCAGAGGGTAACTGCAAGAAAGAGGAGTTCTACTCGGAGAAGGGTCTGAGTGAGTTCGTTCGTTATATCGATGGTACCCGTACGCCGCTGATCAGCGAGGTGATCCACCTCAATACCGACAAATACGGTACGCCGGTTGAAGTAGCGATGATCTACAACACCGACTTCAACGAGAACGTACACTCCTATGTCAATAATATCAATACCATCGAAGGTGGTACGCACGTAGCCGGTTTCCGTGCGGCTCTCACGCGTGTGATGAAGAAATACGCGGAGGACAGCAAGATGCTGGAGAAGGCGAAGCTCAAAGACAAAGACGGTAACTCGACCATCGACCCGAACGATTTCCGTGAAGGTCTGACGGCCGTTATCTCCGTCAAAGTGGCAGAACCGCAGTTCGAGGGTCAGACGAAGACCAAACTCGGTAACTCCGAAGTGGCAGGTATGGTATCCAGTGCCGTAGCCGAGGCGCTGCAGAACTACCTGGAGGAGCATCCGGATGATGCAAAGAAGATCGTGGAGAAAGTGATTCTGGCTGCTCAAGCCCGTATCGCAGCGCGTAATGCCCGTCAGAGCGTGTTGCGCAAGAGTCCGTTGAGCGGTGGTGGTCTTCCCGGTAAGTTGGCGGACTGCGTATCGAAAGATGCGGCTGAGTGCGAGTTGTTCCTCGTAGAGGGAGACTCTGCAGGTGGTACCGCTAAGACCGGTCGTGACCGCGTTCACCAGGCTATTCTGCCGCTTCGCGGTAAGATCCTGAACGTGGAGAAAGCGATGGAACATAAGGTATTCGAGTCCGAAGAAGTACGCAATATCTTCACGGCGCTCGGCATCACCTTCGGTACCGAAGAGGACCCGAAAGCGCTGAACCTCTCGAAGATCCGTTATCATAAAGTGATAATCATGGCCGATGCCGATGTCGATGGTGCCCATATCGCTACGCTGATTATGACTCTGTTCTTCCGTCATATGAAAGAAGTGATTGAGCAAGGCCACCTCTACATCGCTTGTGCGCCGCTTTACAAGTGCTCGAAGGGTAACTACAGCGAGTACTGCTGGAACGACCAACAGCGTTTTGACTTCATCAATAAATACGGAGCAGGTGACGAGAAAGCGATCAAGACGCAGCGTTACAAAGGTCTGGGTGAGATGAGTGACGAGCAGTTATGGGAAACGACCATGGATCCTGCCCGTCGAATGCTCAAGCAGGTGACGATCGAGAATGCCGCAGAGGCGGATCGTATCATCGCGATGCTGATGGGTGACGATGTAGCACCGCGTCGCGAGTTCATCGAAGAGAACGCCACGTACGCAAACATCGATGCATAAGATATGAGAATAGCTGTTTATTGTAGCGCCAAGGATGCGATTCCGGAGGAGTATTTGCAACTCGGAGACGCATTGGGTAAATGGATCGGTGATCACGGTCACACGCTCGTTTACGGTGGTGCTACAGGCGGACTGATGAGCCGCACAAGCGATGCTGCGAAGGCTGCCGGAGCACATGTGATCGGAGTCATCCCGCTGCGTATCAAAGCTGCAGGACGTTTGGCAACCAACTGCGACTACCTCATTGAGGTGAACAATATGTCCGAACGCAAGCAGCGGATGCGTGACGAAGCGGATATCATCGTTTGCCTGCCGGGAAGTTACGGCACGCTGGACGAGATGATGGACGCAACCTCTTCGGCGATAGTAGGGGAACATAAGAAACCGGTGTACGTGCTGAATTACAAAGGGTTCTATGAACCCCTTAAGCAGCAGATACGCATCATGCAGGACCTGCATTTTATCCCTGCGCAGCAGAGTTACGAACCTGTTTACGTGGACACGATGGATGAGCTCTGCGAGCGTTTGAAATCGTTTGAGATTGTTTGAAATCGTTTGAAAATTTTAAAAAATAAATATCATGAATTGGTTAAAGAAACTGTTTGGACTATTCCAATCCAGCAAAGAAAAAGAGATGCGTGTAATGGAAGACAGAGAGCTTGTCGAGCGTTACCGCGAAGTGGAGAATTCTCCTGAGCTGAAAGAGTATCTGGAACTCGACAAACTGATGTTGAGCGATGAGTTCGTTCAGAAGAAATACAACTGGCAACACAAGGATTTCAAGATGACCGAGACCTATGCTACAGCCAGCCGTTACAAAAAACTGTTGGATAACGAAGAGTTACAGCAGTTCCTGGAGTTGGAGCAAAGCAAGCGTCTGAAGGACTTCTTGAAGTTCAAAGAGTCGGAAGACTATGCGAAGTTGCAGGACGAGAAGGCGGTAAGTAAATCGGCTGTGCTGCAGCGTATGTATGACTTCGAGCACTCGGATGAGTATGCGTTGTATCTCCGGTTCGTCAACGATGAGTTGCCGAAGGAGTATAAGGCATTGGTAGCGAAGATGGATACGCCGGAGTTCAAAGCGGACTATGCGTTCTGGAGCAATCCGAACCGCTGGAAGACAACGCCGGAGTACCAGCAGCATGTGCGTTACAAACAGCTCGCCAAACGCGCCGATATCCTTTTCTATCTCAAGCAGGACCCGAAGGAGATCGCCCGCATCGAGAAAGAGTTGGCTGCTAAAAGCAAATAAATGGTAAATGACTAAATTATAAATAGTTTTATGAATCTATTCACTGCCCGACTAACCGGAAAAATGCTCTCGACGGACGCGTTCGAGCAAGAGATCAAAAGTATGCAAGATCGCGTAAAACGGTGGCGCGAGATTGAGAAATCACCTGAGTTAGCAGAGTATTATGAACTGAAAAAGATCGTCGAAAGTAGCGATTTTCAGGAGCGTAAGAACGCTTTGGAGCAACGCAAGTATAAGGACACCGAAGAGGGGCGCTTGATGACGGAATACAAGACCTTGTCAGAGTCGCGAAGTATTCGCCGTTTCCGCCGTGCGCTCAAGGATCAGGAGTTTCAGGATTTTCTTGCATTTCGCGAAACCGAGGACTTTCAGCGTATCAAGAGCATCAAAGAGGTGATCACGGATCCTCTTATCCGTAAGTATTACATGATTTTTTCATCATCGTACTACAAGAACTACCTCGAGGTGCTTAACTCGCCTGACCTCAAGCGTCTGGCTGAGTTGGAAGAGAAAGTGAGCAATACCGACTTCCAGGCACGTCATGCCTTATGGGCAGACACGAAGCGCTGGCAGCATTCTGAGGAATACAAGACCTATAAACGCTATCAGGAACTCGCCAATTCGGAGGATATCAAGTTCTTCTTTGAGTCACGCAAGGAGAAAATCGACTGGGCTGAACTGTTCCGTCCGGCTTTTGACGATGACATGACATCGGGTAAGAACTGGAAACCCGGTTACGGATACGCCAATCCGAAAATGAAAGACGGGTTCTCTCATACGAATGAGTTGCAAGCGTACAACGGAGGCAAGAACACTTTTTTTGCAGAGGGTCGTATGAGCCTTGAGATACACGCAGAGAGCAAGAAAGCAGTGGCATGGGACGAGAAAAAAGGATTCATCGAACATGTATTCAGCTACACCTCCGACGTGATGAACACCCGCGATGCATTCAAGCAGGAGAGCGGTCTGTTCATGGCTAAGGTGCGCAGTCAAGGATCCGGACATCATTTCTTCGGTCTCTCGAACGGCAATCCCGGTAAACCGATGGTGGCATTGTACCACTATGACGGCGGTAAACCTCAGATGGGATTGATTAATGGCGATAAGACCAAAATGGCGGACCTGACCGGTCTCCTCCCGCAGAACATGTTCTACTACGTTTATTCCTTCCGTTGGACCAAGACCGAGTTGGTCTGGTTTATCAACAATCTGGAGGTTCTGCGAATGCCGAACTGCCTGTCGAAGGAGGAGATGTTTATGCTGGCTCAATCGTTCCTGCCTGCTACCGAAAAGGGAGGAGAAGGCAAACTCAAAGTACGGTGGGCAAGAGTATACAAATCAGTTGAAAATTAACAATGTTTTTGATTGCAGGGCCGTGTGCCATTGAGAACAGAGATGTCGTGATGACGACAGCCGAGACGCTCAACCGTCTCTGCTATGACCTTGGTATCACGCTCTATTTCAAGTCTTCGTTCGACAAGGCTAACCGCACCACCGTTTCGGAGCGCGGGGTAGGGATGGACGAAGGATTACGGATCCTGCAGGAGGTGAAGGAACAGTTCGGTCTGCCGATACTGACCGATGTGCATGAGTGCGCACAGTGTGCGCCGGTAGCGGAAGTGGCGGATGTGCTGCAGATACCGGCTTTCCTGAGTCGTCAGACGGACTTAATACAAGCCGCTGCGGCTACGGGGCGTATCGTGAATATCAAGAAAGGTCAGTTCATGGCGCCCTGGGATATGAAAGGGGCGATCGAGAAGATTGAGTTGGTGCAACCGAATGCCGCAAAGAACGGACAGGTATGGTTGACCGAACGGGGCAGTTCGTTCGGATACGGACGCCTCGTTGTGGATATGACCTCCCTCGTGGAGATGCGCCGTTTCGGATGTCCGGTGATCTTCGATGCCACGCACTCCGTACAACAGCCTTCTTCGTCAACAGGTATCACCGGCGGTAACCGCGAGATGGTGCCTGCCCTGATGCGGGCGGCGGTGGCTGTAGGTATAGATGGACTGTTCATCGAGACCCATCCTGATCCTGATCATGCTATCTCCGATGCCGCTAACCAAGTCAAACTGGCTGACATGCGAGCTTTGCTCGAACAAGCCATTGAATTAGATAAACTCAAATAGTATGGAACCAACTATCACCGTTTATTGCAAGAACACGCACACCTATCATGAAGTACCGCGTGGGATTTCGTTGATTGAGTTGAAGGAGTTACTTCAGATTAAGTTGCGCTACCCTGTCATCGCGGCGCATGTGAATTACAAGGAAGAGAACCTGGATTTCCGTCTCTATAAACCTAAAGATGTAGAGTTTCTGGACGCCAGTTCGCCGAGCGGTATGCGCGTGTACGTGCGTACATTAGGCATGGTGCTGGCCTGCGCGGTCAATGAGTTGTATCCGAAAATGGACTTGCGTGTCCAGCACCCGATCAGCAAAGGTTACTACTGCACGCTCCAATGGCATTTGGACAAGGACGAAGAGATAGAAGGGGAGATCATTCCGCCTGAGGTGACGCCGCAGATGATTGAGGCCATCAAACAGCGGATGCATCAGATCATTGCGGAGGACAGGCCGATCATGGAGGAGGAGAAGCAGACCAAAGAGGTGATGGCGATGTTTGCCCGCAAATACAACAACGAGAGTTCGATCTTTGAGGTGCTGGGTAATCCATACTGCCGGTACTTCCGCATGGGTGATTTCATCGATTATTATTCGAATGTACTGCTGCCCAGTTCGGGGTATGTGACGCTTTTCGATATCGAACCGTTCAAAGACGGCATGTTGGTCCGCATCCCGAACCGCAGTAACCCCTTGATCCTGGAGGACTCGATTCAGCAGGAGAAAATGTTCTCCATTTTCCAGGAGTACAACCGGTGGAACAAGTTGCTGCATATCAATAATGTGAGCGATTTCAATGAGGCGTGCAAGGATAAGAAATCATTTGAGTTGATCAAGTTGGCAGAGGCACTGCACGAGAAGAAGATCGCCCAGACAGCCGATATGATTGCTGCCAAACGACCGAAGATCGTCTTCATCAGCGGTCCTTCTTCGTCCGGTAAGACTACTTTCTCCAAGCGTCTTCAGATCCAGTTGCTGGTGGACGGTATCAAGCCTGAGGTGCTCTCCATGGACGACTATTTCGTGAACCGCGTAGATACGCCGAAGGACGAGAACGGTGAGTATGATTTCGAGACCGTCAACGCAGTTGATCTGCCTTTCTTCCGCCAACAGATGCATGAACTCTTGGATGGTAAGGAAGTAGATCTGCCGACTTATGACTTCACGAAAGGTGAGCGGGTGTTCAAGGGTAATAAACTGAAGTTGCAGAAAGACTCGGTCTTGGTGATTGAAGGTCTTCATGCCCTCAACCCCTGCATCCTGCCGGATGTGGATAAGAACCTGACCTTCAAGATCTTCGTTTCAGCGCTTACGACGATTAATATCGATAATCATAACTGGATACCGACGACGGATATCCGTTTGCTGCGTCGCGTGGTGCGTGACTATAAGTACCGCGGTTTCTCCGCCAAGGAGACGATAGCCCGCTGTCCGTCGGTCATTCGCGGTGAGCAGAAATGGGTGTATCCTTTCCAGGAAGAAGCGGATGTGATGTTTAACTCGGCGCTTATCTTCGAGTTCGCGGTGCTCAAACGCCATGCGGAGCCGATCCTGCAGGAGGTACCTAAGTTCTGCGAGGAATATACGGAGGCGCACCGATTGCTGAAGTTCCTGCAGTATTTTGTACCGGTTCCGGAGCGTGAGATACCGCCTACATCGTTCTTGCGTGAGTTTGTCGGTGGTTCATCCTTCCGTTACTAATGGCACGGAAATTGAATGATGAAATGATGGAATGATGGAATGATAAAATGATGGAATGATAAAATGATGGAATGATAAAATGATGGAATGATGAAAAAAAGTCTTTTATCTTTGAGCATAGCGGTCTTTTGTCTTTTGTCTCCAATGTGGGCAGATGACTCAATCGTGGTGGCGCCGCGCCTGAATATACTGGAGTCGATGCCGCGCGTGGAAGTGGTGCAGGAAGCGCCGGTAGCGGCGATGCTGGAGGCTACGATGAGTGGTAAGGAAGAATGGATCGAGGTGGATGGATACCGCGTGCAGATCTATTCCTCCAACCGTCAGCAGACAGCCAAGAGTGAGGCGCTTGAACTGGAGGACAGGCTCAAAGAGAAAGTGAGTCAGACCATTTAT
>Ga0247611_10002445_pt1 | contig 29960 bp, 23 predicted proteins | sample 177DNAGHGhighgp2_FD_192422 | JGI IMG/M metagenome (GOLD analysis project Ga0247611, IMG submission 192422) | Sheep rumen microbial communities from Palmerston North, Manawatu-Wanganui, New Zealand - 1770 DNA GHGhigh gp2 | ecosystem: Host-associated > Mammals > Digestive system > Stomach > Rumen... | reverse complement strand
AAGTCTTATATGTGGGTATACAGATCAGGTAACGACGGAAGAAAGCCGATAGTTATATACGATTACAAGCCATCCAGAGATGGTGAGATACCTGAAGAGTTCCTCAAAGACTTCAAAGGATATCTCCACACAGACGGCTATGCCGGATATAACAAGGTAAAAGGTGTAACCCGTTGCGGATGCTGGGCACACTTAAGAAGAAAGTTCGTTGAGGCAGATACCGCAAGCAAAGGCGAAGACGGATACGCAAAGACAGAAATAGCCTACTGCGACAAACTGTTCTACATAGAAGACCAACTGAAAGAACTGCCCAAAGAAGAACGATACCGGAAACGCCTGGAGACAGAAAAGCCGCTTATCGATGAATTCTGGGACTGGATATTTAAGACATTACCGATAGTACTCCCCAAGACGAAACTTGGGAAGGCACTTGCGTATGCCGTAAATCAGAAACCGTACATGGAGAACTGTCTAAAGGACGGTCGCTGCTCCATATCCAATAACGTTGCTGAGAATGCGATCAGACCATTTACTGTCGGTCGTAAGAACTAGTTGTTCTGCGATACGCCTAAAGGTGCTGATGCCAGCGCTATTATTTACAGTATCGTTGAGACGGCTAAGGCCAACGGCATTAATGTGCGCGACTATCTGGAATATTTACTCACGGTTATGCCGACAGAGGAATGGAGAAAAGATCCGGAGATCCTCGACAGTCTGACACCATGCTCGCCTGAAATCCGCAAGAAATTCAAAAACTGATTATCTCACTACTGGCTGGTGAGTTGAAGGCACTATGTAAGCGCTTAATAACCCGGTGCCTCCCTGACTAAGCGAATAATGGTAAACGGTAAACCATCGGTACCTCGAATAAAAGCCGGTCGAGTGTGAAAATCGTAATAAATGGAAAAAGTTGGTCAACTGATTACACTTTTTCAACTTTACACACTTGGAGGCAGCTATGAATACAAGAGATGAAGTTCGCCAGATGAGGATCCGTGAATGGAAGAAAGTCTTTGAAGATAAGGCAGCAAGTGGCTTATCAGCCAAAGAGTACTGCCAGCAAAACGGTATCGGAAAGGATCAGTATTTCTACTGGCAGAAGATTGTAAGAGAATCTGTCCTGAATGAATGAGATAAAACCGAATAGATTTACAGAACTTCCGGTTCCGGTCAGTTCGGATATGTTCTTTTCACTTACAGGTAAAGGAACGATATCCGTGCAGGATAAGGAATCTCTCAATATGGTTATGGAGCTTCTTCTCAGTGCTTAATAATGCCACGGGGTTCAAGCATATATACATAGCTACTGGTTATACTGATCTGCGTAAGAGCATTCCTGATTTGATTTGATAAACAGGTGAACAGCTAACTGCGACAACGTGGACAACGCTATATAATCCGTTACTTCCGCTCCAAAACAAAGGTCAATTCCGACAAATAAAGCTCGAGTGTAGAATCATCGACTATCTTCACATGGTATATAGGGTTTCCGCCTATCAGTCCTGTAATGCTCAGATCGAAGCTGTCTTCTGTCATGTTCAGCACCTCGTAAGTGTCATACGGACTCCATAATGCGCAGTGCCCGTCCTTGCTGAACTTGATCGTTCTGCCGTTATATGACTCCCAAGTGCCTGCTCCGTATGTCTGTTTCCAGGATGTTCCTTCAAGAACAAATGGAGCATCTGAAGCAGAATTGCCGCCCCCTCCGGCCGTGGACGTTGGTGTGGAACTGCTTGATATCTCATCGTACTGGTTCAAAAGACCGCTCTGCATTGCCTGATAGTAGGATGCCATAATATGATTGTTGTACATTCCAAGCTTTTTCAGTAATCCGCCATAGTCCTTGGTAAATACAAACACTCTTCCAAGTTTGTTGTCCCAGGTGTCTGCTCCACCGGTTGGTTTGAACATTGAGATATACGCTCCGTGGGGACCATATGTATCGTAGTAGTTGAATATGTTCCAAATGTTGTGATATTCAGTAGCGGGCTGATCGATTGCATTCAGAGCACCGAATGTACATGCGTAGATGCATTGACCCTGATCTGTTAACCTTGCAGCTACTAACTGTACTGCAGCTCCGCCGAGACTGTGTCCGATAAGCAGATATTTTATGTTATTGGCAAATGAGTCGCCGTATTTTTGGTAATATGAGTTTCTTGCAGCGAAAACCTGATCTGCGAATTTTACATATCCGTCGTATGTCTTATAAGGGCTCCATCGCCCATCCTTGCTGGGATTGATATTGCTGAAGAAATCATTGTCGATGGCTTCGTTGAAGGTTTCTGTGCCTCTGCATACGATTATGACCAGTTCGAATTCTCCGTCGGAATTGCTCATTTTCTGATGACCGATTGAAAAAGCGCAGTCTCCGCCTTTATCTGTCATCTTATGTGCATCAGAACCTGTATAGTTTTCATAGTTATACAGACAGATATCCTTAAACCTGAGAGATTTCTTAAGTGCAGGCACGATATATTGTGCTTCTCCTGTGTGATCGCCGGCGTCGTTGGCGGCTGCGGCTATTCCTGCACATGTATGGGCTAGATCGGAGTTGAACAGATCCGGAGATTCTTCAAAAAGCGAACCATCCCATTTGACTCTGGCAATTCCATCATCGAATTCGGGATTGTACTTTATCTCAACATTGCCGTTTTTGGGAGTTGTGTAAGTATCACATCCTGTGAGAAGGATTATGAATATGAGGAAAAGAGATAAAATTCTCGTCTTTGTCATAGCAGGGTATCCTCGATCAAGTGACATTTAGCGATTGTTAACGGGATTTTACCATAAGTAGTAAAGACTATAAATCTGCTCGATTTGGATATAATATTTTAAAGTTATATAATAATGCACATGAATATTACCGTTGACGGCTATAACATTAATTACAAGATAACGGGCGAAGGCTCTGAAACAATAGTTATCCTCCAGGGATGGGGTACACATTTGGGTGTTTACGATTGGGTGGCAGACTCTGTAAACAGCACATATCGTGTGCTTCAGTTTGACTTGCCTGGTTTTGGCGGTAGTGATGAACCCAAGACTTCATGGAATGTTGATGAGTTTGCGGATTTCTTCTGCAAGCTGATGCAGGCTTTGGATATCAAGAAGGCTACCCTGATAGGTCATTCTTACGGCGGAAGGATCATTATCAAGCTGGCCGCAAGAGATAATATTCCCTTTGAGATCGACAGAATAGTGCTGATAGACAGTGCCGGAATAATGCCGAAACGATCTTTATGGAAGAAGATAAAGACGAGAAAATATAAGATTCTTAACCGTATCTTCAAGAATAAGGTCATCTATGCGCTGTTCCCGGAGCTGATAGACGATTGGCGCAGCAGACAGGGGTCGAGCGACTACAGAAATGCTTCACCGGTAATGAGGAACTGCCTTGTTAAGGCTGTCAATGAGGACCTTACAACCCTTTTGCCGAGCATCAAACAGGACACGCTCCTCATCTGGGGTGATAAGGATACGGCAACACCCTTAAGTGATGCCCAGATAATGAAGGAGAAGATACCTTCGTCAGGGCTTGTCGTTCTTGAAGGAACCGGACACTTCTCTTTCCTTGAGAAGCCTAATCAATTCAGGGCTATCATGCAGTCCTATTTCGGGATAGGAGCAGTTAGATGATAGTACGGACGATAATAACATTTGCTCTGGTCATATATACGTTTTTCCTGGTCATGCGGCATAACATCCACATGTTCCAGCTTAACGGCTATAAGAACGATGAGCAATTATGGTGGATAAAGAAAAATCTCCGTCAGCAGTGGCTTTTGGGATTTGGTGCTGTAGTAGCCATATTCAGACTGTTTTTCCCGTTTTTTGCTTTGGATATCCTTATCTATTTGGTACTGCTTCTTGAGATCGCCGTATACAGAGCTCTCCACAGGATAAACACCAAGAAAAAGCTTGTTTATACTGCCAGAGTTAAAAGGTTGATAACAACTATCACCATCATATCAGTTATCCCGTTTGTGCTTGTCATATTCCTGATAGGTATTGAGCCGGTTACAGGCGTTCTTATGCTGACGGTTTCCTGCCAGATATTTGTTCTTCTAATCGCGAACATCATTAACCATCCCATGGAAGTGATGATAAACAATCATTACATCAACGACGCAAAACGCAAGCTCAAGGAGATGCCTGAACTGGTAATAATCGGAGTCACGGGAAGCTTCGGTAAGACGAGCGTAAAGTATTATCTTCAGACTTTGCTTCAGAACAGATACAATGTCCTAGTTACCCCCGGCAATTTCAACACAACGTTGGGTGTCACAAGGACAATAAGGGAGCATCTGAAGCCGACTCACGAAGTCTTTATCTGTGAGATGGGTGCCAGAAGGGTAGGAGACATCAAGGAGATATGTGATCTTGTACACCCCGATCACGGCATCATCACCTCGATCGGCCCCCAGCACCTGGATACTTTCAATAACATTGATAACATCATTAAGACAAAGTATGAGCTTGCCGATGCTGTCCCAAGTGACGGGATGCTGTTCCTGAACGGTGACAATGAATATATTCAGCGTAAGGCTGCCGATTATCCGAACAGGATAATGTATTTCTCTGAACATGAAGGCCAGGGATACTATGCCAAGGACGTATCCGTATCTAACTATGGCACGGATTTTACAGTCGTAACCCCAAATGGCGATACTGAAAGATACCAGATGAAGCTTATCGGAATGCACAATGTCATAAACGTTATCGGTGCCATAGCGGTTGCCAATTCAATGGGAATAGCCTTGAAAGACCTGATCGTGCCTGTTAGAAGGATACAGCCTGTCGAACACCGCATGCAGATGAAAGCACACGGGAATGTCACCATCATTGACGATGCTTACAATTCCAATCCGATAGGTTCAAAGGCTGCAGTTGAGACGCTGGCGATGTTTGACGGGATAAGGATCCTCATTACACCCGGCATGGTTGAGCTCGGTGATAAGGAAGAAGAATACAACTTCAATTTCGGTACTTATGCCGCCGAATGCTGTGATTACATACTTTTGGTTGGAAAAAGACGTGCGGTACCTATCAGGAACGGTGTTATGAGCAAGGGTTTTCCTGAGAAAAAGTGCCTCGTTTATGATAAACTTGAAGACGCGTTAGCGTACGCATATACAATAAAAGGTGAAGGCCACAGATATATTCTCCTTGAGAATGACCTTCCCGATAACTACTAGGAGGAATCGATATGAAGACCAGAGTTGCTATGATGTTCGGAGGAAAGAGCGTTGAACACGAGATTTCCGTAATATCAGGCATACAGGCGATCCTCAGCATGGACACGGATAAGTATGAGATAGTACCTGTTTATCTTACGAAGAAGAACCTGATGTATATTGGAGACGATATCGGCAAGATCGAATCATATAAGGATATAGACTCACTCTTGAGCAGATCGCAGAGAGTGATCATGGTAAATGAAGGCGAGAAAGTTCATATCATCGGTTACCCGTTCAAGAAATTCGGCAAGAATGTTGATATCGATATTGATGTCGTTTTCCCAATCGTACACGGAACCAATGTTGAGGACGGCGCCCTTCAGGGATACCTTAAGACATTGGGCATTCCTTTTGTCGGCTGTGATGTAGAAGCATCCGCTTTGGGTATGGATAAGTATGTAATGAAGATCGTTCTGAAGGAGAAGGGAATCCCTGTCTTGGATTCCGCGCTGTACACACTAAAGGATTACAGCAACATCGATACGATTCTTGATGATATCGAGAACAAGTTCGGATATCCCGTTATCGTAAAGCCCGTCAATCTCGGTTCCAGCGTTGGTATCAGTGTGGCTAAGGACAGGCTTGAACTTACCAATTCCGTAGATGACGCTTTCCGCTACGCCACCAAGGTGCTGGTTGAGACTGCCATAACCAATTTAAGAGAGATCAACTGCTCCGTATTGGGTGACGAGAATGAAGCTATAGCATCTGAGTGCGAAGAGCCCTTGCATTCCAAGGATATCCTCAGTTATGAAGATAAATACACCGGTAATTCGAAGTCCGGCGGTTCAAAGGGAATGGTCAGCACTTCGCGCATTATACCTGCCGAGCTCTCACCTGAGATGAGGGAGGAAGTCCGTTCACTTGCAGTTAAAGCCTTCCAGGGCCTGGGATGCAACGGTGTATCTAGGATCGATTTTATGATCGATGAGGATACCGGAAAACTCTATTTCAATGAGATCAATACTATCCCGGGTTCTTTGGCATTTTATCTTTGGGAACCTATCGGTGTACCTTATAAAGAACTGCTCGACAGGATGATCGAGCTGGCTCTTAAGAGAATGCGCATTGAAGATGGACTTACATTTGCTTTCGATACCAATATACTTAATACAGCCAGTCTTGGAGGATCAAAAGGAAGCAAACTGTAATGAGCAGAGTAATTCCTGACAAGCCAGAACCGTTCGTTTACCTTGAAACTTCATTCATAAAGTCAGAATTCATAGAACTTCATTCCTGTGATTCTTTTGATATTAGGATGATGTATCCCGAATTGGGCATGGATAATGCTGAGAAAGGCTGTTTTGTCAGAAAAGAAGTATTCGAAAGGCTGCTTAAGGCTTCAGAAAATCTTCCCCAAGGATACAGATTCAGGATATGGGATACCTGGCGTCCGTTTGATCTGCAGTTTGAGTTGTTTGAGAAATATTCAGAAAAGATAATAAAGGATTTCGGTCTTGAAGATCAGGACAGTGATATACAGCACTCTGTAATAATCAGCTTTGTCTCACGTCCCGTATCTGACCGTAATGTGCCTCCGGTTCATACGACAGGGGGTGCCGTGGATCTTACGATAATAGATCCTGAAGGTAACGAACTTGACATGGGATCAGGTTTTGATGAGTTTTCGGACAGAACGTATACTACTTACTATGAGAATAATGGGGCTGACAGTCAATCTGAAATGATCAGAGAGAACAGAAGGATGCTTTATTACGCAATGATAGACGCAGGATTTACGAATCTTCCTTCGGAATGGTGGCACTACGATTACGGGGACAGATTCTGGGCATTTTACACCGAACAGCCGGCTTTTTTCAAAGGGGTATTTACCCGGGGAGAATTCAATGGAGACTGAATCAGAAAAGAAACATTATCAAAACCGGAGAAAACAGGCGAATAAACTCATCAACACGCTCAGTTATCTGATAGTTTTTTTCATCATATGTGTGTTGACTGCAATTGAGGTTGTCATACTTATCAATACGAACAGTTTCTCTTGGGTCGACCTGATCAAGGAAACAGCCATGAATCTTTTGGGTGTTCTGGTGGCTTTCCTTATTTTTGATGTTATTCACGATAAGCTTTCAAAGGACAGTTATGCTGATGAAGTTTCAGAAAAGATCCGCTCAACTCTCTTTGATCAGGAGGGAATTGATGAACTTAGTGATGATGTAAAAAAGGTCTTTGTTACAAAGTCTCTTATCTCACTTGATAAAGACGGGGATGCTTCAAAAGAGATAACAAAAGCCCTGGAAGATTATTTTCACGAAGAATCCAAGAGCGAATCAGTCTTACAGCAGATAGATAACTTTTCTGTTAAGCATAGACTTGATCTGATCAATCGGAACGTCGATTCAATAAAAAAAGATGATGATGAGAGATCAATGATCGATGGTTTTCTTAAGACATATCTTGCTGAAGAATCCAAACTGAGGCTACGCACCCAGTTTGAATACAGTTTCATTTTGCAGGCACTTCCTAAAAATGAATATTTCAGCAATATGAAGTGCATGGACGAATACTATCTTGTTCAGGAGACATTATTTTACGAGATAAAGTATCTGTCAGATGAGACGAATAATATGAAGAAGAATTGCGTAAGCATCGGATTCCTTTTTAATAATGAGAATCTGGATGCTTTCCTGAGAGACAACCCGATGGATGATGAAGGGAATGAGCTTGAGAAATGCATCTTCAGAGAAAGCCTAGATGTTGAGATCGAAGACATCGAGTTTTTCCAGCAGCAATTCATTGCCGGGACATTTAATGACATATTCCTAAATGTTTTTACTCCTGATATAAGGGTGGATAAAAAGCAGGGCAAACTGGTCGATGTAAAAGTGTTTGATTGCGGAATTGTCGCATCGTTTGAGACAAATCATGATGTTAACGCTAAATCTCACAGTGTTCAGATCCAGTTCCAGATGCCTAAAAAATGGAACGGACTTCTTGAGGTCGCAATGGTCGACCCGACTCATAATCCCAGGATCAGGGTGAACTATACTGATGATATGAATGTGGAAATGTACTCATTCCTTGATATATGTGATAACACTTCTTATGAGAATGCACATTCTGAGAACGGGCGCAATTACAATATCGTTTTAAATGATACATGGGTTTATCCGGTAAGTGGTGTCTTATTTTCAGTAAATAAAAAGAACAGTTGATCTTTCAAGCGGATAAAGGCAGCGGAGGAATTGGTTTATGTTAAGTGAAGATTGGTTTTGGAATACTGATACCGCCTTTATTACTTGGTGTATCTTCCTTATCATCGGAACAATCTTATTCCTCTTCGGACTTTATGTTTTCCTCTTTAGAAAGGATAACAGAAAGAGGATCGTAATCGCAGCTGCATCAGAGTTTGCAGCGTACTGGCTTATGTTTATACCGTATGAATTCTGTAGAGAATTCGACGGAAATGATCTGCTTCTTCATTCGATACACAGTGCGCTGATAGCGTTCCTGAAGTCATTTACAAAGTATCTGGGTGACGGATATGAAGGTGTTTACTATCCCGGACATCCCTATTTCTCAATGTTTTATGGCGGAATGCATGCATTGGTCAATATCGTTATGCTCCTGTTTATGGCAGGTTTCATTATTAAGTTCTTCGACGGTCCTATCAACAGGATCAAGTTATTAACAAACAAGAACAAGTATCTTTATGTTTTTTCCGAATATAACGATAAGACTGCTTCTATTGCAAAGAGCCTGCCTGAGGATAAAAAGGGCAATGTTATTTTTGCCGGTTCTGAAGATGAGCTTTCAGAAGAAGCTAAAAACAAGATAGATGAATTAGGAGCAACCGTTATATACGATGAATTGAAATTGATCATAAGAAAGTATAAGAAGAATGCAAAAGGTATCGAAGTTTTTTTGTTTGATGACAAAGAACAGAATAACCTGAGCGATCTTGGTAATATTACCGATGAGATGACTAATACTCCTGTGATTTCCAAGATTTATGTTGAGATCAATAAGACACCATGTGATGTGTATAACGAATATCTTGTATCTTACGACAGTGAGAACACCGATGAGAATGCCAGGACAGTTATAAATTTTGTCCGTGAAGAAGAGACTTATGTCTACAACAATCTGCTTCATAATTCTATCTTTAACAATGCCCGGATAAATGCTTCAGGAGATAAAGAGATCAAGATCCTCATAGTCGGTGTTAATGACAGGAATATCGAATTTCTTAAAACGGTATTGTTCCTTTCACAGATGCCCGGATTCAGACCGACTATTGTCGTTGTCGATGAAGAAGACAGACCTGATCTGATCCGTACCATAATACCCGAGATAAAAGATGAGATCGATGTTAAGGGAGATGCAATTTATAAATATATTTACTGTGGCGGCGTATCTATCAATTCCCTTAAGTTTGAAGAGCTGATCAGAAAAGAACATTCTGACTTTACTTTTGCTTATGTTAATGTAGGTACTGATCTGATCAACATTAATACTGCACTTAGGATCAATTCTTTCTGCAAGAGATTGGAAAGAAATGACGGATATAAGATACAGGTCAGTGTCTCAGATTCCTCTGTTTGCGATCAGTGGGATAAAGAGATGCTTGACGGTATTCAGGTAACCGGTGAGATAAGTGAAGTCTACAGTTATTCTTTTATTACCATGTCTGATATCGAACGGTTGAGTAAGAAGATCCACGAAGTCAGGCAGGCTGATAAGGTTGCCGAGACTAAGGAAGACGCCGTTAAAGCACAGGAGACGGCCAGAGTTGCACTGGAAAGATATGAGAGTCTTCAGAAACAGAAGGGAAAGAGCAAAAAAGAAATAGAGGCGGCGAAGAAAGAATCGGAGGAAGCAGTGGCTGCGGCGGCTGAGGCTCAGAAAAAAGCTGACAATGCCCATGAGACACCATGGGAAGATTATTATAACAACGAGTATAACCGCCATTCGGTCTATGCCAGAACATTAAGCTTCAGACACAAAGTCAGATATATACTTGAGCAGGGTCTTGAGCCGTCTGTTTCAAGCCAGATAGACCCGTGGCTTATATATGAGCATATGAGATGGAATATGTACACAAGATCACAGGGTTATGTCAGACCAAACGAGCATCTGGAAAAGGTGCTTAAGGATCTGAATGAAAAGATCAGAAAAGAAGCTGACGAAAAAGCTGAAAAAGAACTAAAGAGACAAAGGCAACTGATACGTTCAACAGCAAAGGTCCATGAGGATCTTGTCCATTTTGATGAACTTCCGCCGAAAGTAAGGAAACAGGATAGGCTTAAGCTCACAAAGGAGATCGTTGAAGCATTTGAAGGAGAGCCTTTGGAATAATCGGTGAGGTGGCGGAACTTTATGGTTCTTGTAGAGTTTTTTGAGAAGGATTCAGTTGAAAACATCTGCTCCAGTCTTACTAATGCTGCGGATATTGTTTATATGGTCGGAAGCAACAGTAAGTTAATGAGAGCTTATGCTGAGCGGTATAAAACAGTATTGGACGGAAGAGGCATTCACATTGAAATAAGATTAATGTCTTACAATAAAAACAGTATCGAAAATATTATCAATGTCCTTACGAGGATCATAGAAGAGAATGAAGAAGTTGCCTTTGATCTGACTGGTGGAGATGATCTCTCCCTGGTAGCTGCCGGAATGATATATGAACGTTACAAATCCCGCAATATCCAGATGCACCGCTTTAATCTTCTTCCGAAGACTATCATTGATGTCGATATGGACGGCGAGACAATAGTTTCAGGAGACACACCGCAACTGACTGTCGATGAACTCATCAAGATCTACGGAGGTGACGTGATCTATGATGAGGTAAGGGATAATACCACATACCGTTGGGATATGAATGAAGAGTTCAAGCAAGACATCAGAACGATGTGGAGTATTTGCAGCGAAAACACCGGTTTGTGGAACACACAGACGACATTGTTGGCTTATGCTGAGAAAACGAATGGTGATGAAGATCTGCTGACGGTTTCTGTCCAGACTAGTGTGCTTAACAGTATCGTTGCGCATAATAACGGCGGCTACTGCCACATAAAAGTGGCCTTTTTCCATGAACTGTTGAAGGCAGGCCTTCTTACCTCCTACACAATAAACAATGACATCTTCTCTATTACATATAAAAACCATCAGGTCAAATACTGTCTGACCATGGCAGGCCTGATACTTGAGATGAAAGTCTTTCTTACCGCACTTGAATTAAAGGAGAAGGATGGGAAGCCTGTCTATAATGACGTCATGAACGGTGTGATCATCGATTGGGACGGCAATATTCACCCGGATCATGAGGAATATGATACGGAAAACGAGATAGATGTCATTATAATGCACGGAATGGTTCCCATATTTGTTTCCTGTAAGAACGGATATATCGAGAAGGAAGAACTTTATAAGCTCAATGCCGTTGCTGAACGTTTTGGCGGCAAATATGCAAAGAAGGTGTTGGTTGCCAGTGCTCTCGAAGACAATGATTACGGTAATTACATAAGGCAGCGTGCTCAGGATATGGGTATAAGGATCGTTGAAGGGCAGAGTAAAGGCGGCAAATATAAGGATTTGACCTATCTCTCGGATGATGAGTGGAATAAGATCGTCAGGTCACTTTGGCTGAATTAGTGAACTGATTTGATAGCGTCTATTTCAATATCACAAAATGTTGAATAATCTTGGATTCAATTGTGCATATTGCACAATTGAATCCTTTTTGTCCCATAAATTCATTGTTAGTTTATATAACTTCTGATGTTCGAATGCTATAATATCAAAATCAAACTTCTTTGCGTTTGGTTATTATTCTTTATTTTCAGGAGGACATTATTATGGCAAACATGGCAGCAAAGGTTACTGCGGCTTTTTTCGATTCCAAGGGAATCCGTTATGATCTCGTCGGTGATGACAGCGAGGCTATCTTGACAGGTTTCGGTCTTGATAATCTTGAAGGCGTAAGATTCCTTATCGTATTCGATAAGAGTGAGGAAGCTGTAGCTATCAGAACAAGAGATTTCGCTAAGTTCCCCGAGGCTAAGAAGGCTGATATGTTCAAACTGGTCAATGAACTTAACAGGAAGTTCAGATGGGTTAAGTTCATCGTTGATGAAGAAGAATGCACCATCGCTGCTGAGGATGATGCTGTTATCCAGCTCGATTCCTGTGGTGAAGAAGTATTCCGTTGCTGCTGCCAGCTTGCAGATATAGTTGACGAATCTTATCCGATCATCATGAAAGCTATCTATGCTTAATTAAAATCCGAAAATTTGTAGAGTGAGATTATATGGCTAGTAACAAAGTTTTTGATTATGTCGTTAAGTTGACTGAGACATCCTTCGGTAAAGACGGACTGACCGAGCTGGATTTTATCTTCGGTTATGCAAAATTGGTTCTGATGAACAGGGAGGTTTTGGAGACCCTTTTTACTGAAGAGGCTGATCGTGCAGATATCGACAAGGTGCGTTCTTTATTCACGCTTAAGAAACTCGATCCCGAACTCATAAAGACCGGTCTGCCGCTCTTGCGCGCGGGAAGAGACAAAAATATAGAAGAAAAGGACGTTCTCGCATTTTTGGAGAGTGAGAAATCAGCTTCTGATGCTCTTGCAAAGCTTCTAACTGTGGATATTCCAGAACTCAAGGTTATGAAGCAGGGTAACAGCATAGATGATGTGTTAAGTCTTGCCAAGCCTGCTCAGAAGAGCGAAGCTCCAAAAGAAAAGGAGCCGGATAAGAAGAGCGAGGAAGCTAAAGCGAAAAAAGCTGCAAAGAAAGCAGGCAAAGACATTGCTACAGCCTTAAAAGGAGATAAAGATTCTGAAGCGGATTCTTCTATCTCTGAAGAAACGGAACCTGTCGAGAGGATTGGTTTTGATGAACTTGTCAAAAAGACGAGCCATCTCTATGAATGTTTAAAACGTAAGATCTTCGGCCAGGATGAAGCCATTAGATTATTTGCTAATGGCTTCTTCCAAAGCCAGATCTTTAATGGCGAAGATGAAGGCCGTAAAGGTCCGAGCGCCACATTCCTTTTTGCCGGCCCTCCGGGTGTCGGTAAGACTTTCCTTGCATCTTCAGTAGCAGACATCCTGGAAATGCCATATCTCCGTTTGGACATGAGTGAATTTTCCAAAGAAGATTCAGTCCAGAGATTAATGGGTGTCCCTAAGACTTATAAGGCACCTAAGCCAGGTGATCTTACTGAATTTGTCAGGGTCAACCCGAAGTCCATCATCCTTCTTGACGAGATCGAGAAGGCCCATATAGATGTAATCTATCAGTTTTTACAGGTGCTTGACGGTGGTATCCTCACAGATGAGTGCACGATGAAGCCCGTCAATTTTAAGAAGGTAATCCTTATCTTTACCACCAATGTCGGTAAGAAGTTATATGAGGATACTTCTATCAAGAATCTTTCCTCAACTCCGCGTTCTGTTGTCATGAAAGAAATCGAGGAGGAAGTTGATGAGAGAGGAAGAAAGGCATTCCCTTCAGCTATCTGTTCCAGATTTGCATCTGGAAATGTCGTTATGTTCAATAGACTTGCCGCACACAATTTTATTGACATCATTAATAAGAAATTCAACGAGATCGCAGGACTCGTTAAAAATACATACGGTTATGAGATGCAGATCGATAATAGAGTTGCTCCGCTTCTTTTGTTCTCGCAGAGTTCACGTATGGATGCCCGCAACATGTCCAGTCAGAGCACAATTCTGATCAAGAATGAACTCCATGAATTGGGACGTCACGCGTTGAGCCGTGATAATGCGCTGAACAACTTAAAGAAGATCAATATGAATGTAGATCTTGAGAATGAGTCTGCCGACATAAAGAGATTATTTGTAAATGAAGAGACAGCTCAGGTCTTGTATATCGGCGATCCCGCCGAGATGAAGCGTGTTCCTTCAAGTAAGAAGTTTAAGATCGTCAACACTGACAAGGATCATGTTCTTGAAGATATAGCAAAGAAGGATATTTCGTTTGTCCTCATCAATATGAAGTATGACAGTTCAGATAACGAAAAGGGATATCTGAGCCTTGATGACGTTAAGAATGAAGCTGTAGTTTCATTTGAACTTGTTTCCAAGAAGATCCCTAATATGCCTATTTATATGGCTTATAAGTATGAACTCAGAACTGAGGATGTAGATGTCTTCCTTGAAAGAGGCGTAAGAGCATTCATTAAATGGAATGACGATGCCGAGTTGGCAGATGAACTTGCTCAGATTGCTGATATGGTCTACATGCAGGCGCGCGTGGATGAATTATCCAGCAGGGGAAGAGTTCTCTCGTATAACACTGCGCAGCAGTTGAAAGGTGATGAAGCAAATATCAACTTCTACGACTTCAAGATCGAAGTTGCTGCCGATGCAGAGGAGAACAAACTGCTGTTATCTGACGGAGAGCGTCCTGAAGAGAGATTTGCTGATGTTATCGGTGCCGATCTGGCAAAGGAAGAACTTGCCAAGTTTGTGGATTATTTGAAGAACCCTAAGAAGTTCCTGGCGCGCAGCGTTAAGGTTCCAAACGGTATCTTGCTCTATGGTCCTCCGGGAACAGGTAAGACTATGCTCGCTCGTGCCATGGCAGGTGAAAGCGATGTTGCTTTTATTCAGACAAGTGCTACGGACTTTATGAATAAATGGTATGGTGAAAGTGAAGCAAGTGTCAGAAAACTGTTTACAGTTGCCAAGAAATTTGCTCCGAGCGTCATCTTTATCGATGAAATCGATGCTATCGGTAAAAAGAGAACCGGCAGCGGTCAGTCAGCAGCATCAGAAAGCGTACTGAACACTCTGCTTACGCAGATGCAGGGATTTAAAACCGATCCTACCAGACCCGTATTTGTCATGGCAGCGACGAACTATGGTGTTGATGAAAACTCAGGTATCGGAGAAGGACTGGATCCTGCATTGCTCAGAAGATTCGATAACCAGATCCTTGTTGATCTTCCTGAGGAGAAGGACAGAGAGAAGTATCTGAATATCCTACTTAAGAAGATCAAGGATAAGTCCGTATCACCTAAGACTGTTCATAACGTTGCTCAGCGTACTACAGGAGAAAGCCTTGCAACGATTAAGAATATTGTTGAAAGAGCATTGCGCAAATCTAACGGCGGTGAGCTGACGGATGATATTCTTCTCAATGCTTATGAAGAGTATATGTTTGGTGAAAAGAAGGAATGGAGTCAGGATTACTATGATTCTGTCGCAATACATGAATCTGGTCATGCTTATATAAGCTTCCTGTCAGGCGAAAAGCCGAGCTTCGTTACTATCGTATCCAGAGGTGACTTTGGCGGCTATATGCAGCATCAGAATCCTGAGAAGACACCTTCTTATACCAAGGAAGACCTTATTTGGCATATCAGGACTGCTTTGGCAGGACGTGCTGCCGAGATCGTATTCTTCGGAGAAGAAAAGGGTATTAACACCGGTATATCAGGTGATATCAAGTCTGCAACAGGAACTGCATTCAGGATGCTCTATTCCTATGCCATGTCTGAAAACAGTATGGCTTATATCCCTTACGACAGACTTATTTCTTCTCAGATGGGTGATGATGCCATAAATAAAGTAAATGAGCTTCTTGAACAGGAAATGAAGAACACCATTGAACTCATTACCAAAGGCAAGAAGCACGTTAAGAAACTTGCTGATTACCTGGCTAAGCATAACCAGGCAACTGAAGAAAAGATATGTGAAGTGTTTAAGGATGTGAAGTAAAACATCACATCGCCGATAGTCTTTTTCTGAGGATGGTCCCCATAGAATGTCGGTTTTGTTGTTCTAGCGTGATTGCATTTAGGAAAGTAGCAGTTTTTTACTGCTACTTTCTTGAGTCCGCATATAAAAGTGAGCGAAATAGAGAAGAGGTATTATTATGAGTGGACTTCCGGTATCTCCAGAAATAAAAAAACAGGCTTCTGATGTAATGGATCAGGGTCTGAAGCTTGTGGATCTGTTTGTTAACAAGAATTATCTTATTGATGTAGATGAGTGTATTCCGATTCCTCTTGATGAATCAGAACAGACATTTGAATATATGTCTCTGTTCCAGATCGATAAGATTGTCTTTGATGAGAATGAGAACATTAATGACAAGTTAGTCAGTGTGTATAGTGCATTGTCAAGTTTCGGAAGCTCAGCTTTGCTTATCATAGACAGTGATAAGACAGGAGTAAGATTCTTCCTCGGAACAAGAGACAAACGTGATCCTTATGTTGCAAAGAAGATACTTCAAAAGAGTCTTCATGGCAATTTCCCCGGCATCAGTATTAGGGAGCAGAATTCCTCAAGGATTGAAGAATTGCTTGAGAGTCACATACCGGATACCTATAACAAGATAGCTGTATCATCTGTTTCTATTGTTCCCAGCATGAGAGACAAGGATAAGGATAATTTCGTTCAAGGTATCGAGAAGTTCATTGATTCCATGGCGGGTGAGGATTTTATAGGTGTGTTTATCTCCAAACCATTGAGCAAACAGGAATTGGAAGATAAGAAACGTGGTTATGAAGCAATGTATACGGCGCTTTCTCAATTCGCACAGATGAATCTGACCTATATGGAGACGGACAGCACCTCTGTTGCTTTAGGGGCTAGCAATGCATTCTCTAATGCAGTGAACAATGGAATCAGCAGTGCTTCCGGAAGAAATAGCGGAACAAATAAAAGTACAGGTAATAACAGTACCCATGGTTTCAATTTTGGATTATTTGTCATGGGTTTTGAAAAGGGCGGCGGTCGAACAGTATCTGATGGTGCGTATGACGGTACTACTTTTTCCAACGGTGAGACGCATTCAACTACAAATACGACCACGCATACCGATACAAAAACGGATACTACATTAAAGGGTAAAAATGCAAGCATTCAGCTTACGAAGCAAAATAAGACTGTTCAGGAATTGATGAAGAAGATCGATGAGCAGCTTGCAAGAATAAAGAACTGTGAATCGTATGGATTGTGGGACAGTGCATGTTATTTTCTGGCTCAAAAGCAGGAGACGGCTATCGTTGCGGCCAATACATATAAAGCTCTAGTTGCAGGAGAGAAGACCTGTGTTGAGAATTCCTTTATAAATGAATGGGATAACAATAGCGAGAATGCCGAGCGGTCTCTTTGCATAATGGATTATCTGCGTTATGGAATGCATCCGAGATTTATATATAAGCCCGAGTTTGCAGGTCCTGAATATGATCAGCAGCAGATAACGGCCGCATCTCTTATAAGCGGTCTTGAACTGCCTATCTTTATGGGTCTTCCTCATAAATCCGTCAGCGGTGTAACTTCAGTTGTATCTGCCGAGTTCGGCCGCAATATCTTTACGAAAAATCCTGTCAGTGCCGACAGGTCGCTTGATCTCGGTGCCATCTATCACATGGGAGAGATCTTTGGCGATAATCGTGTTCTGCTTAATACAGAATCATTAACGTCACATTGCTTCATTACCGGTTCCACCGGAACGGGAAAATCGAACACGACGTATAAGATAATAGATGAGCTTATTACCGAGCAGAACAATGTGAAGTTCCTTGTCATAGAACCTGCAAAGGGTGAGTATAAACTTGTTTTCGGCGGTATGAAGGATATTAATATCTTTACAACCAATCCAAAGTATTTCTCAATGTTGAGACTTAACCCGTTTGAGTTTAACGAGAATATACACATTCTTGAGCATATGGACCGTCTGATAGAGATATTCAGTGCGTGCTGGCCGTTGTATGCAGCAATGCCTGCTGTATTGAAACAGTCTTTTGAACGTGCATATATCATGCACGGCTGGGATCTTAACCATTCGACTTATACCAATATGGGCAACGGCAGATTCCCGACTTTCAGGGATGTTGTCGACACGCTTCCCAAGGTAATGAATGAATCCAATTTCTCTGCAGAGGTAAAAGGTAATTATATCGGTTCTCTTTCTACGCGTATCGAGTCTTTGACCAACGGTTTGGCAGGGCAGATCTTCAGTTCCGTAGGAATAGAAGATGAAGTTTTGTTTGATCAAAACACTATAGTAGATCTCAGCAGAGTAGGTTCAGTTGAGACCAAGTCTTTGCTGATGGGTGTTATCGTCCTTAAACTCAGTGAATACAGGCAGGCTACGGCAACCGGTACAAATCTTCCTTTGCAGCATGTTACCATTATGGAAGAGGCGCATAATCTGCTTAAGAGAACATCCAAAGAACAATCCATGGAGCACTCTAATGTTCAGGGTAAATCTGTTGAAATGATAAGTAATTCGATAGCCGAGATGAGAACGTACGGAGAGGGTTTCATAATTGTCGATCAGTCTCCTTCTGCTGTTGATATCTCAGCCATCAAGAATACTAATACAAAGATAGTTATGAGACTGCCTGAAGCTGATGACTGCGAGGCGGTCGGCCGGTCGATAGGCTTGGATGAGAATCAGATAAGGGAGTTGAGCCGCCTTGACAGCGGTGTCGCCGCCGTTTATCAGAATGACTGGCTGGAGACGATTCTTGTTAAGATTGATAAGTACGTAAACAACTTCGACATTCCCGAGGTTGTTGAACAGGATCTGTCTTGCAACAGCCACATGTTGGGCGAACTCCTCTATGAACTAATGTCTCAGGACGAAATAAAGAAGATGGATCTTCCGGCACTTAAAAAGATCGTTATCCAGTCTCCCTGTGAAACCGGTTATGAAAGATCTGTTGTGCGCTTACTTGATAACTACAAGAATGAATACGATAACGGGAACAAGAAATTTGCATTGCCTGAGTTGATCATTCAATTATTGAATTGTAATGACCTGCTCCGGATATATGATGCGATGCTTCCTAATGTAAAGATAACCAAGAAGTCTCAGTTTACTGATGAGCTGATAAAGAAGATCCGTAATTGGAGCGGTAAGGTATATCAGGGGTTGGACAGATATGCTGATTTCAGCGACAAGCACACAAAAGATATAGTTTTCCTTGATTTGATACGATACCAGATCGAGAATAGCAAGAATGGGGATAAGTACAGATATGTTCTGTATTATCTGGTAAAGTGTTCCGGCAAGAAACAAGTATAAAAATACTCCGGACGACCCTAGAAAAACAGGATTACTGAGGCTAATATAATTTATAAAGAATTGACATTCAGCATCAAAGAGATCACGAGGTAGATAATCATGTCTGAGAATTCTGATTACGATAGCGGTGATTACAGCGTAGACAGCGATCTTGGTTCCGGGACTGAATTAAGCAGCAGTGATGTGAGTACGGGCTCTGAAGGATACGGCGGTGAGATAGGTTCTGATATCGGTAACACCAGCGGAGATGTCGGAGAGACGTACGGTGAATCCGGGTATGTTGAAGGTGACAGCGGAGATGATGAAATTTCCGGTGATATCGACTTGCCTGAAGATACGTCTGATTTCAGTTTTGATGACTCTTTGTCAGCTGATGTTGGAAACGAAGGTGCTGAGCCTGCAACAGATGATTCCATAGATAATATGGGCATTGAAGATGATGGTATTGAGACATCAGATCCTTCTGAGATTAATGAAGAAGTTCCGGATTCACAGATGTCATCAGAAGAGTTGGCAGATTCCTATGCTGACAGTTTTGAAGACGGATTGCAGGATGACACTGCAGATATAGCGGATGACATAGTTCCTGATTCAGATGAAGTTGTGGATAATGATGCGTCTGAATCTGTACCGGATATGCCTGAAGACGATGTCAGTGATGATATGTTGACAGATCCTGATACTGAGATTGATGAAGTCGGTATGGATGAGGAAGATGATTCTGACGGATCTGAAGAAACAAGTGATAATGTTTCTGATGCTGAGGATGATGTAGAAGATGAGGCAGAGGATGCTGTCACCGAAGATCCGGACAGTTTTGATGAAACTGAAGATAACACCAGTGAAGATGTAGTCGACGGGCAGCAGGCTGCTGAAGGCAATGAAAATGATACTTCAAACGAACAGGGTACGGAAGGACGTGAAAACTCAGATAATATTGCTGATGGTTCAGAACAAGATGGCAATAGTGTTTTGAATGGTGTTGAGAACCCCGATGAAGCGGATGCTGAAGATATCTTTACTGATGAGAATGGTGTAGAGCCTGCAGAGGCAGAAAATGAAGTTGATGCTGATCCCAACTCTGAAGGTGGAGAAGTTAGTGAACTAGACTCGTCCTTGGCTAATTTTTCTCAGGATACTTGGGACTCTTTAGATGACGATGGACGGGAAACGGCAATTCGAGATCTGGCTGATACTGTTGCTAATGATCTCGGCATCGAGGTTAAACCGGATGTTGATTTTTATAGCAATCCTGATCCTGATGATTATGGCTACTATTCACCAGAAGATAACACGATCCACATTAATGATATGAATTTGCAGGATGCTCGTGAGACTGCTGATACAATAGCGCACGAATCAAGACACTGCTGGCAACATGAGCGTGCGGATAATCCTCAGAATGAAACAGATATTGCATTTAGAGATAACTTTAATGATTATATTAGCAGTGAAGATGACTATCAGGGGTATAGGGATCAGATTGTTGAGGCTGATGCCAGAGCCTATGCGGCCAGTATATGTGGAAGGATAGCTGATCTTTAAAGTTGTGAATGGGAACAATGATATTCAACTATTAGAATAGGAGTAAAACATGGAACAGATCATTGATAACAACGGATTAAAACTCATTAAGAAATATGACCGTTACTATATTAGATTCATAGGCGGTAAGGCAGGTGATATGATTTATGATTTGCATATCACGGATGATGAAGCTTCAGTCATAATAGCGACACCTGATTCTATGAATGACATATGTAACGACTATCTTGAGAAAGAGGAATACTCTGAGCATTTTTTTGTCGACAGTATGATCAGCGATTACATGACTTTTGAGCGCAAGATGAGTGAGAAGAGAATAGAACTGAATATGCAGAAACTGAACAGGCATCCTGATATCAAGCAGGAACTGTATTCAACTATTGCCGGTGGCAAGTTCCCATCTGTCAAAGCAATTACTGTATGTGGTTATACAGCTAAACAGCTTGAAGAGACTACACGTTTAAATGTATTAGGCGCATACAACTATCTTATCTACTTAAGGGAAGATGAGAGGAATGCTCTGGATGACCTTAAAAAGGGACTTCCAGTTAAGTGATCTGAAGTTTTTTGTGGTTATTGTTGCAAGATATTCGCACCTTCAATTTATGCAATTATGTTTCTAGTTTAAAACTATAGCAAACTGAATAACAAATAATAATATTTAAATTGTTGATTTTTGATGCTTTGGTGATGTGGTAGACGATGGAAAATGAGAAGTATAACATCTTTATTTGTTTTCGTGGAAAAAGCGAGAGTGGTCTTCTTGCTCAACAGATTTATACGACTCTCAAATACTATAAAAATAATAATGATCAATCTATATTTGTTCCTTTTTTTGCTCCGCGTTGTGTAAAAAAGGGCGCTGATTTCTACGAAGAGGAGAAAAAAGCTCTTTCACAAATAAAAATTATGATTCTGGTTTTAACCAAGGGTTTCTTTGCAAATTGTACAGAAGATGATGATCAAGTCTATTTTGAAATTACTACTGCTTTAAATCGTGGAGATGTTCAATTTGTAACCGTATTTATGAATTCTTATTCTATCCATTCTGATCCAGATATAGGAAAAGTTTTTTCTGTCGAGCAAATTACTACAATACGACATGTTAATAATGTAAATTTCTTCAGTATTTATGATTTTGATCCTGAAAAGGAATTGATTCCAGTTTTGGAGACGTTGATTAGTGATCAAAAAAACTCACAATTATTTGAAACATTGGAAAGGATTCAAATACAACATGGTTTTAATGATGGTATTAAGAACTTAATTATTAAAGCACTTCTTGGTGACAGAGAGAATCGAAGAACAGCTCAAACCACAATACTGCAATCCCCTCGCCCTTATCGCAATCAGTTTTTGAAATGTATGCTTGAACTATTATCTTTTCCTAATGAAGTTGTTCGAGGTGAAGCATATTATTGTTTGGGTGAGTTATCACATGATTCTGATGTAAAAGTTGATGAGCCTTTTTTATGTAAAGGCCTATCAGATGAATCTGATTTTGTGCGTGCGTGTTGTTCGAATGTGCTTCGCAATTACATCCCGCTGGAAGAAGAAACAATTAATATATTAAAAAACGAATTAGTGCGTATAGGGATGATTGAATTGTGCGAGGATATTTCAGTTTATTCGAAGAAATTGAAGTATTATGCAATTAAAACTATAAATGAAGATGAACTATGGAAAACAAATCACACTTAAGTTACGAACAATACTCTAAAATAATTATAGCGAAAATTCATAGACCAATGATTATTGCTATTACTGGAATAAGTGGTGTTGGAAAAAGCACCTTTGCCCAAGTGCTTTCTCATAGTATGCATTATAGTAATTGCATAGTTTGTGCGGATGATTTTCTTAAAATAGAGTATCGTGGAGTAAATTGTTTTCGTAACAATTCCGATGAAATTCTTCGCCCAGATATGTTTGACTGGGAGACTCTTAGAAAAACTATACTTGATTTAAGTTCTTGTGAATCTGTATATACACCTCATTATAAGCGTGGATACGGATGGGTAAACGACAATTTAATTAACTCTGCTGATGTTGTTATTGTAGATGGTTTATTTCTGGACTCAGAAGAATGCAATCAAGTAATCGATTTTGATATGTATATTTTAATGATGAGTACAGATGATTTGATTCGAAAGTTCAGAATGAAACGCGATGACTATTACAGGCAGAATTCTGATTCGTTTTCCAGATCTAAGGAGGAAACTGAATTAGAGATTAAAAACTGTATATTATCAAATAAGCTGTATAACAGAAGTAAAAGTATTGACAATGTCTTTAAAGTTTTTATCTATGACAAACATTGCATTTCAGAAATTGAATAGTTAAAGAGTGTGGGTAGTCTCATGAATAACATAAATAATCATATGACAATTGGTTATGAGAAATTATTTAAACATGCTGAGAAAATACGGTGTTGTATTGCTGAACAACCATCGTCACCAATTACTCTTGAAATTCAGCCGACAGAATGTTGCAACTGTAATTGTCCTCATTGTATTTCCAGAACCAGGTATCCTGATAAAGAACGCCAGCATATGATTCAAGGTGGAAAAGAATTAGATATATCGTATCTGCATAAGCTGGAATCTTTTTTACCTGATAATGTCATTATTTCCGGTGATACAGGGGACCCTCTTCTATATAGTCAAATAGATAAATTGCTTCTTTTCTTTTATGAACATAATATACCTACAATAATTATTACAAATGGATTGGCACTTACATCTTCGTTAGCAAATATCATTTTGAAATGCTGCTATAATATCAGAATAAGTGTGGATGCAACCTGTGCCGAAGATTATGCAATCACGCATGGAACATCTAAGGCATCCTGGAAAAAACTAAACTCTAATATTGAGAGCCTAGTTCAACTGAAGAAAGAACAGAATTCAAAATGCAAAATTGGGATTGGATATTTAACTTCGAGTGAAGTTACTTGCAATTTAGAGAATGCTGTGCTTCAAGCTATAGAACAAGGTGTAGACTATATTGATTTCAGACCTTTTCAAACATACAGATGTAAGACGGTTTCATCTGAGTTAATAGACTATATTAAATTGTTAAAAGAAAGATATGAAAGTGACTCATTCTATATCTGGTATTCACATCAAAAATATAATTCTTTATCAAATCTAAAGCGAGAATATGATGTGTGTTTAGCTTCATATTTATATACTGTGATTACTCCATCAGGCAACCTTTCTTTGTGCTGTAACAGGTCTAATGACCCACTTTCTTATTATGGTAATTTGTACGAATGCGATAATTGGAAAGAATTGTTACAGTCACAATTAAAGAAGCAATTAATTAGGAATATTAGCAAGTGTCCTCCTTCTTGCCGTTTGCACATGTATAACATAATTCTATCGAATGTTAATAAAAATGATGTTGATAATCTTGCTAGTAAGTATAATAAATCAACGAGAGGTTCTTGGGATGCAATTTAGAGACATTAAATCTGAAGAAGTATGTGAATATCTTCAGAATCGTTTCCATATTATGACATATTCTGTTACAGAAGAAGGGGTTAGTCGTATTATATTAGCTAAACCAGAAGATGTTGCAGAACAAATTGAACTTGTAGATCTCCTTGGAAAGGATTATATTCCGGGAACATTTTATTTGTCAGAAAGAGAAGACTGTCCACGCTTCTTGTTCGATGAGGAAATAAAAAACTTTAAGGAATGGCTATATTATAAAATGAAGGCTGAAGTAGATTATTTAAAAACTATTTCAGATTTACAAGAAGAAATAATTCGTATTGGAGAAGAAAAACTAATATTATATGCAATGCAGATATTGTTTTTTAAAACTGACAACGGATTGCGAATTTGTGATGTGGTTACCAACCAAGAATACAGTGATCTATTTTGCAAAATATTGCTATTTCTCATTAATGGAAATTCGAGAGAAACATATAATGTTTTCGAACAATTCAATTCATTAGGTTTGAGGCTTAGCTTAGCTGTTTTAAAACTTACTGAGAATTATTCCTTGGAACAAAGATTGTATCAATCTATCTATAGTGGATTAATAGGTTTGGACATCAAAGATTATTTTGGTTCAACATCTAAACTAGGTAATGGTGCTTCAATAAATCTGAAATATTCAAATAGTATAATTGACACGCAAATAGTTAAAGAACTCGAGCAAAAGATGGCTATTAATATGAGATTGAATGATTGGTCTATTTATTTTCGAGAGGTAATTCGTTCTGATGAAAAAAGAATTATATGTTGGTTTGCTGATGACTATATTCCTACTGTTTTTGAAATGAAGTTTATTGAAGAACAATTATTGGCAAATGATAATTTATCATTTATTCTTGTTCCGAGAGCCGGTTATTATTCAAATGATATTTGCTATACAGATGTCTTTCCTATTCTTAATTCTGATATCTTTGCAAGACTAAAAGATTTCTACCAAAAGGGAAGGTTTATTGTATCTGAATTTGGTATGGATTTAGGAGCATTCAATGGTAACAGGATACGATCAGGATTACTTCGTCAAATCAATATTAGTAAAACAATTGTAATCTCCGGAGCTCGGTCATTTGAAATGGCGCAAGGACTCAACAAAGATGTGTATTTTAGTGGTATTGCAGTTTGTAGGAAGTACACAGAAGCTGTTACTGGAATTGATATGAATACAGGTGAAGGAGTTTTTCTTCATGCTGCACCGTGTGCGCATTTGTTTAGCGGATTTAGATATAGATCTCCTTGCCATCCGTATGCAAAAAGAACTGTTTTGAGTAGTCGTGTGTCATAAGACAAAATATATATTTATTAAGAATTAGCTTTCTTAATTGAATGAACTGTCTGTCAGATTTCAAAAGTCTTGAGAAGTTAATGTGAGATTTAAAGATATACATGAAGTGTCTATCTTTTTTATGCTCTCAAAAAGTACAGCCAATGTACATGTATTATATGTAAGCCTTTCAGCATTGGTTTTTCAAAAATAATGTTGCCTGGATCTCACCTTGGGACTTCATGGGTGCAAATATGGATAACTATCGCATTCTCCTAGTTCTTTGAATAAAGTGCGTATAGCATTGCATTTTGTCATATTTTGTCCATCAAGCCTACCGGTCTCGTTTACTATTTCTCCTAAACAATATCCACCACAATGAAATTGTGCAGGGCAATTCTGACAGTGTCTTAGATTTGTTGATTTGCGTTCGTTTAATGCGTGGATTTTCTCATTATCAATTTCAAAACTGTTTGTATTTGCATTCCATTTTCCAACGATAAATACATCCATATGATATGCATCTGAACCTAAAAGAACCATATCGCAAGCTGAAATATACCCATCAGTAGTAATATGAGGTGCATTTAGAGGAGTGCAACTACGGCAATGATAGTATGATTTACCGTCAAAATTTACAGTTAAAAAACTTCCCCAAAATAGTCCTTTAGCTTTTGCATAATAATATGCTTCAAGATAATTGTTTACATATTCGTCCATGTTGAAATGATAATTTTTCAGTTTATCAGGATCTTGAATAACGGGGATTTTTCCTACGCTGTAGAATAAAGGATTTGTCCAAACATAACGAATTCCTTGAGAGTAGAAATAATCAACCATTTCTTTTTGCAAATTATTGTTCTTATTGGTAATAGTAACTCTTGCACCTACCATAAGATTCCGATTTCTTCGATTGGAAATTAACCAACGAGTGTTATTTTCCAATACTTGTGCAGATGTCATACCACAAAAAGCCTCTGAATATTTTGGGTTTATTGGTCGGTTATAATTCTGAATATCTGCCATACCATCATAGGACATCCAAGCAATATTTACATTGTCGAGAATCCAATTTCTGATTTCGTCAATAAATACTCCATTTGTCTGTATCTCAACAGTTACATCTTCCCCTCTGTTTGGATGATTTTTTGCATATTCAGTAATTGCTTTCATAGTTTCAAAAGCTTGTGTGGGTTCACCAGGACCATAAAACCTAATGTGACGTGAATCATTAGTTTCAAAATACCAATCAATTGCATGAAAAGCTATATCGAGTGGAATATCTTTTTCTTCTGTGTTTTTTCTCTCTTCAGCATTATAACAATAGCGACAACAAAGATTGCATTTAGTTGTTAAAAAGAAAGAAAGCATTTTTTTATTACAATGTGGCATAAAATTCCTTAATTATATATCCAATTTAGTATATTTATAGTCAAGTTGAAATCTACGAATGTTTTGTATTTTTTCTTCTTCAATAGATTGGTAAAAATACAAATTGTCTTCTGATTCATTTGAAAAGCATTGAAAACCTTCACAACTATATTTGTTGCCAATAGTTTTAGGATTTCTGTTTTCATCTACATCAACATAAAGAACTGTATCAAAATATGAAGCTGAAATCAAACTGTTTAATTCATTATCGAATCTAAAAAAGATTGCGCCTGTAAATTTCCTTTCTCTTTTCCCTTTTAGTTCTTTTAGTCTAGATTGCAAAGAAAGAATTTCATTATTGCACTTTTCAGTATTTGGAAGAATATAATAATAATTCACTCTATTATGCAAAATATTATCAAAAATAGTCTTAAGAAAGATCTCGTCATTATTGGCCTCTTGTAACATATTTGAGATAATCCATATTTCGCATATGGAAGCTGGATTCAATCTTCCATGTTTTGCTTCTATACTATCAAGCGCTGAGAAAGGAATTGAAGAATTTAAAATATTTAACTTGCCTTCTATAGTTTTACATTTTAATTCAATTTCATTTTTTGCATTATCTATTTCTTTTTGTATTCCATACCAAATAAAAGGTTGAAATGCGGAAATAACACCGCATAAAATAATGTAAAGTTTTACTTCATGATTGTTATCTAAAAATGGTTTAACCATCTCATCAATGACTAACGCAATAACACTAAGTAATGCAAGTGATAATGAAATAATGACTTCAACCTTAAATTTTCTTTCTTTCGAAGGATTTTTGACCATTATGTATCACCTCGTATTGACTGATGAGTATATCCGATTAGCAAAACCTGCATTAATTATATCATTGAAGAATTACTTAATGGAAAAGAAAAACATCTTGCACTATTTCCCATCCCGTTTTTGGGATAATTTCTCTTTTTGCCCTTTTATTTTCAGAAATCGGTGCTATATTAATCCGTAACATTGTTACAAGGCCTAAAACTGTGGCTTTGGGTCTTGCGGCATATTTTATACAGGACGGACATATGGCACGCATTATGGAAGCTTGCGGTAAGCGCAGCTATTCTGACAACTTGGTATCTGTTGTTGGGAACGGCCCTTTCATGGACCTTGTTTGGCGTGCTTTTCAAGGACTTCCGATATATGGTTCGTTTCTTTGTTTTTCCGATAACCTCAAAATGACAATAGAGCAACTGGAGTTTAATCCCGGACTGCTGGATTTTTGATCTTTATCCACAGTTGCCGTCACTTTTATCACCACTTGTATCACAAGTTATTTTTTGCATCAGAGGTTATCTATATGTTATTCACAATGAGATTGGAAGAAGCACCGTTTGAACAGATCAGATCAGGTAAAAAGACTGTTGAGCTGCGTCTTTATGATGAAAAACGCCGGAGACTGAGTGTGTTGGACAGGATAGTGTTTTCAAAGCTTCCGGATGAGGTGGATAAGATCACTGTAGTTGTTGATGGTATATACAGATATGCATCATTTGAAGATCTTTTTTATGATATCCCTCCGGCGGACTGCGGATTCGATGAAGGTGTTACTCCGGAACAGGCAGCTCTGGAAATGCACAGATACTATTCGGAAGAGGATGAAAGAAGGTTTGGAGTTGTCGGTATCGGGATAGAACTGAAGGATTATCAGAAGTGCGGTGTGGAGGAAGAATAAATGGATATCTCATTGTCATTGGACCGAATGCTTTTTTCCTGTCCTGAGACGGACAGTTCAGATTATATTTTGTTTCCCGGCATAGGAGACGATGCATTCAACTGCATGGATTCTATGATCTCAGACCGCTCAGGCATATATGTTTTCCCTTATCTGTGCACCAACTCTTTTGAAGAGACTTACATTTCCGTTTATGTTTGGGACTGCTCGTGTTATCCGGATCCGTTTAAGAGGTTTGTGATCTGCGAAGGTAAGCAGATGAACATTGAAGAAGAGCGGGATTATCTTACGTATGCCGGGATAGTACGGACTTGTGAATATAATTGGAATTCAAGGTTTGTCTCACAGGTTAAGGATGCTTTCCCAGATTGGCATGTAAGTGACTATGGAGCTAACCAGATCGGGATCATGATGGAGCATATCTACTATGCTAGCCACCGCTCCGGTCCGAAGGAGACGCTCTATAAGGCCGGACTTGGATATATCGCTTATCACCTCGATGAAATCGCTTCGTATAACCTTATAGGCACATCACCGACGGAGATCATCGGACATAATTTTTCGCTGAAGATGCTCAGGTTCATAAATGAGCACCGCCTTATCGGCTGCCTTTCCTCAACGGAAGCGGTGACAAAGTTTAAAAATGCATACAGACTCTGTTTGAGCCATGTCGGGAAAAAGAAGATCACTAAAGCGCAGTGGCGCTATCTGGAGGAGATCTGCGCGCCTGACGGAAACGGCTTGAGAGAGGGTTTTAACGAGAAGATATTTAACTTCCTCGAGGACTGCTGTCCTAATGAGGCGCTTGCATATAAGACATTCTATAAAATCCGTTCCAGGATAAGCGAAAACTGCAAACTGAGGATCCCTCAGCCCGAAGATGTCTTCGATATGCTCTATAAGCTTGACTGTGTTCTCGACTACGATGACGATGCCGAGACGCTGGACGAGAGGCTCAGGGAGCAGAAGGAAAAACTGAAACTTGAGTATTCATTCGGGCAGTTTGTCGTTATCGTGCCGGAGTGTGTTGAGGATTTCGTTGATGAGGCGATGGCGCAGCACAATTGCCTTCTTACTTTCGTCGAGGAATGTGCATACGGATACAGAACGGTCATATTCATTCGCAGGAAGGAATGCGTTGACAGATCTTATGTAACGGTGGACATTTCCAACGGGCATGTCGGTCAGGTTTTTGCCAGGTTCAATAATTATCCGGAAGTCGAGGTATATGAGTTCCTCGAACTCTATTCGCAGATCTATGGTCTGGAGTATCAC
>Ga0247611_10002443_pt1 | contig 29994 bp, 36 predicted proteins | sample 177DNAGHGhighgp2_FD_192422 | JGI IMG/M metagenome (GOLD analysis project Ga0247611, IMG submission 192422) | Sheep rumen microbial communities from Palmerston North, Manawatu-Wanganui, New Zealand - 1770 DNA GHGhigh gp2 | ecosystem: Host-associated > Mammals > Digestive system > Stomach > Rumen... | reverse complement strand
ACCGTCACTGTCGACAAAATTACCGGTAGTGCCGTTTTCTACATAGCTGAAGTAACCGCTTAAAGATCTCGGGTTAATAAAACCAATACAGCTGATATAAAGATTTTCAATACTTAACTTATCGTCTGCGCTAAATGTAAACTTATAGGTTTTATTGTCAGCATTATATATGTTATAGCTGACATTAAAGTTTACTGTATCTGAATATCCATCTACATAATGTTTATCGTCAATAGGCGTATTTCCAACTAGCATGTGCGAACTGTATATAAAGTCCGGACTTGCGCTAACCGGTTTGACAGTATAGTTGAACGAAAGATTAAAGTGCTTGACCTTCCAGCTGGCACTTAATGTGTCTCCCGTCCATTTAAAATATTCAGAAGAACTGTTAGTACCTGAAACTGCGGAGAAATAATCGCTAATCGGAAAGAACGTATCGAGCGCCCATGCGGAAGTCGCAGAGAATTCTTCTTCGGTCTTTTCTTTAAATTTATTAAAATTATTTGTCAGTTCATTTAGTTCGGGTGTCCAGTTACGACCGCTGATTGTTGTACCGCTTATAACAATGTTTGGACCCTGTTTAAGTTCTTCCCAGTTATTATTTTTCAATACGAGAGGTTTACCGAACAACGTATTGCTTGCTGACGTGATATAGTCGCCTTTTAACTGGAATGTATTATCTACATATTCTTTATTTGCTTTTGTATCAACTGCCGCGCTTAGTTCATTGAATTTCGTATTGTCTACATATGCCTGATCTTCAACCCAATCTTGTGTTGCAATAACACTGGTATCTACACCTATAGGGTCAGTCGTGCCATTACCAGATAATGTAACATCGTCAAATGAATAAGATGCACCAGCGCCATCTTGTCCAAGAATAGCACTTAAACTAGCAGAAACATTAGCAAGTTCTTCATTGCTAAAATTTTGTATCTGATTTGTTAATACTTTGTTAATAGGTGTTGTCATAGTGTATGCCCTTAAAGTCTTGGATTTCTGATCATTACGTATGGACGTTTCATTTCGTTTGCGTCATTAGTATTTCTATCCCAATATTCCATACCGCTTATGCTAAACGGTAAATCATTTGCTTTAACAGATGCTAGAAAATCTCGAGTGATAGCGTGTGTGTCACCGTTAGCATCTTCGAATGTTGTTCCTGTTTTACGGAATGAAATAGCAGGGTCAGTATTGTTAATACCATTAGCATAACCATCATCGCACAAGAAGTTCTTGTAGCTATTTGGCGAATATGAATACAATGCTAAGTAGTATGCTCTGTCTGAACGAAGCGCTGGACCAAATTCGTTATGATACACTGTACCATCTATTCCAGTAATGTCAGATGCAGAACCAACTGTAACGTTCTTTAACTTATATGTATAACGTCCTGCACCAGCAGTAAGAGCGTGATTATTGATATCTGGCGTGTCATACCAAATAGGACCTGTGTCAGCAATCCACTGCGTTTGCGATCTAGTTGTTACACCATTTGGTGCTTCAGCATCTGCTTCGAAATAGTCAAAGTTATATTCAAGAATACCAATAATTAACGGGTCAGAATCATTTTGTCCCAAGCCTTGTGTAGCGAAGAACGAAATTTCTGAAGCAGTTGTTAAGTTATGCTGTAATGGAATAGTAAAGAACGACGCGGCTATGTTATTAGTATTTGTTGTATCACCATCCCATGGACAACCTGCAGTTTTAGCGTCAGAAATGTTCATGTTGGTTGTCAACTTACCATCAAGTTCTTTTTTCAAATTTTCGACAATGTTAACTACTTCATTAACATCACTGTTTGTTTCGATTGAAACGATGTCACCGTCAGCACTAAATGCCAAGCCTTTACCAAGTTTTACACTTACTTTGTTATTCTGATCGATGTAAATACCACTACCAGGTTGAACATTGACGTTATTTGTGACATTGTCGACAGCTAAACCACTACCAACGTTAAAGTCAATCTGATAATTATCAATTGAAATACCATTACCTGGCGTGTAAGTATTACCACCTTCGTTGACAACACTACCAGTAACAATTCTGTGAAGTTGTAACTGTTCAATTACAACAATAGAATTTGCAGGAACATTATTTAATTCAATGTTAATCGCTAAGCTATCATTACTTACAACATCAGCATCAAGGTTTATGTATTCAGTGTGAATGTAAGAATTATCAAACTGTACAATGTTCTTAATACTGTTGCAAGTTAACACAGTATCATAGTAATTTGGACTTACTTCTGTATTTGTGACTTTAGCATAAATTGTAACGTGCCATAAGCCAGGACCAACAGTAATTGTATCATTTTCTAGTGTAACACCATTACCAACATTGTAAGATTCTGAATATGTTGCTGGAGTATAAACTCCCTCGTCTGCAGTAGTTGTAGCAGTAAAGCTAGCGTATGCTAGACTACTACTTAGTCCAACAACATACTTATTTGCTTCCGAATCGTATTGTGCACTAACGCCATTTTCACCAGAAATACCAGGAACTGATACTTCACCAGGTTTTGCTGCGCTTAGTACATAAATCGGATTGTTCTGTTCATCAGCTGAAATACCCGCAGAAATCAAGTCTGGAGTCATTGAGCTAATGTTGTACATCTTGCCAAGGTTAGAAAGATCTACGCCAGACCATACAGCATTTTCTCCAATTTTCTTCAAGAAATATGCAAGTGCTGGATCAAATTCGACACCAGCAGATGTTACAAACTTTGCTGAATTAGCTGCGAATGCAGATGCTTCATTCCAAGAACCCGATGCAGTAACTGTTGTATCGTAAACAGATTCCCATTTACCGCTTAAATCATCAAGTGCATTAGCTGATAAGAATTTTTCACTTGCACTTATGTATTCACCAATTGGCTGGAATGTTTCATTAGCCCATGCTGAAGTATCTTTAAAGTCTTGTTCTACTTTTTCTTTGTAGTCTTCGAAATCAGATGCTGAAACATATTTACCCTTTTCTTGGAATTTACCATTTGCCCAAGAAGAAGTATTAGTGAACTGCTGTTCAACTTTAGTCTTATATTCGTCGAAATCATCAGCAGAAACATAATTGCCTTTCTTTTGATAATTTATGTCTACCCAAGCAGATTGTGCATATGCAGACATAGCAGAAACATCTTGTTTCTTATTTAATGTGTTTTGTACTTCTGTCTTATATTCGTCAAATGTTGTAGCTGAAACATACTCGCCTTTAGGTTGAAAAGTTTCATTAACCCAAGCAGAAGTATTATCGAATTTCTGTGTAACGTCATTTTTGTATTTGTCGAAATCATCTGCTGAAACATAATTACCAGCAGACTGATAATTGGCACTTACACCAATATTCCAAGCAGACGCTGCATCATCATACGACACTTGAATGCCGTTATCACCGACAATCTTTACTTCTCTTTGTTCAACATCATCTGCGCTTACTGTATAGACAATTGCACCAGCTTCGTTATATGCTGAATAAACACCAACATTTTTACCAGCACTCACAATTGTCTGTGTTGTTTTAAATTTCTCAAATGCAGCACTAATTTCATCTGCAGCAGATGTTTCAGTTTTTGGATAGTAATCGTTAAACTTACCAGAAACAACATCAATTTGATGTTCTAATGTTGAACTAACACTTGAAACACTTGAAGTAGTTGCAATTAAGTCAGTATTCACATTTAGTGGCTTTTGAACGCCATCGCCCAAAATTGTATTGCCAGTATTTACTTTATCAATTGCAAGAATTTGTCCGCCACTAACTAGCATGTATAAACTCCGTTATTGCATTATTCTTTTAGTATTTATAACGAAAAAGACAACCAGAAAACTTCTGGTTGTCTTACAAGTTTAGTTGAGGATTTGATTACTTTTTAGATTTTAGAGCAGCGAGTTCTGCCTTAAGTTCATCTCTTAACGACTTGCTCTTTGCTTTCTTTTCAACTTCCTTGGCGTCTTTAACGTCACCAGTCTTAACTGCACGTTGTTTGCGTCTTGTACCATCTTTCTTGAATGCTTTCTTCATCATGTCAGAAAGTTCTTCATCAGATAGACCAACAGCAGTAGCAGGATCAAGTCCAAGAGCCTGAATTTTCATGTTTCTTGATTCTGCAGATTCTCTTTCGCCCTTAACACTGAACAACTTTTGATACTTCAACTTGTCAGCTTCCATATCCTTAATGTCTTGTTTCAAGTTAACTTTGCGCTTTGTCAAATCAGCGATCTTGTAATCACAGTCTTGTGCGGTACCAGTTTCACCAGTAGCAGTAGCAGCTGCCTTAGCATTGGTGTAGTATTCAATATTCTTATTGACTCTTGCCAATTCTGCACGATAATCATTCAACTGTGCTTCATCGTCCTTAGTCCATGCGAATGTGGTATCTGCAGCTTCTCTACTCTTCAAAGCCTTCATCAAACGGAACTTGTCAAGTGGATCGTATTCTGCTTTAGTAGTATCAGCAATACCCTTACGAATATCAGCATCAGCGAAATATTCATCGATGTATTCTGTAGCAGCATCAAATGCAGCTTTCATCTGTTCATCAGAAACACCCAAGTTCCACTTCATCATTGTCTTCTTACCAGCAGCATCTTTCTTAAATGCTGGAGTATTGTACAACAATCCGTGGTCTTCAGCGTCAAGATAAGCAACAAGTTCACCCATGTCACTGACCATGAAGTTCAATGTTGTCCATTCTTCATCGTCCTTCAAACCAGAATTGCTTGTACCAACTGTAAGTCTTCTGTCGTGATATTCGCCATTGCCATTACCAACAGAAAACCACAGTGGTCCCTTCTGATACTTTTGTGTTTCTGGATCGAAAGTCAAACCAAGTGCGGTTTCAAGATACTTTGCGAAGTCTACAATTACGTCGCTCTTTTCGTCAGCGTCATAGCCTTCTGCTAAAAATTGTCTAAAATCAAAATTCATTTGAGGAAACTCCTATTTTAAATTATTTATAGTAGACTATCCAAGAATTTATCATAATCTTCGTCGCTACCCCATAAGCTGCTTGCGACATCATCTACTTTATTCGAATTTTTCAATTGTTTTGCAGCATCTCTTCTATCAAGTCTTGCACGAGCCTTTTCGACTTCCTTAGCAATTCTTTCTTTTTCTGCAGTAGCTCTAGCATTTGCTTTCTGATTGAATGCTGTAGTCTTAGCCTTAATTTCAGCAGCTTGTACTGCAAGTGCTTTATTAGCCTTAACGTAATTGACAATCAATCTTGCAACATCACCAATCTTTGCACTATCAAGTTTGCGCTTACCACCAATGTGTTCAGACATAACAGTAATTGCGCCAATCTTAATTTCATAGCCCGGAGTATTGATTGCTTCATTGTTCTTTCTGACGTCATTGTACAAAATAGTCTTGTCAGTATTAAATACACTGAATAGAACGCCTCTTGCAGTTAATGTTGGGCGGCTAACATTAACTTTAATAGTAATGTAGTCACATGGAGTGAACTGAATCATTGGGTGTTCTGCATTAGTATTCGAAACTTCATCAAAATTATTGTCAATAACCTTGTTCGAGAATACATCTTCAAGAATTTCAAGCAATTCCTGAGCAGGTTTAATCATGTATTTGTCTTTACCACCCTTGATAGCAGCATTAACAGTAGTAGTACCAATTGTTTCGACGATAAATCTTAATGCGATGTTATACAATTGTTCTCCAGCTGGCTTAGTACCTCTAAAATACTCTTGCATAAGTTCTCTCCACTCTGTCCACAATGAAGGGTTTGCTTTGCGAGCACGTAAACCAGGAGCTTTGTGATTAACTATAGAACCATTGACAATTGTATCGATACTCTTAAGCATCACATCTTGTTCTTCTTTAACCCATTCGAAATGTCCAAATAATGGCTCTCCGTTTGTGCTAATACGAACATCATCACTGCTCATAATGGAAATTCCACCAGCATTGTAGACGCTGCGCATACCGATTCCATTATCACCTTCAAAATATCCAGTACTGGAACCACGTTCACTTGTGTGCAACGACATCAACTTACCTCTGTCGTTGTAATCACCAAACAACGGAGCAGCACCATCAGGTATCTGTGTCAATTTGGCTCTTTCTACACTCTTGTCGATAATATCAAATGCGCCATTCTTATTTGCAACAGCTGTGTAAATTGGCTGTGCAGAAGTGACGCCATTAAAAATATCTAACGCTGTGCTACTACTCTGTCTAAACTTAATTCCGTTTTTCTGTAAGTCAGTAGCAAGACGTTCGATAATACCCTTTCTTTTTTCAAGATCGGGAGATGATGCTTCTGATAATAACATATAAATCCTCTCAAACTTATATGTTATTTATATTCTTAAAGCTGCTTAATACAACCTTTTCCAATCTTGCACATTTGCTCGATATCAGATTTTGGCACTAATAGGTACTTACTACCATTCTCAAAGTACCAACAATTTTTATATTTACCTCTATCACAGAATGAAAGTTCTACTTCTTCTGTTTTATGATAGATAGTCGGTTTTGCAATATACTTATTCAATATGTCGCCAGCATACTCTTTTTGTATCTGTGTACAATGATAATACTTATACAAGTCAACGTATTTATCATCTCTTGTACCCCAAATATGCTCAGTCGTGCCATCAGGGTTTCTTCTTAGCACGTATGTACGACCTTTCATTGCAGGCTGATATGATGGCGCCTTCTTATACCACGCATCCATATCTGGCAAATATAACGTACTACTTGTGTCACCAAACATGAATATAAGACGAATATTCTTAGTATTAGTCTCTTTCTTATAAGTAACTGCAATATCACCATTGCAGTTCATGAAAGGATACGAAATATTACCTGTTTCTATATTATTAGTATTTTTCACATCGAACAAGTAATTTGTCATGGTACCATCACCACGCAGTATGTAAATGTCATACTTGTTCATCATGTCTTCTTTCTTACCGGTTTCTTTGACTATCATGTCATCATAACCGTTACGTTTCAGCAACTGTTCAATAATATCACGTGCTCTATGCTGCGCTTTAAAACCTGCTTTTCTATCTTCTTCGCTCGCTGCCATTATTCTTCCTCAGAGTACACATTTTCTACAATAAGCTTTTCTGTATCAGGAAATAACTCTTTCTTCAATTTATTTATTGCATCTCGCACGTCAGGCGCATGTACTATCTTATTACAGCGCTGGAACTCGTGGAACACGGAATCCTTATAAGAAACAGTAAAAAAGTAAATTCTCATGTATTAAGTATAATAAAATCTGGACGCTCTGGAAACTCGAGAAATTTTTTCTGGAGCAATTTTGGAGTAGTTTCTAGGAGCGGAATATGGAGAATAACTCGGGAGATGTTTTGGAGAGGAATATGGAGCAGGCACATAGCCCAGTACTTACAAAAGTGAATAATTTCTGGACACACTCTGGAATCTCGAGAAATCTTGTGCGAGAGGACATGGCGCGAAAGTGTATATACCCCACCACTGGTCCGACCCGCGTGTCTTCTAGATTGGCTAATCATGTTTTTGAGAGATGAAGAGTTACAGTCGTACTGGCGCGGCTGTCCAACTGGATGACATCCAGCTTGACAAGCCGGTTGACTACCCCGTGGCCATCCACTGGACAGCTACGGGTAGTCTGAGGAGCGACTCAGGAGCGTTAGCGCATGATCTGGTTGACCCCCTTGAGAAGAAGCTTGCCGTTATCGGTGAGCTGGTATACTCCGCGCTTACCCTTCACCCTTGCAAGGATGCGATTCTTGACGAAGTAGGCGCGGTAGCTGTTGAAATAGTTGTTGGCATAGGAGTCAAAGCTGACGTAGTACTGCTTGCTCTTACCATCCTTGTCGTACACCGACTTCTTAAAGCCGCAGTACTTACCCCATTCAGCGTAAGCTTCCTTGATACGCTGTGCATGGTGAGGGATGGAGAGGAGGAGCTGAGCCCAGGTGAATTCACCAAGCTTGTTGGCAGCATTGAGGATTGCGCCATATCCCTTAGGAGCCTGAGGGCGAACATAGAGGATATTGCATTCGGAGTAGCTGTGGGCGTGAGAGTCGATCTTGGTGTTCCAGAAGCTGAGAGCAGCATGGGTCTTCTGCTTCTTGGTCTTAAGGGAGCTGAACTCCCACCAGTCCGGGAGCTTGATCTTGGCCGAGACGATATCAGTGATGAACTGTACCTTGCTCTTGACCTTGAAGCCGGAGAGAACTGCGCGGTAAGCATGTGCCTTAACAGCCTTGTTGAGGGAAGCGACGGCCTTAAGGATGAGAGAGTTGGAAGAGTGGGTAGTAACCATAGTTTTATTTCCTTTTTTGAAGTGAATTATCTATTCCATTCCGGAACAATTATAATATAAAAAATTTGGAGGTTTATGGAATTAAAATTTCAAATCCTTAAGTTGCATGAAATGTGTAAATCATGCAAATGAGAAGCACAAGAAAGATTATCTTGGCGATGAAAGCGGAGGAAGTGTCGTTGAAGATCGTACTCTTACTCTCGCTATTGACGATCAAGAGAAGGCTAAAGAGAACCAGGAGAACGGCGAAGATGATACCGAAGATCAGAATCATTTGGTCCTCCTTAGCACTTGCACATGCAATCAGAGATGGAAGAATTGTGGCCCTTGCAGAGCTTATCGGTGTAGAAGCGATTAGTACTGCGTTCGGCCATCACAGCTTCCCAATCAGTGTCGGTCGGAAGAGCTCCACCACAACCATAGTTCCTTTTGGCCAGCTTAGCTTGGCGTTGGAGCTTCTGGATGTGTTTTTCTTCCTTAACACGCTTGTTAGCCATCTTGATGGTGTGGGCCATGAATGCCGTAAGTTTTTTATTTTCCATATCCTTACCTTTCCTTTTGTTTGATTATAATATAAAAATTTAAGGATAGGAATTAAATAAAATTTTCTACCCTTTTGTTACACCAGTATTGATGGTGATGGTGAAGTTATTGCAAGTCGGTTTTGCCTTGATTTCATCAGAGAGCTTCTTGATGAGAGTGAGAACACCGATGCGGGAGAGATTGAGAGTGGTGAGAGACTGTTCTTCCTTGATCTGAGGAAGACCCTTGATATCACCAACATCCTGAGTGGTGGCCGCCGGACGGGTGTGACGAATAGCACAAGTGCGAGCAAACTTGTCGATTGCATTCTTGAGTTCAATCACAGTTTTGTTGTGAACAGCGTAGATCTTACGAAGATCCTTCTGATGTGTGTGAAGCTCTTCGGTGTATTCCTTGATGGTTTTGCGAACATCATTGAGATCGACACCGTGATCGTCATACGGATTGGGGAGATTGTAAGAGCGGAGAAGCTTGCAATACTTGATAGTCGTAACAGCTTCGTTGAGGAAGCGCTTGGTCTTGATAATCTGACCCTTACCAGCAATGATAAGAGTAGAGAGAGACATCACCTTTTCAAAGAGGTTGTGTGCTTCATTATCACGAGTGATTGCGGCCTGGAAGACAACGAGGGGGTAGCCAAACGGGTGATAGTTAACTTTTTCCATGATAAACTCCTTTTAAAGAATTAAACTGTCCGTTCCATTCCGGAACAATTATAATTTAAAAAATTTAAAGGTTTAAGGGGATATAAAAATGAAAAAGGGTGTCACCCTTACTTCATCAGATGATTGAAGTGGATGACAATTTCCTTTACCACGTGGTCGATAGAAGACTGAAAGGTCATACCCGTGCAGTCAATATCCTTTCCACCCATGTGATCGGACCAGGGAGAACCTTCACCGTCGAATCCGACCCAAACCTCTTCGACGAGCAAGTGATGAGGCTTATCGGTGTCCGGATGGATCGTCAAGAGCTTCTCAGTGACGCAATTGTACTTACCCGGGTTTTCGGATTTAAAGGCAATGGTCATGACACCCTTGTCTGTGGGGAACTTCCTCTCAATCTTGTAGATGTGAGTACGCGATACGTATTCGAGAGCAAATGCAGTGGCGAGTTGTTCGAAATAATTATCAATCTTTTTCATATCCTTTCCTTTTGTTTGATTATAATTTAAAAAATTATGGATTGAAAATGATTAAAAAATCATTAATCGATGTTCCACAGATCGTAATGCTTACGAATCTCATTACCCTCAAGGCAAGAGAAATCATCACCCGCATTGCGGAGATTCATCTTATCCTTACGGCGAAGAACACGATTGTAGTTGGACTTGAACTTCTTACCAGAAAAACCAATTCCGCGCATAAGCTACTCCTATCCGAAGATTTCCTTGTTGAGAAAATAAGCAATCAGACGAACCTGATCAGCAAAGCTCATCGTGGTGACGTCGTAGAGTTCATTGTCATAAGCAACGTAAATCTTGCCATCGCTGATGACCATATCAATCTTGTAGTTTTCTTTGTTGAGTTGAGAAACAATTTCAACGATGTTTGTCATAATTAAACTCCTTTTCCGTTATTGATTATAATTTAAAAAATTACGGAAAAGGAATGAATAAAATTTTACTTATCCTTGTAACAATTTTCCTCGTCAAACTTCTTAAGTTTTTCGAGGATTTTGTCTACAGGTTCGTATTTTTCATCGTTGGTCCAGCCCTTGTATTCGAAAATCATGGCCATAGCCAGATCATCGATGAGAGACCATTCAGGCGTTTCGGCTTCCCAGCCATTCAAACTGCAATCGGTAGTCTTTTCACCGAAATCGATGTAAGGGCGCCAATCCGCGTCAGGGAAATGAGAGCACTTGACACAGGTATATCCCGACATTCCCCATCCGAGAGACTTGTGTGTGATCGGATCCCTCTGACGGACCTTTCCTTCATAACGCTTGAGAGTCATCTCTACGGTTTCATTGCCGAGAGTGAAGTTAATAGTGCGACGCTTGCTAGTAATTTCTTTGAGTGCCATATTGTACCTTCCTTTGAATTATGTTTATAATTTAAAAATTTAAAATAAACGGAGAGATATAAAAACGACAAAACGGGTAACCGTCGTTTTGTGACGATTACCCGTAGTGTGATCAGCAAAGATCTTTAGGCTTTCACTGCCTTCTTGATGGCGTCGATGAGAGCATCGTACTCCTTGACTCTCTTGATAGAGGCGAGAAGATAAGCAGTGTATCCCTTGTAGACTTCAGAGTTGTAACCACTTCTATCACAAATTGTGATGTCAAAGCCATTGACCTTGAGTTCTTCATAACCCTTCTGCCAAGCTCTGGGGTATTGTGCATCGTCCATCAACTTCCAAGAAGCTTTGCCATTGACAACTTTGTAGATGACACGGATCCAAGCATCAGGAGCAGCATTGTCGTAATGATCTTTCAACTCAATGTTAATTGCAATCCTTGCACAACGAACGAGTTCGTAATTCTTTTCATCGATATAGTTGAGATATCGAGACGTGGTGTTGTACACTTTGTATTCGCATTCGTCAATGTTTTCGATAAATTTCGTCTTCTTAAGCACATTCTTGACGTACTTAATCATTTCGTTTGCGGAATGTTCGTAGAATTGCTGCATGTCCGGATCGTTGGAATAATCAAGATAGCGATAGCGAGACATCGCAGTTTCATATTCCACGTTTCGGCCAAGACCATTGTGAATACACTTATTCACCTTGGAGTTGATACGAGACACAGTCTGAAGAACTGCTTTCAATTCCGAGTGATTGGTGTTTTCGATGATGAGAGTAGAGTTGTCCGGCGACATCTTGGCATATTCCTTGCCAAGATAATCGTTGAGAGTCTTGACAGTCTTCGACCAATTTGCTCCCTTGATAGTAATTGTGTAGCCGAGCTTGTCTTCTTCAAGAGTGGTCAGATCGAATTGCATCAGATCGTTCTGAGTAGAATATGGACGCATTCTTTCGACATAAAGTTTGTTCTTATTTGCATCAAAAGCGACATTGAAACTGGTGTAAGTGACAACAAGACCATCGAAACATTCGAGGAACTTCTTTAAAGAAGACGGGATCTGAACGGAGTTGTCGTTGAAGAATCCACGGAGGAAGATGTGCTGTTGTGCAAAGGAAGTGTATTTGGCAGTCTTGAGGTTGACGTTCTGAGTTTTGCTAATGCTGATCATGTGTAAATTCCTTTTTAAAGAGTTTAACTGTCCGTTCCATTCCGGAACAATTATAATTTAAAAAATTCCTATATGAAGGAAGATATAAAAATGACAAAAAGGGCAACCACCATTTCTGATGATTGCCCTTTCAAGGAGGTATTATGGCTTAAAGTTCATAAGCGACAGCTTCATCACGAGTGATGAAGTGATGGATACCCGGAGCGCATTCAATCCAACGATTTTCTTCAAATCCGTTGTCCGGAACAACAGTTTTGCCAACTTCGTAGACAAACTTACTGGAACAATGCCAACCCGCAACAGCTTTCTTATAGCGCTTCTTTCCGTCAATCGAAGTGATGGAGAGAACTTCGGCCTTGCTAGCACGACATTTACGAGATGTCGCAGAGGAGCGTTTTGCGTCTTTCGGAATTCTCAATTCAATGATTACGGGCATTTCCTCGATACTACCCTTAAGCTTGTGATTAAGCAAGTCAGAAATTGCGCTTTTGCCAGATTTTTTATAAACACAAACACGAGCCTTCTTGAAGGCAATGTATTCTCCCTTTTCGGGACACACAAGCTGGAAGCCCTTAGTGTGAGTATCGGGCAAGCAGTTGATGAATGTCGATCTGCTAAGATTAGCACCAACAAAGTCACACCCGTTGAATTTGCAATTGACGAATTTTTCATGTTCGCAATGAATCAAACAGCTAGCCCTGCAACGTTCGAACACGCAGTATTCGAAGGTAGTTTCATTAAGGGCATTGATTTCAGTTCGGTCCGTACCGTAATATGTAGCATCGCAATAGGTACAATTCTGCACCTTACAATTGCTGAATGTGATATCACGACAACCAGTGCAGAGTCGAGTGTTAAAGTGTTGTACTTCACACCTATCGTAGATAACTTTAAGTTCGTTGTATTTGCTGTAAGAGCGAATCACGAGTTCTGCATCACGGAGCTTACAATTCTTAAAGGTGATAGACTTTGTCTTGAACGTGTCGTCCTTTTCATCTCTGTCAAATTCCTTGACATCGATGTAGTAAGACGGATAGTTCTGCCAGTAATCGATGAACTTTTCACCATGCTTTATCTTAGACGGAACCAGCACGTTTTCAATCACGATAGAGTCCATCGTCTTCAGCTTTTCTTCAATCATTCCAGCAAGAGCCTTGGCAGTCATTGTGGTGTACTTAATCTTCTTGTTCTGAGCCATAATAATATCCTTTTGAAAGAGTTTAACCGTCCGTTCCATTCCGGAACAATTATAATTTAAAAAATTTAAAGGTTTAAATGACTATAATTTTGAAATTATTAGTCACCTCGTCTATTTCAATGACTTCAATGTCTGTCAGATAGAAGTAATTATCTACACTCACCTTTAATTTGCATCTATTAATTGCACGTTTTGCATTCTTAAGCGATGTGTAGTGTTCTGCTACGTTTTTATCAATCGAAAAGCCGTGTGCAGTTACATTCGTAGAAGCAAAAAACAAACCTGAAGTGCTCTGATATGGAGAGTTGATCGTGCACTTGACAATGTAGTATTTAGAGAGTTGTGTTTTCATGTCAGTGTCTATAAACGTCGGAAACCCCCCTCTTGGGCAAACGCCCTTGAGGGGGGAAGGAGGTATTATGGCTTAAAAGGTGACCTCGTCGGCGATCTTGGTGTAGACCGTGTAGTCGAGATTTCCTGCCTGAGAAGAGACCGAGTCGATCTTGAACAGGCCGTGGAACTTATAGAACGTAAGCGCCTTGTTATTGCCATGAAGAGTCTTGACAAAGATAAGCACCGGCTTCTTGATGTCAAGGACAAAATCCTTGCCATTAGCACGAAGGCTTTCGACCTTGTCCGCAAAGATGCGGTTGTGTCCAGTCACCGTCTTAACACCCTTGCGAGTGTAAGAGGCTTCACCACGCTGGATGAAGATGATGTTGTACTTGCTGGATACCTCTTCCATGCGGAAGTTGTTGGTCATCGGCTTGCCAGTGATAAAGGCGCAAGCGTCGTTCTTAGTGGAGAATTCCTTGTTGAGTTTGAGAGTTGCCATAATAATATATCCTTTTAAAAAAGTGAATTGTCTATTCCTTACCGGAACAATTATAATATAAAAAATTTGGAATGTTAAATGAATAAAATTTTAGAAAACACCGTAGCCAGATTACTCCAGCTACGGTGAATTCACTTCATCGGGATAAGATTATTTGAAGCGGACTTCGAACTTGATGCCATTGCGGTAGACTTCGAATGTTTTCGACGGTACCGTAACCTTGTTGATAAGCATGTTATACTTGCACGCATTGACTTTCTGATTAGCATCCTGAATCTCATAACCCTGTTTGTAGAGTTCGTAGATTGCCTTGGATGCATCGGAGAGTTTGACACGATTTTCGATGTTGGTGAGAATGTCGGCAATGCGAGGAATGCCCTTATTGCCATTGACCCAGCCGAATCCGATGTAGTCAGTTTTGTTGTTTCTGACACGAATCAGCGTGCTGGTTACAATCGGACTCCATACCTTGGAGCGAGTATCATACCCTTCCTTCAGCAGGCGGGTTTCCTCAGGAGTACGGGGAGTCAGATCGGGTGTCTTGTGAGTGCGTTCACGAAGAGCTTCGTAGATGTAACGTTCGACACATGCATCCGCAAAGTCATTCCAGTCCACATCGATGCCATCAGTCAGACTGAACTGAGTCAGGTCAATGACATTATCCTTAATGTCATACCCAAGATCACGCACAATACCGGCATCTTCCGGGCAGATATCGAGAGTCTTCTTAAAAAGAAGCTGATTCTTGACGAAGCTGATACACTTGAAGTTGATGGCTTCATAGGACTTGCCTGTAGAAAGATCCACGGCTTCACCCTTAAGCACGAAGCTGACATTCAAGTTACCAGCCGAGCTGATTTCATACTTCGGCAGCTTGTAGTACGGCGTGTCCTGCTTAAACCGAACACCTTGCTTGTCTTCACCAGCCTTGCTAGTGTAAGTAGCCGGATCATAGTTGTTGAGCAGGTTAACGCGAACACCAGCCGCATTAAGATTGGTGAGCAGTTCCAAAATGTTTGTTCTTACCATTTTAATACCTTTCCTTTTGTTTGATTATAATTTAAAAAATTAAAAGGTATATGTGTATATAAAGTGTGAATTACAAGTGGCCTGTGTCTACTCTGCTCATGCAAAATAGACAGAGGCCCCTTGCGGGGCAGGTGGCTTAACCAGCCTTCTTGGCCATCTTGATGGCTGCCACGTAGAACATCTTGATGTCCGGGCAGAGGTCAGACAGCTTCGAAACCCAGAGGTCACCCTTACGCTGAGCAGGCAGGATGGACTCCTGGATGAGGGTACGCTGAATGTCCACCTTCATCGACTGCATCATCTGCAGGAAGTTGTGGGCATGCAGTTCTTCCAAGCTGTCTTCATGCTGCTTCATCCACACCTTGACGCCATCGAAGAACGTCTGTGCAGCCGGAGCATCCATGTCCTTGAAAGTCTGCTCGAAGTCCGGAGTGAACACCTTCGCAGTGAGCACCATGTCGGCATTGAGGGCACGAGCACGGTTGAGATACTCGTTGAAGTTAGCAGCAATGTTAACACCAACGAGGCCCTGTACTGCAATGAGCACACACTTGCGCTTGAACGGATCGGTCAGGCCGTTATCCTTTTCAGCAGCATCCACAACTTCGCCGACACATTCCCAGTTACGGCAGTTGGGGAAGACAGGAATCTGGTTGGCAGCCTGAGCCTGAGCTTCAATGGCTTCCATCATATCCTTGTGCACCGGATCGAAGTGTTCAAAGTCGAGGTCGATCGGATGGTCACTGATGTAGTCAATGACACGCTGGTTAACACCCTTACGGATGAAATACTCCAACGTTTCCTGTACCGTCGGCTTGAAATCGAACCAGGCGAAACGAGACTTCTGAGCGTTGTCCATCGTACCGACGGTGTAGTCACCGTAGTTGTCAGGGTTGATGCAAGCCACGATGCGGCTACCCTTCGGCAGGTGAACATCACCGTAGTTACCGTTATTGGTCAGCTGCATGATAGCATTCTGCACCAACTTGGTGCCTCTGTTAGCTTCGTCGATGAGCAACAGGACCGGTTCGGTCTGGAGCATCCATTCCGGCGGGCAGAACTTAGTGACAAGTTCACCAGAAATCGACTTGACCTTTTCGGGCAAGCCGGTTACGTCGCCGGTATCAGCGGCGTGAGCCGGATGCCAAGTAACGATGCGGGTAAGACCCCACAGGCCAGCAAGAGTGTTGCTGACCCACTCGGTTTTACCACATCCGTGGCAACCAGTGAGCATCACAGACTTGTGAGCGGGAAGGTAGAGACAGGACTGAGCGATTTCAGCGAGAGTAGCCATATTTTATTATCCTTTTTTGAAGTGTGATTGAATGTTCCATTCCGGAACAATTATAATTTAAAAAATTTTAAAGTTTAATGTGGTATAATTTTCTAAATCTTTGTTGCAAGATTTGTAATAGATACCAGCTTTTCAACGCAAGGCAACTTGCCAGACTTGACGTCTGACTCATACTTGCCTACACATTTACTCAGCGTGTCCGTGTAACTGATAGTACCAGTTAGGCCACCATCAAACTTAAAAGTGAACTGAAATGTTGATTTGTTTTCCATTATGTGTATAATTTAAAAAAGTAAAGGGTTAAATTAAATAAAAAGTGAGGATCACTTGTTGCATGATCCTCACTTAGAACATAAGAAAAACGAAGAAGCTTAGTGCTTCTTGGAGTCGAGGTACTCGTGAAGAGACTTCATACTCATCTGGTGTTTGCCCACCCAAGCCGGAGCATCAACCGCAGTAGGAGTACGGATGATGAAGATGTCACGATATTCCTTGGGTCGATCCCAGCAGAAGCCACAGTCAGTGAGAACGATGATGGCATCGTAGTGCAACTTCTCCTTATGGATGAGATCGATAATGCACTGAGGATTGGTGCCACCACCACCCGTGACGTTGGATTCATGCATGGGTTTCAGCTGAGCCGAAGGCTTTTCGCAACTACAATCCCACCAAGCGAAGTCGACATCGGCTTCAAACTTGATGAAGTCATTCACTGTTGCGATGCACAACTTAATGTCATCGCTACCCATAGAACCAGAGGCATCCGCGAAGATACCAAGATGGAACTGCTGGTCATGACGCTTACCGGGCAGGATACCAGACCATTCCGGGTTACGACGGTTGTACTTCATACGAGTATCCAGCTGGTTGTCACTGTATGCCGTGGCAATGAAGTCACGCAGAGCCTGACGAGGGTCAACTACCTGACGGTTAGCTGCCAGAATCTTTTCACGAAGATTACCCGGCATGTTACCCCACTGAGAAGCGTCAGTAGTGTTAACACGTTGTGCAATGGTAGACTCAGCGATGCTGTTTTCACCCCATTTTTCAGTCTGGGCAGGAGAGTTGTTATTGAAGTGACGGTTAGCAGCATCACGCATCGGGTTATTGCCACCACCATTGCCATTACCCTGACCCTTACCTTGGCCGTTACCATTGCCATTCTGGTTCTGGTTCTGCTGCTGCTGACCTTGTCCACCAGCACCACCCTGACCTTGTCCGTTACCCGGGCCCTGCTGGCCCTTCTGCTTCTTAGAGAGCATTTCATACAATACTTCCAACTGACAGTCACGGTCATGGTCGTATTCAGGCGGAAGTTCAGCACGAATACGAGGATTGGCATCGTTCGGCAGATCTTCACCGAAGCGAACAGACTCGATAGCCGTCTTGAACAACGGGATGATACTGGGATCGTAGCAGACAATGTTGCTTGCCTTGTAGTTAAGCTGAGGATCAGCCAACTTACGAGTGCTACAATGCTTCAGCAAGATGCGGTTGAGTTCCACACAAAGAATAGCCGCAAGCGTTGCAGAGTTAATGCTGTCAATGAACTTGGTGTTGTATTCGATAATCGGGTTGACCGCATCGACCATGTTCACTCGAAGAGTTACCTCTTCATCTTCGACAGCACGGCGCTTAAACAGGCTGTAGAAGCGCAGGTAGTATGGAACACAAGCACTGATATTAGCAAGTGCGCTACTGAATTTTTCATCAACTGTTTGAATAAGCATTTAATACTCCTTGTTTTTGATTATGTGTATAATTTAAAAAATTTGGAAGGAATTTAATATAAAATTTTCCAAATTCATGCCACATAAATCAAATGCGTTCAATCTCTTTGAGGAGCTCAAGCTCGTCTTTGAGCTGCTTCATTCTTTCCGAGACTACCACATTATTTTGAACAATTTCGACGTACTTGTCACGAGTCAACTCAGAAATCAAGTATGTCTTGACTTCAGGATTCCTGACTTGTTCTTCAGTTTCTGCGTTCAGCAAAGCAGAGTAGTCGTAAACGACGTTTTCAGACTTATCAACATTCGCAGCAGAATTACTGTAGTAAGCTACCACAGCTTTGTTCCCGAGATACGGAATTTCCTGCGGAAACTTGTATACAGTACGTACAGCAACACCCGAAAACGCCATGTTTCGGGTGAAATTATCGCTGAACTGCTGCATCGCTTCGTGTAGATATTTGATTTGCATTGTTAATACCTTCCTTAATTGTATGTGTATAATATAAAAATTTTTAAAGGAAGGATGGAAATAAAGTGTGAATTACACGCGGCTAATCTTCTTCATTGTCTTCCTTTGACATGTAGTCATTGATAAGGTTGTACACAAGCATGATGAGCACCTTCTGCTTCGGAGTAAGTTCAAACTTGAATTCTTCGACATCCTTGAAGTCGTTGAACGCATGGTCTTTAGATGCTTCAACACACAGAGAAAGAGACACGTCACCAATCAAGTTGTAGAATGCATAGTTGATGTCAGGCTTCGTCATGAGTTCGGTCAACGCAGTTATCTCTGGCGGAGTACTGTGCGTAATTGCAAGCAAGTTACGGAGATTGTCACCAATCACCTTGTCTTCCAAGTTCGTGTCATACATGATAGCCGAACAAACTGCGCGGTACCCAGCTTCGAATTCCATCATGTAGCGGTTGACCTTACCTGTTTGCGGATTGAGTGCATCGTAAGCTGCACCGTTCTTGACATCCATCGGGTCACAATTCCTGAACGCAGGCGAGATGTACTTGCCCTTGCTGATGCACAAGTGCTGAAAGTGACTACCTTCGTGCAACAAGGTAAGTACGCCGTTTTCTGTTAACGTCAAATACTTAGTCTTCTCGTTGTAGAAGGCGTCGTTAGCGTTCAAGGTGATACAGTCCGTGTCAAGCTGATTCGAGTACGTGCCATCCGGCCCATCCGGGTCTTCCTGTCTGATAAGAAGTGCGCCCATCGGCTGTTTGGCAAGTAGCTCGAGCAAGTCCTTGAAGTAGGCCTGTACACCCGGGTTGTCATAGTTCAGCTTGAGATCTTTGACGCAACTAATAATTACTGGTCTTCTGAATGCCATAAGTAAGTTCCTTTTGTTTATGTGTATAATTTAAAAAATTCCATAAGGAATTTAATTAAAATTTACACATTTCATGTTACAGGGTATTCAGAAGCTGCAAGTCAGCAGCGTTCATGATAGTCTCAAGCATGTTGCGTTGAAACACGTCTTCTGTTTCTTTTGGCAGATGCGGCCTTGTCTTCATAGCATCTTCTTGAAGATGCAGCAAAGCAAGCTGAAGCTGTTCACCTTGCAGTCGTTTCTGCTGTTGTTCGATCTTCTGCGAGTACTGTTCTGACCAAGCCTCAACCTTCTTGACAAACTCGTCACACGTCTTGTCATCGAGGCCGATCTTATCCATGATAGCTTGTACATCGGCGTACTCGACTTTCGTGAGTGCGTTAGTAGTTCTAAAGACTTGGTAGTAGCGTTCTTTTAATTCAGCGTCCATGTTATACTCCTTGATTATGTGTAAAATATAAAAAAATAACGGTTTTTGGCCGTTATTTTTTTCATTTCACTTGCAGCAAGAAGATTACTTGATGGTAGCCTTGGCAGCGATCATCTTGTTGATGCGGTTGGTGACAACATTCAGGACGCGTTCCTTCAGGCCAGCAACCGTGACTTCTTCGTCATTCTTGAATGCCTGACGTTTTTCTGTCATGTGAGTAATGTCGACAGTAATGTCCATCGAGTCATCAATTTCCATGCGGATGCTAGACATGTAGTAGCCGAACGAGTAAGACATGTTGCTAGCAGTTACAGTGTCAAACTGTTCGTCGTACACAAGGTCGTAAGTAACAGTGATGCACGTGCTGTCACAAACGTCCTTGACATTGGCGTAGTTGCACTTATTCTTGTTGAGCCTGAATTCAGCACTGCACGGAATCTTGGCAAACATGCAGTTGTTGTACGGGTTCATATAACAACGAGCATAGCCATTATTGTAATTCACCTTGACAGTATTGAACACATTGTCACAAGCGTTACCGGCTGCAATGAGTTCACTCTGAGTCGAGTCAAGCAGTTCAATGGTGTTGCGTGCAGTGTCAAGGCGCTTGGACAAAGCGGCATGAGCAACAGTTTCGGCGTCACTCACACCCACCTTGTTCTGACGTTTTTCACCGACATCGAAGGCACGATCGAGGCCGTGGCTAAGGTGGTTACCCCAACTTTCGTCGCCGGTGCCATACAGATACGGCTGACCACAGCAATATGCGTGTTCCTTGGCATGTTCACGGAAGTACCAGTAACGCTTCTTTTCATCGACATGGTCACGTTCTGCAAAGTCCTTGCAATCAATGAAATTGTGACGGCGCATATTGGTAATGTTCATCCTTGCACTATTGTGCATAATGGATTCGATAGCTGCACGAGCTACAATAGCGTCGTTACCTTGCAACTCGAAGAAGGTAACACGAATAATGTCGCCCTTTCCATTGTCATAGGTAACTTCAATCTGGTTATGAACAGCGTCATAAGGGCCAGCAAAGCCAACCCAAGTAGACGAACTAGCAACCTTGTTAGCGTTCAAACGGTTAACAGTGTTCTTGTTCATCTTTTCTGCCCAGTCAGCAACGGTAGTAGCATTGATTTCCATAATCATTTTCCTTTTTGTTTGTTTGTTTTTTGATTATGTGTATAATTTAAAAAATTAGGAATGAATTTTTGATAAAATTTTCAAAGTTCAAGCAACAAGATTTTTATTTGCTTAACTCTTTGATCTTCTGGCGCTCATCCGCAACTTGTTTAATCTTGCCCTGAAAGACTTCCTGTGCATCTGTCTTGCTAAGCAACACGATCGTTTGTGCTATTTCAATAACGTCGCTTAACTTCGTGTATGCTTCGTCAGCAGTCATTTCGTCGAGATAGTAACACACTCTAGGCTGAAACGCAAAGTAGTTAGGCAACACGTAGAATGTTCTAGACATCATAGAATCATTGTAATACGATTTGATTTTGCTCAGCAGTGTGTTATACTGATGTTTTTCGACAAAGTGTGTATACAGGAGATTGAATTGTACATCGTCGAGCGTATGTAAATCGAAGCGATCATTTACGACGTCATCGATGAATTGACATGCACGTTGCACATACTTGTATTCAACAAAACACTTGTCATCTGCTCTGTACAAGTCGTCATCGACGTCTTCGTCTTTGAATTCGATGCTGTTATAACGCAAGAAGATGTAACCCGCAGCATAAGATTCTGCAAGCAGTTGTTTTACAGGTTCAGACTCGAAAAAATCATTCCGTTCATTGAATTCCATAATCATTCCTTTTTTGTTTATGTGTATAATTTAAAAAATTTCAAAAAGGAAAATGATATAAAATGAAAAAATCCTGCAACAAGAGCAGGATTCTAATTTCATTTCTATATTATATAATCATGCCTATACGGTACGTCCATTTTCGTACACGGCTTTGAGCACCGGGAATCTTAGTGACCATGTTCCGTTCTGGTTCTTTGTTTCTTCGAAGAATTTCACGGTTACAGTCTTGCCAATAATCTTCGACGGATCAGCGTACCATTCTTTGCGCTGTTCTTTAGTCAATCCCGACCCGACGTTCACACGATTTCCTTTGTGTTCGATGATAAGAGACTTGACGCCCGTGTATGTAACATTACCGATTCCGGGTTCTGCCGTTGTCATGTCAGCGATTTCAACATCTTTCACGACGTACTCTGCATCTTTGAATTTCTTTACCTTGAGCAAAGTCTTGATGCGTCCAGTCTTAAATTCTTCATTCTTCCTGAGCATGAAACCTTCCCAGTTACCAGTAGCAACATAGTTTTCCCAGCGATCAAAGTCTGCCTGGCAAGTAAGAAGTTCTTGCTTCAAGATTTTCAGAGTCTTGTAAGTATTGCCCTGAATCATTTTGAGCATTTGCGCGTATCTGACATCGAAGTTTGCCGACTTTGTCTTGTGCATGAATTCATCTTCTGTCACAAAGTCAAACAACTGGTAGCAAGGGTTCTTGATTGTCCAGTCTTTTCTACGAATTTCCTTCAAGATAGACTGAAAATCTTCATCGCCGTTTTCATCAACAATGCAACCTTCACCGTCAGCATAATAGACACCGTTGTCAAGGTCGCGTACAAGCCATTGAAGAGCAGGAATGCAATTGTCAAGAGTAGTGATGGGCTTGCCTTGTCTTGAAATAAATTCTACTTGAGTAGCTTCATCACTCTTTGTAATCTTTGCTACGGTACGAATACCATCACACTTTCTTGATGCAAACCAAGTACCGTCAACAGGATTGACACCCTTGACATCTTCAAGATGAACAGCAAGAGTTACTTCAAAAGCTGTGGCTTTCCCGATCTGATGGAACTTGTTAAACGATGTCTTGCTCAAGCCGATTGTCAACTTTTTGTTCAAGATAGAAGCGAGAATTTCTTTGTCTTCTTTAACATATCCGCTGATCGCATCTTCAACTGCATCAACAGCAGCATTGCCAGTAAGCTCACGATTTGCAAGCTGGTCAAGCAAGTCATGGAAGTATTCGTAGTCATCTTCGAGAGTTAGACTATTTGCACCGTCAAGAATCTGGAATTTGTGCACGCCATACTTACGGTGAGAATCGTAAGTGTCTTCGTAAATCTGGATGAGCGTGTCCTTAAGAGACGTATTCATCGCGTTTTGCATGAGCACCATCTTGTCAGAAGTGCCAGCTGTTTTTTCGATTTGACTAAAAAGTTCACTAATTTTCATATACTATCCTTTTTTGTTTGATAGTTAAAATATAAAAAAGTTTTGAAAATTTAAAACTAAAAGTTTGAAATTACTAGCCACCAAGCAAAATATTGCCATTTGCTTTTTCATAGGCTTTGTTTTCTTCTGTCATCATTTGAGCAACGATCTGATCCATCATTTGATATTCGATGTAGAGTAAGTCGTCAGTTACTTGGTAATTTGTGTATTTTGCTATGCTCAAAATAGATTTCAGAAGAATTCTGATGTCAATTGTTCCGAGTAAATCTAATTCGTTAAAATTCCACTTAAGTAAGAGTTCGTGTCCACAATTTGGGCAAGTAACCTGCAATTCTTCTCTGATTCCGCATTTCATTGCGCTTACATAGTTGTTAAGAAGAACGTAACTTTTTGCATCTAATTGAAGCACATTCGTGATAGCTGCTTGCACACTTCCGAAAACTTCAACGAGATTCGTGTAAGTCAAAAGTCTGGATAATTCGGCATCTTTTAACTTGTATTGCACGTCTCGTATTTTTGGTGGCCTGATAATAATTATATTGTCAAATACTTTAAATTGTCTCTCGAATTCATCTAGAGTATCTAGTTGCAAATCAGATAAGTTTATGTCAAATGTTGCTGGTTGTTTACATGATTCGCAAGCTTTAATCTTGAACTTGAATGCTTCATCTGTCTTTAGAAACGAGCAAGATCGTAAGTAAAAAAGAAGATAATCTCTATCCGCAAGATACAAATCATCAAGCTTAAGATTTGTCAATCTTGTGCATCGTTGCAAAATTGTGTAGAGAATCTGGCTCGAGTTGTTTTCGTCGATCATTGCCAAAAGCTTCGCATCTCCAACAGTAAGCATTCTGACTTCTATTTTCGCATTTGGAGAATAGTTCTTGCAACGTGTAGGAAAGAATTCCTTGTCAACTTCAATGTAATTGTATTCCATGAAGTATATATGCAACAAACCCTACGAGGAACTTCCTGCGTAGGGTATGAGACTTTTTTCAACCCATGGATAGTCTCATCGAACCATGTTGAGGCTGGACAAGGAATAAACCAGCGTCTCAATCTTCGTCAGGCTCTACTTTCTTTTTTCGTTTGTAGGCCTTTTTATTCTTGATGACTCTTGTTCGAAGAGTTGCACCGTTGTTCGTGCCAAAGATGCGCTCGTCTCTCAAGTAGTCAGATTCTTTTCCGTTTTCCATTTTAGCATCCAATGAAGCTGTGGTCGTCTACAGCACAGTCACAGTTAGCGTTACCTGTTTCGTAAACCTGATCCAGCAGATCATACAGTTGTCGAGGCAGAACATAGACTGTAGGGTCACTTCCTTCTACTTCGTATATATGAACAGTTTCGCCTTCTCCGAGAACTTCATACTCGTCTTCTGGCAAGATATAAAGACTGCCCCAAGTACCGTGTAAATTACCTGCATCGTCGATCGATTCGACAACACCGATTTTGCCGGCATACTCGTAAGCAGACGGATCAGACAAATTCGATGTCTTGTCTTTTGCAAGCGCTTTGATTACGATCTTGTCACCGACTTTTGCTTTAATGTTTTCCATTTTGAATTCCTTTGTTTGGTTTGATAGTTTAAATTTAATAATTTTTGGTTGAGGTGTAAATAGAATTTTGGTTAATAACGGTACACGTGATAAAGAAGTACACCAAAGCGATAGGGTAATACTCTTTCTTTGTGACAGTCTTCGCAGCACCTGCCCTTTTTGACTACTGGTTCTGCGTTGTGTGTTTCTTTGAACGAAAACTTGTGTCCGCAGAAGCAGCAAGTGTAAAGTTCTTCGGCCATTACTTAGCCTCCTTTGCGCCATGATCGATAGCGTAGCTGTGAATGATTCCCGTAATGTCATGCAACACGCTCTTCATTTCAGCAGACAATTCGTGTGCAGTTTCAGTTTGCCTGAATTCATTTGCCATTTCAACACCCGCAATCATGTACATTGTCTGTTTTTCTGGTATTGCAGCTGACGCAGTGAAGCTTCCAATAATGACAAGAATCGATGCAACGATAATGCCAACAGTGTGCTTACGGAACCATTGTCCGCCTTCATCATCTCTGCAATCTTCGTCGAACCACGAGCAGCAAATGCAAATGCCGAGAATAATTGCGATGATACAAGCCACACTGCCAAACGCGATGAAGATTGTGTCAATAGTGTCAAGAGCATCAGCGGCGTAGAGAAAGAGAGAAAGTTTAGTCATTTTTATTTTCCTTTTGGTTGATTGGTTTGATAGTACAAATATATAAAATTCTGGCTAAAATAACACCTTTTTTATTGTAAAATTTTTATTTACAAAAGAAACAAAACAAAGAAAAAGGGCCACCCTGGTGGGCAGCCCTTCCCCTGTTACGCCGGATAATTACTTAACCGTGATGGTGGTCGTCTTGGAGCGGTGATGCATAAGCTTGTCAGCATCCTTGACCGCAGCGGCCAGAGCGTTAATCTTGGCACGGACTTCACTGACCTTGGCTTCGGACAGAGATGCAAGATCCGCAGCGGCAGCCTTGATTGCCGAGACATCGAATTCGACGTTACGGCGGGCAGTGAAAGCAGCTTCAGCAGCAGCCTTCTTTTCGGCACGCTTGGCCTTACGTTCAGCAACGCCAGCCTTGTAGGCTTCATATTCCTTGGCACGCTGAGCCTTTTCTTCGTCGGTCAGACGGTGATAGGCACGCTTCGGCTTGGAGGTAGCCTTTGCTTCGATGACCGGAGACTGAGCAACAGCGGTAGATTCAGCAGCGGCGTTGATGGTAGACTGAGTGTTCTGAGTGTTTTCCATAGTGATTTTCCTCTTAGGTTAGATTAGTTGTGGAAGTTGTTGTTTGTTTGTTTGATGTTATAAATTTAATTAAATTTTTGTGTGGTGTAAATAGTTTTTTGAAAAAATTTGCAACTATTTTCTTACATTTCAGCGACCTGCTCCTTGCAAATCTGCAGCATCTCCGGAGAAGTATACTTCTTGATGCGGCGGAGTGCCTGGTCACGAAGCTGCTTGATTCTGGAGTGGCTGAAGCCCATAGCGCTACCGATTTCACGAAGAGAATGAGGCTTGTCCGTGTTGACACCGTACGTTTCACACAGGACGTGCTTTTCGTTTTCAGGCAGGCAAGCAGTCAGTGCATTGATAAGTTGCTCGGTATCAGTCTCGACTGTCACGTTTCCGTTCTGGTCAGCAATGATATCTGCAAAGGTATTCTTCGAATCTCCGCTTACCGGACTATCGAAGGTAACCTTGTTCTTATTGATTGCATCGACAGCTCTGAGTTCAGGGTCGATTTCAGTGCTACCCTTGCACTTAGACTTAGCAATTTTAATTGCGTTAGCCTGATTCCACGGGATAGCAATCAAGTTCTTGTGCTGCTCGATTGCAGAGTGAATATAACTCTTTATCCAGTAGAGTGCGTAGGTCATAAAGCGCAGGCCACGAGTAACATCGTAGTTTTCAACAGCCTTGACAAGACCAGTTGAACCAGCAACGATGATGTCACTCATGTCAACTGAAGAATTCTTGTATGCAAGAGCGGTTTTGAGCACGAAGCGCATGTTAGCTTGCACAATCTTGTCACGAATAATCTTGTCGTGAGTTTTGCTGTAGAGCTCGAAGAGCGTCTTTTCTTCTTTCTGGCTTAGTGGCTTAGTAGCCGCAATGTCCTTGAGAAGTTTGGAATACGAATTATCGTACATTGTTAAATCCTTTTGATTGGTTTGATAGTTATAATTTAAAAAATTTTTTGTTAAAGAACAATAAAATTTTAAATTTACTAGCAACCAGTGTTATGCAGGCAGGCTAATTTCACGGATGACCAAGAGCTTGATGCATTCTTGTTCACACTGGCATACACCAGCAACGCCATCCCAATAGTCATCCATATTGAAGGCATGAACAGCTTCTGCAAAGACTTTCATAGCTTCTTCATGAGTATCGCAAGTCTTGCCGTACTGTTCGACTTCAGGGTAGTCTGTCACATAATCAACGATAAAGACTGTTTTCATTGTGAATTCCTTTGTTTGGTTTGATAGTACAAATATATAAAATTTTCTGAAAAAAGAACACCTTTTTATTGTAAAATTTTTATTACGCAGAAAAGTATAAATATTGCCTTGCTAGTATATAAATAATCATGAATTACATAGCAGGCAAACTGCACAAATCCCTGTGAAATTATATCTTAGCCAACTCAATGGTTACTTGATAAAAAAGCAGGTCCATCTTAACAGGTCTTGTTAAGTTATCGTAAGATTGACATTGTTGCAAATTGACCATCGAAGAATCATCTAGCAATTGATTCATTTAGCCGCCATGGCAGAGTATGATATAGCCGGAGTACAGGATGACCGACCCGTAAGCATGCTCATAAGTCCCGAGTAGAAGCTTTAGCACACGAAGAGTATTCAAAGAAAATGCAGAAGCACTAAGAACCCGACCTTTCGTCTAGGCTCATAGTGCTTCTGCACCGAAGGAGTATCCTGAGAGTACAAAAAGCACAAACTTACGAGCTTGCTCGTAAGCAACTGCTTGCAGTTGCCACTAGAATGTGATATAAGCAGCGTTATTTGCTTTTGCTCGTTTTAATTCAGCGCAAAGTGTATTCAATCCAAGAGCAACTTTTTCGCAGTGGTCAATCGCTTCATCAATTGCATAGAACATATTATTTGTGAGCTTGTAGTGATAGATGAGCTTGCCAAGCGGATTGTTTGTGTCAATGTGAACAACATGATTGTCATCAAGAGTCATGTAGCTTGTCAAGACTCGAGGTTCAGCTTTCTTGACTTGTGCAAGTTGTCCTTCAAGTTCTTTGATTCTTGCCTTCAATTCTTCAACTTCTGTCGGCTTTTGCTCAACCTTGGGCATAGTGTTCTTGACGATCTGATCGAAAACCAGCATGCGATTCGGAGTTACTTGCATGAAACACCATTCTTGTTCAGTAATGTCAAAGAAGTCAGTAAACTTTGTATTTTTCGTGATGTTGAGTGCTTTCTTCAAGTCAGATTTCTTGACTGCTGCTGGCAAGAATACTTGAGCAGTATGGTCCATCTTGCAGAATTCAAAGAGTTGCATTTCGTACTGTGTAGACAGCTTAGATACTCGGAAAAGACCTGTGCAATCAGCCCAGCACACTCGTTCTTTGGTGATTCCGAAGAAGTCTTTGTGCATGTTAACGTAATTGACAACTTGAGCAATAGTGTAACATTTCATTTTAAGTTCCTTGTTGAATTTGTTAATACAAATATAAAAATCTTGCCTAAATTTGTAAATAGGCAAGATTGTAAAATTTTTGTTTACTTGTTAATCATTGCCCAAAGTTCGTTAAGCTGGTTGAGAGTGTGAGCATAAGTAGAGCTTGCTTCAGATTGCATCTGTGCGATCTTTGCAGCAATCAAATGTTTCGAGTCAAGATTGATTGGATCGATGAAACCAGACTTTTTCATGAGTTTTTCGAGCATCAAGAGTCGATTCGAAGTGACACGAACATATTCAGTTTTGTCACGCAAATAATTTGTTATGTCCATATCTTCTTTGTCAATGAGCTTAAGAGCTTCTTCAAGTCCAAGCTTACCACAAAGCTTTTCTGGTAGCTTAACAGTTGCACAGCTAGTAGAGCCTGCGTCAATTCTGAAGAGTTTGACATCAGTATAGCCGATTTTTACATGTGCATCATACACATTCCAGCTGGTTACTTCAGATGCTTTCTTTATCTTACCGTCGAAGTCAAAAGAGTTGAAGTTACGTTTCACGAAGTCAACAGTGAGTTTTGTAGCGATAGACATTTGTTTTGTTCCTTTTTGTTTTGGTTTGATAGTACAAATATATAAAAATCCTGTACAAAAGAACACCCTAAATTTTGTAAAATTTTTATTACAACCAGTAAAACAATACGTACAATTCTTGAGTTTGATTGTACACAATGTTTATAATCTGATCTTTGCGAATGTTGCGCTGTCTGACATAGTTGCAAAGATCAGATTCATCGCTAAATCTTAAGCTGTTTAACATAGCATCTCCTTAGTTTTTCTTTCTTTCGTTAAATGTTTTTACGAGTAAGTCGAAGTACTCTGGAGTCATGACGTCATCAATCCATTCGTCAAGTTCTTCTAGACGTACAGCTTGTTCAACCGTCAAGTTTATGCCAAGACCGAGCAGTGAATCTCGTTCTTTCATATTGTCTTGCCATTCTTTAGTTTCAGCAAGTTTCTTGTAATTGGCATTCCAAATTTCGTTTCGCTTGATCAGCATGTTCTCATCAACCATGAGCATGCATAGGTTGAATCTGTCTAGATCAGATAAACCATCAACAAATTCTTCAAATTCTTTGTGTGTCATTGTACTTCCTTTTTGTTTTGGTTTATTCAAATATAAAAAAATCCTGCCTACTTGTAAATAGGCAGGATAAAAAATTTTGATAAATTTGTGTGTGCTAAGGTTTCAACGACTCCTTTGTGCTCGTCTGCAAATCCATCGGTTTGTCATCTATGTTACGAACGGGTCCGTGTGTTAACCCTTACATTAGACCGAAGATGGGTATCACCACATTTAATAGCAGGTTTTATCATACCTCCCGTCCATCGCTATCCGAACGCGACGGGTCTGGCTCTCAATAACGGATTATTTAGCCAGTTGTAGTCGGGGTAGCAGGATTCGAACCTGCGACCTTTTGCTCCCAAAGCAATCGCTCTACCAGACTGAGCTATACCCCGTGGATGACGTTTCGAATGGATGCTCATTTCCATTGATCGGCTCAGAAACGTCTTAACAAGCCATGTGGCAGTTTCCAGCGGAGACTTCTACCAAACTCCGTACACCTTCACGTAGTGTAGACGCCCGGTGTCCTGA
>Ga0247611_10002442_pt1 | contig 30022 bp, 32 predicted proteins | sample 177DNAGHGhighgp2_FD_192422 | JGI IMG/M metagenome (GOLD analysis project Ga0247611, IMG submission 192422) | Sheep rumen microbial communities from Palmerston North, Manawatu-Wanganui, New Zealand - 1770 DNA GHGhigh gp2 | ecosystem: Host-associated > Mammals > Digestive system > Stomach > Rumen... | reverse complement strand
TGAGATTTTATTTCAATTGAAGTGCCGTCAGAGCTGCGTTTAAGCATATAAGTTCCCGATGATTCATTCGAGTTCGTGGTTTTTATAATAAAACCATCATTTTTTGAAGATGCGGTGATGATAAAATCATTCGTTTCCATCACTGAAAGAATATGAATGGTTTCCAGTAATTCTGAAGTACTGATGTCTTGAGACTCCGGAGCTTCTATTCTGCTTTGTTTCTTTATATTGTTTTCGCCGCGTTCATGTCGTGGATCTTTCCTTTCAGCGAGATGGGATGGTACTCCTTTTGGGGTTTGTTTTGAATCAAGCGATTCATGTGTCGCATCTGCTAAAGGGACTTTATCTTCAGCGGTCAAGTCTGCATTTACAACTTTTGTCGTTTGCACTAGTTTTACTTCTGTTTTCGCAGGTGTAGTCTTCGCCACTTCCGGTTTTGCTTTCGTTCTGTTGATATGAAGTGAGGGGAAGATCAGTACTGCTATTAGCACAGCGGCAGCCGCTGATACTACCCACCGAATAGCCACGGGATTGCCTTTTCTTTTGCTGTGACCACACTGCGTCAGACGGCCAAATTCATCAGCCTTTTCGCTTGAAATATCGGCTATTCCTATTAGGCTGGAGGATTGCAGCAAGAGCAGAACATTCTCTTCCTCGGTGGAGAGTACAATGTTGGGGTTGCTGAGGAAATCAGCCAAAAGGCGTTCCTCCTCCAATGTCGTTTCTGCATTCAGATAGCGTCTTACGAGTTCCTGACGTATTTTTTTGTCGTTGAGATTTATCATTTTTTGTCCCTCCCTGTCTTTAAGAGTTCCATCATTTTCTTTCTTGCAACGCAGACCATCGTCTTTGTGCTGGTCGTGGTGGCATTACATGCTGCGGCTATTTCCGCCATGGTCATGCCTTCGCTACGCATGAGAAGCATTCTTCGCTGTGTGGCCGGCAACCTGTCAAGAGCCTTGAACAGACGTCTCTCTGCTTCATGTTCTATAATAGTTTGGTCTGTATGATTGTCCGCTTCCACATACAACAGGCATTCATCTAACTTGTCATGCCAAGTCGCGCCTCGCCTCATGATGTCTATGCATACATTCTTGGCTATCAGCATAGCCAGTGCCTCAGGGCTTTGATAGATCTCCATCTTTTCCCTGTGCTGCCATAGTCGCAGGAGTGTTTCCTGCACGGCATCCTCGGCTTCGTATGCCAGTTCCTGGCTATCGAAGAAGTGAGTACACAACTTCAGGAGACGTGGCCGGAGTGTTGCTGCGATATGTTGAAATTCCTGCTGTTCCATTTAACGATGTTCTACTATAATAACGGATGAAATCGAAAAAGGTAAACTGAAAAAAGAGGAAGTTGGTTCATTTTATATTATTAAGTGCGGTAGGATATGCAAAATGAACTCAGCCGAGGGCGATTGCGTCTCAGCTGAGTTGAAATATGGTTGTTTACTGTGTTTCTATTTATTGTATTTATAGTCGGTTGCGCTCGGCTTGTCCTGCGTGGCTGCCCTTATAGCGGCTCTTTGTGGCGTTGAACTTCCAAGAAAGGTCGATGCCGAAGCGGCGTAAAGCGTTGTACTGCTGGAATTGAGTACGGACATTAATACCGCTGTAGGCTGTCATCTCTATGTATTGCGTATGCAGGATGTCGTTGGCGAGGATGGCGACACTCAAGCTCTTGTCTTTGAGGAATTGCTTGCTGAGACGGATGTTGACGAAGCCAGTAGTCTGTACTTGGGCGCAGCATGATTCCTGATAAGGTGTCAAACCGACTTTGAGGTTCAGCATCCACGAATGGGGCAAGGTGAAGGTGTTGTAGAGCGTGAAGTCCGTACAGAGTCCGTTCCACTTATGGGTGATGCCGAGGGCTGCTAAGTCTTCGTCAACAAAATATAGACTTGCGGAATAGTTCATCTGACAGATGCCGATTTTTGGAGAGAGGTTGAGATTGATTCCGTAAAATTGCCGCTTGGGACTGACACTGTTCATCACCTGCAGGGTTATCAACCAATTCCTTATTGCAAATATAACAACGCATACAAAAATATAAATCTATTCAAAAAAGCTGTCGTTATCCACATTCACTCTAGCAGATTCAATATGGATGTCTCCCTCGCGATTCTTATAGTTGGCTACAAATGTAGAAGTAAACGGCAATTTAATCTTTGTCTCATATCCATCTCCTCTACGCATATCCCCATCAGAGCCATATTGTAATCGTACATTCACGAATCCATCTGCCTTCATGGTAATGGTTTCGTCATCTTTAGTCAATTGAGTTAGACCTGTAACCAAATATCCTAACACTTCATGGTGTGTGGCCAAAATATCTATCTCATCATGAGTCTCATAATAGAACTGACTGACCATTTCTTCATCAATACAAGCAGCAACAGCATCTCCTACACGCAATTGTGCTTCACTAATTGTCATGAAGAAACGTAAGGTATCTTCCATGATATTATAAGAGACCTCGGTTACAGTAGTTATATCAACATCGAAGGTTTCAGGTTCAACATGAGTGTACTTACTCAAATCATCGATACTTGTTCTTAGATTCTTACTAACTTCATTCAAATCTATTTTAAGAATGTTCTTTCTGAAATCATCACTCAAATATCCTTGAATGGCATACTTAATACGTTGTTCACGTGTTATTACCTTTGGTCTCTTTGGATCGTTTGGCTTAAACCAAGGAGCATTAAGCACTTCGGCATCAGGTGCCAAGTGCTTAAGGAAATGGCGTGTTAGTTCGCGGGCTGCATAAGCAAAGTTATTAAGACGCAACTTATTCTTACCATCCTCTAAATTCTTCAATGCCGCCTCCAACAAGTCCTTTTCAAAACTTGTCTTCAAATAAGGCAATATACTTCGCTTCAATTCATCCATCGCCTACTGCTTTTTCTGGTGAATCTTTACTTTATCATTTCATTTATTGTCAGATAACAGAACCCTGCTGTTTCCTGGCACCTTATCACTAAAAACCGTTCGGTAATCCCCATCACTTTCAACGCTATATAAAAGATTTAGCGAGGTTTAAGTCATAACATCGAAATTCCCTTTATTCTTTCCTTTGTTTCTTTGAGATTTTTCATCCATAATTCAAATTCATCAAGAGCAAGTGAGTCATTCTCTGCCATCCGAATGAACTGAAGATCGTTTTGGGCAAAAAGTTGATTGTTTCTACCGTCGTTCATCGCTCTTAGGTTTGAAAGGACTTCCATTCTTGATTTTGAATTGGCTGTGAATATCGTAATTTTGCATTTGTTTTTGGGGTCACTATTCATTTCATCGGAATGAAACTGAAAAAAGCGTCTGAAAAAATGGAAATCATTTTCACCTAAAGAATGCCCAAAAATTACAACTTCCTTAGCACGCATTAAATCGTAAAATAAAGATGTGGATTTGTATGTGGGTTCAGAGACTTTCTTTAGAAAATCGTAATCAGGCAGAATCTTCACATTGTCTTCTATTCCTACTACTATGTTTTTTGTTTGAACTGTCCCATGAACAGGAGTATATGTGAAATCTGAAATGCCAAGAAGACTGGCTATTTCATTTAAGCCAGTGTAATTAAACGAATAAATGACTGGTATGCGAAATTCACAAATTGCTTTAAGAAACCTAACAGCCTTGTTTAGCGATATTAGATTTGGCATATTCCTTTGAGCGTTGTCAACAAAGTTAATCAAAGCTTTTTTTAGTTCAACAAAGCATTTCTTATCAGCTTCTATTGTCGCTTCGTTTTTAAGAGATATACTTAATGCATATTGAGCTAAAAGATTCTCTAAATCGTACCAATTCTCTCGCATATTGATGTTGAGGAATCTGTCAAGACCTGAAGCTGTTCTATAACGTGAAGTTTTGTTTTCTCTTTTAAAAGGCCAAAACTCACCGTCATAGAAATCACGAAAACTTGATTTCATGCCCAGTGCGATGTCAAATCCATTGCCTAGAATCACTAATATTTCTTTTAAGTTTTTGCTCATCTTTTTCGTTTTTATAAAAAACGTGAGCCGCCAATTACATTTATTGGGGTACGTAGGACCGACCCTGCTAACGTAGTTGTGGCTCACGTATAAGTAGAGCCATCAAACTACCTCGTTAGCAATACTGAAAGTGTCCTACGTTTTCAATAAATAAGGCGGTATGATGTCTTTGTTTACCCTCGATGTGGTGATAAAACCAAAGGTTTTAACTCTGCAAAGGTAAGAAATATTTTCCAACTGAAGGGAAAATTTCTAACAAATCAGATGATTCTAGTGTTCAAGAAGATGCGGAACGACGGTTTCACATCCATTTTCCCCTTGTTGACGCTGAAGAAGCGTTTAGGGTTGCCATGCTCATCATAGGCTAAAACGAAGTCGTTGTCGTCTTCATAGACGAAGCGTTTGGCAATATTTCCACATTTGAGCACTACACCGCCAAACTTGCTAAAACTATCTTCCTTGTTAGTTAGCAGATGGAAGATTCCATCAGTCAGAGGAAGGTCAATGAAGTAACCTTCAATTGCCTTTGAGAACAACTCCTGGTTGACTGGCACGATGAGGTTGTCATCATAAACTTCCGGCATAGGTGGGAACACTTCACTTGTGCGCATGAAGTGTTCCCATGTGACCTCTGTTCGAGGGGACAATGGTTTGTCAAACACATGTGCCTGAGAGATGGCATAGATGGTTTCATCGTTTGCCTTGTAGGTCCAGGGACTGACATCAGCAAAACCAGTTGGGAGTTTTGCTGCAACAACTATGCCGATGATTTTGTCAAACGGCATTTCGTGATAGAGGGGAACAATGCCCATGAGTTGGGCGAGTTCTAGGTACTGTTGCCATTCGAGCGATTTGCTTGAATGGTTCTCATACTGCTGCCACGATGTGGCTTGCACTAAAACGTGGCGTGGCTCTTTGCCGAGGTCAATGCCTAAGTCGTAGGCATCGACAAGCCCTGTGACAAGCATACTTGCAGAGGGCTGATTGATAGATACTTTAAACATAATTCTTTTGGCTTACTCGTTAGTGAGCAAGCAAAAGAAAATACTAATATCGGCTGCCGAAAGATATAGGGGGTTGGTGTAGGCAAAAAAAGAAAATGGTACTCAATGCGCGCTTGAGTAGCATACATCCTTATTATAGTGCAGATATAGTGACAAAGCCTATACGGGCACTTGTGATGTCGCAAAATTACAATGAATTTTCGACATGGCAAAATTTAGCCAAAAATATTTGCGCAGAATAAAAATAGTCACTAATTTTGCACCGAAATATTTGAGATATTTCGGTATTAAATACTATTAAATCATTCGACGAATGACTATAAAAGAGCAGATAATAAACAGGATTAAGCGAAGCAAGAATCAAAATGTCTTCGTGATAGGTGACTTCACGGATATAGGCTCGCCCGAAACCGTGCGCAAGGTTTTCTTCCAAGCGTGCGATATGGGCTTGTTATACCGTGTCGCCCACGGTATTTACGTGAAGCCCGTTGTGTCGGAATTTGGCATTGTTCCACCGTCGCTTGAGGTGATTGCCGAAGAAATAGCCAAGCGTGACCATGCGCAGATAATACCAACTGGCAGCACTGCTTCCAACCTTGTCGGATTAAGCACGCAAGTTCCCATGAACTTGTCATACTTGACCAGCGGCTCCACTCGGTCGATAGATATTGGCAAGCGGACGATTACGTTTCGTCACGCATCGCCACGCAATTTCGCCTCTGTAGGCAAAGTAGCTCCGCTGCTTACACAAGCGTTGAAAGACGTTGGCAAGGATGCCATTGGAGAGAATGAGTTGGGGATAATTTGCCAGTTCATTGTCGACCATCCCGAGCCAAAGTTTCAGCAGGACTTGCTTCTTGCGCCCCAATGGATTCAGCAAATCATTAAAAAATCCCTTACATATAGCAAATGAAACACTGGCAACAATATAACGAGCAACAGAGATTACAGTTACTTGACATAACAGCAGCACAAAAGGGCTTACCTCGAATAGCCATCGAAAAGGATTGGTGGGTGACAATGACCTTGAAAGCCCTGTCGACGACACAATATGCCCATTTGATGTCGTTCAAGGGCGGAACGTCCTTGTCAAAAGGATGGAATTTGATTAACCGTTTCAGCGAGGACATCGACATAGCCTTGCGCCGTGCCGAGCGTTTTGCAATTTCGTCGGTCTCAAACAACCAACTGTCAAAGGTGCGCCGCGTCGCACGGCATTACATTGTGAGAGAACTGCCCGAAGAATTGGCAGAAGCGTTGTCTTCATTCGGTGTAACAGATTTCGAGGTTGAAGCCGAGACCGCAAGAGTGAGAGACGGCGAAATGGTTGAGTTGAGTGCGACAACACACCCATCAACGATATTTGTCAACTACAAGTCGGTTGTGCCGGAACTATCGGGCTACATCAAGCCACAAGTGAAGATTGAGGTGAGCTGCTTGTCGATGGACGAGCCAGTGGAACAAAAACTGCTGAACACCTTTATCGGCGAGGCGGTTCCCAATGCCGATGAAGTGTCGGTGCAATTCGACACTGTTGTTCCCACGAGAACGTTTTTGGAGAAGATATTTCTTCTGCACGAGGAGTTCCAAAAGGATAATCCCCGAAGTTACCGAATGTCGCGCCATTTATATGACATTGAAAAACTGATGAGAACGGTCTTTGGCAGCGAAGCGTTGCAGGACAGGGAGTTGTACGACACCATCGTTCATCATCGAGCAACATTCAATAACATCAAAGGGCTTGACTATTCGCTTCATGCCCCTCAATCCATCTGCTTCCTGCCGCCAGAGCGGGTATATAGTGCGTGGAAAGATGACTATGAGGCAATGTGCAGAGATTTCATCTTTGAGAAATCGCTGTTGCCCTTTGATGATTTACTCCAGCAGATAAAGTTATTACAAAATAGAATTAAGGCGCTGTATTAGGCTAATAAAGATGCTTTTTAGGTTGTCTTAGTATAACATTTATTATCCCCCCCAAAAAAAATCAATTATTCGATTAAGAAAGAATTATGAAAAGATGTGACCTACATATTCATACAGTACCATCTGTGTCGGACAGAATATTTGAATATGATAAAGATGTGTTGTTGGATTATGTTACTACTACAGGTTTAGATGTGATTGCGGTAACAAATCACAACTTATTCGAGTACTCACAGTTTTACGAGATAAAGAACGCATTGCCTAATACTGTTGTATTACCTGGTATAGAGGTAGATTTAGAAAAAGGGCATATTCTTGTTATAGCCAACAATGATGATGGCACGTTATTTGATTTCAATGCAAAATGTGAAGAAGTTAAGAATAAGATTCAATCTAAAGATGATTATATTTCTTACGAATCATTTATTAGGATCTTTGATGACGTGAGTCATTATTTACTAATTCCACACTATGAAAAGGATCCCAAGCTTAATAAGGACATAATTGTGAAATTAGGAAAAAACATAATAGCAGGTGAGGTCTCAAGTGTTAAGAAGTTTATCTATCTGGAGAATGAGGAAACAGAGCCAACCCCTGTCTATTTCAGCGACTTCAGAGCAGAAAAAGGCGTTACGCCAGACAGGTTTCCTGTTAGTCATACTTTCATAGATGTAGACCAAGTAAATGTCAACACACTAAAACTCTGTTTGATGGATAAGACAAAAGTTTCGCTGACTGCGGAAAAAGGTGTCAAGCTTTTTCAGATATTTCCTAATGGGCAGATGTTATCAACTGGTCTCAATATTATGTTTGGTAAACGTTCTACAGGAAAAACTTATACTTTGGATGCAATCGCCAGCCGTTTTGAAGGAAGAGCTAAATATATCAAACAATTTGAATTACTCAATACTAGCAAAAACGATTCAGATCAGTTTGAAAATGATATGAAAATAAGACAAGAAAACTCAGCTGAAGATTACCTGCGCGAGTTTAGTGCGATTGTAACAGATATGTTAAAAACATGCTCTGTTGATGAAGATGAAATGAAATTGCAAAAATACATTGAAGCTGTTATGCTTTCTGCTCAACAGAGCGATATAAATGATATTTATTCAAGGTCAAAATTATTCAATGAAAGCGATTTCAAAGTGAAGAATAATGAGGAGATTAAGAAGCTTATAAATGCGACATTGGAATTATTGGAATCTCAGCTATATAAGTCATTAATCAACAAATATTTGCAGGAACATTCACTAAAAGAGCTATTAAAAGAGTTGATTGAACATTATCGAAAGGATTATACCAAAAATCTGTACTTCAAAGAAGTTAATAACATGATCAGTGTAGTAAAGGCGGCACTACAATTAAAATCAGCAGCGCCTCGCATACCAGACGTTGATTTATATCAATACTTAATCAACAAGAAAAAACGCGAGGTTTTTTCCAAGATTGCCTTAGCAATCAAAGATAAAAAAACAATCAGTACAGAAAAAGCAGGTAATTTTACAATTAGTGTGTCTGTGCGGCCATTTATAAATGCCTCTGATTTGAAATCAGTTGTTTCAAGACAAATCTCTTTATCAAATGCTTTTTTGAGATACGGAAATCCCATTCAATATTTGGAAGAGTTAAAAATGGCTGGAGTAGAAATTAACCGTATATATAAATTGTTTGCAGCCATTGACTACAGGATACTTAATTCTTCTGGTTTGCCTGTGTCAGGTGGAGAACGTTCAGAGTTTAATTTCTTGCAGAAGATAAAAGATGCTATTCTTTGCGACATTCTCATAATTGATGAGCCTGAGTCATCGTTTGATAATATCTTTTTGAAAAACGAGGTAAATAGATTTATAAAAGAAATGGCGGAGAATATGCCAGTAATTATTTCTACACATAATAACACGATAGGAGGTTCAATAAAGCCGGACTACATTCTCTATACTGAAAAGAAGATAGAGGCAAACGAGCCTCACTTTAACATATATAGTGGATATCCATCTGCCAAAAACTTGACGGATGTTGATGGAAATACGATTGAAAACTATGAGATAACTTTAAATAGTTTAGAGGCTGGTGAACAAGCCTATTCAGAAAGGAGAGATATTTATGAAACACTTAAAAATTGAAGATCAGAAAGCCTACTTTAAAAAAGGCGATAGCTGGATGGTTGTTACAGAAATGACCAAGGATGATTTGTTGAATCTTGCCTATGCTGCAATAGAAGATGAAAATTTTGAAACGGATGCATACAATGAGGCATTATTGCCGAATCCAGCACACAAAATTATTTATCAGCAGATTAATGGTCAATTGATGGACTTGCATAACAGAAGGGCTTGTTTTCTAGAGGAAGTAAGGAATATTTATAAAGATGCATATAATAAATATTGCGAAGATTCAGTTCTGCCAGATTCTATCTGAACTCAATCTGACATTCGGGCTAAAGTTTTTTCACGCTAATTATCGTACTGAATAGTATTTCCTGTTTTGATGTTAATTTTATGTATAATCGTGAATATTGCAACCAAGTGCTTTGTCTTGGAATGTTATTATGGTGCATAGTATAACGGTTTTATTTTTGAGAAATCGCCGTTGCCGTTTAATGATTTGCTCCAGCAGATAGAGATTTTACAGAATAGAATTAGGACACTATAGAACACCGCTACTCGGTAAAGCGAAAGTATCTCGATAGGGAAACTTTTCGCAGCCGATGTAGAGGGTATCGAAAGCGTCGGTGCCGTCGGTGCGGTGTTCGAGCAAGTTTTCCTCATTCTCGGCAAGTTTTTCACCGCCCTTGTCCTTGCGGAAGCCATTGCGTCCACGAGTGACCCCTGCCGTCTGAATGGCCAGGATTAGGTCATCGTTGTTTTGGCGGTTGAACATCGGCATCAGGCGTTGCTTGCCAGCGAAGCCCTGGTTGATGAGCAGGTACTTCTCATCGTGCCGCATGGGATTGCCGAGATTGATGTCCTCGACCTGCCAGCCGTGCCGCTCGAACTCATGGCACACCACCCAGTGGAAGTCCTGCTCGTTGACGGCATAGTTGCCGCCGAGAGCGGTGCTGTCGTAGTAGTACACGACTATTTTACATTCGTGGTGGAGATAGTAGCGGCAGAAATCATCAATGAGTGCAGGTATCTTGCGCTCGAACTTGGTGTAGAAGGACTTGATGACATTGAGCCGACGGCCGTTAGGCTGACCAGCCACAATCCAGTTGATGTTGGCGTTGTAGTCCATCCCGATGCAAATGGGCTGGAATGGGTTCAAGTCCTTGTCGGCTCGGCAGTCCAACTGACTTTCGGAGAAGTCATAGCCAAGCGAGTCGAGATAGTCGAAGTCGCTGGCGTTGTATTTGTGACCCTCGCGCATCGACGAATAGAAACCGTCTTTGGCGATTCCTATTCGTTGGCAAAGAATTGAAGTTTGGAAAGTCTTTGGCGTGAGGTCACGTTTCATCTGCTTGATGTAGCTTTCGCCCAGAAGTTGCAGGTTTTCTATCGAGGAGTATTCCTTGTAGTAAACCGCAACAGACCGCATCTTATTGAGGTTGCGGTCAAGCTGTCGCAGATAGGCTCGCAAGTGTTTCGGCACAGTCTCACCGCTTGCAGTGAGCAGCCGAACACGCTCCTTCGTTTTCCATATCTCATAGATAGTGGCTTTAATCGTTTCGATTAGATCCACGTCCATCTTGTCTTGATAATGGAGAAACCACGAGCCTTTCTGCGTCTGCGGCATATCGCTCAAAATCATTACTGAATGATTGAACGAGTGATGTCCGAAGTAGGACTTGATGCCGCCATTGGCAGGAAGCGTCTCATCTTTGAGGCGTTCATAGTCAATGAACTTCGCCTCGTCAATCAGGAGCCAAGAGAGCGTCAGCGAGTTGGAACTTCCTGGTCGGTCTTGCGAAATGATGATGGCGCAGGAGCCGTTGTAAAAAGTAATGACGTGCTCATATTCGGCTGGCTCGATGATGGGCTTGCCGAAAGATTTGGGCGGTCGCCGTCCAATCACATAATGCACGCCATTGATGAAGCCCCACCGCTTCCAAGCCGCCAGCAAGCCCGGAATGGTGTTTGTCAGTCCGTGCTTGTAGGTCGGTACGACAATGCCGCCCGTGCTGCCTTTCATCCGCTGCATATTGCGCAGGACGAAAGGCGAAGCGATGCTGTCGGTCTTTCCAGTGCGACGGCCAGCGACAATCACGGTGGTATTGGCACCGATTAACTGCGTCAAGCGTTGGGGCGCATTAAAGTATATTCTTTTCTTCTGCTCCGCCATTGTCATTCTCTTGGGTGGTGGGTGGGAAAAGTGCGGATTCTTCTAAATCCGCTTCCTCATACTCTATGTCCGCAATGTCGATATTCTCTGCCTGGTACTTGTGTAGCAGTTCTTGAATCCGCTCCTGCAAACGAGGCATCGGCTTTATACCGAGGACAGACGGGTCGTCGGTTGCCGTGAAAGGCTGCACGACGATGAGGTCATACGGCACGGCTTGCTCGTCTTCGAGGTCAACTCTGTTGAACTTGGCGTATGACGAAGCCGCCTTTTCCATCGTCTTCGTGTCCTTGCGTTTCTTCGCCATCTGGAATGTTTCGAGTATCATTTCATTGTAGCGATAGCGGTGGAAATCACGGCTCGCTTGTGCGAGGTGTGGAAGCAGCATCTTGACTATGCCGAGGTCATTATAGGCAAGTGACTTGCTGATACCGAAACGGCTCACGGCATTCTCGACGAACTGGCGGTCTTTAGCGTCGGGGTTGGAGAGAAACCAGTTGTATTCCTCCCGGACACGAAGCACTCGCGTTACGATGCTGTCAGGGTAACGCTCTCTCAATTCGTCCTCGGCTGTAAACAGATCGAGACGGCATATTTCAAGTGTCGATGGGTTACTCATCGTCTTCCATGTCAAGGAGATTACGGTGGGTGTTCTCGATGGCTAGCGGTGAGCCAACCTGCGCCAGCTGCATTTCTTGGGCAAGCAGTTTCACTTTCGAGGCGGCTTTGCCACGGCGGTAGTGCTGGCTCACGGCGGTTGTGTGGTCGGCGATGTCCTCACGGAGAACTTCGGCAGGAACACCGAGTATCACCGCCATGTCCGATATTTTGAGGTAGATTGAGGCGAACTGCTCAATCTGTTGCAATTCTGCTTCTGAATAGGTCATTGAGTGGGACTGAATGATTGGTGATTAAATCTTCGATTTGAGCAAAGAGCGTGGCGAAAATTTGAGGGTCGGTTGTGACCACGGCACTCTCACATCGGTTGCCTCGTGTGAGGTTTTGTGACGTAATGATACTGACCATTTCGCCTTTCTCGCTCTTGACCAGCAGCACCTTGCTGTGGTTGTCGGCAAGGTAGGTGGTGGAGATTACCTGCGTGATGAACGCCCACAGCTTCAGCGTCTTGTTGGTGGCCTTGTGGTCGAGCACGAGGTTGAAACGAGTGACAAGCCCGGACTTCTCGATGAAGTACAATCGGCGAATGAACTCCTCGCTGATTGAGAACGATGTCTGCCACACCTCGGACTTGCCGAGTTGTCGCAGCACCCAGTCGAGAATGTCCGCCACCTGCAAGGCGTTGGATAGATAAGCCTGATACGGTTTCTCACGTATCGGCTTCAAGAAATCTTGTATGGATGCCGTTCGTTTCATAAAAAAGCACTAATTTTGCGGCAGCGATGTAAGAGCGGTTCGTGCTTGCATAAACCGATTACGCCCTCTTAGTTAGTTCTGGGGAACTTTGGACTGGCAAACAAGATGTTTGTCAGAGCCATGAGGGATTTTCCTAAACTGGCTTGATAACCCAGCTAACGCCCTAATGGTAACAATTATATGTTGCTGTTAGGGTTTTCTTTTAGAATCCCCAGCTTCTTCAAATCTTTGGTGAGCTTGTCCGTTGGATTGATGACCTTGCCATAGTAGTCGAGGATCTGACTTTTCAGTTCCTCGCTTGGCTTTTTAGCGTAGCGTCCTTTGGCAAGGTTAATCCAGCGGACTGCTTTCTTGCTTTCCTCGCGTGCGTCGGCAGTCATCACAGCCTCGCCGTCTGCTCCTGTGAAGTGGTCATATTGCTCCCAGTTGGAGTGGAGCCGCTTATCAAGTTCGATAAGTTCTTTGAGGAACGGATAGCGGTCGCAATCACGAGCAGGATTTTCCTCTGTGGAGAGATTACGCAATCGCAGATGAAGTTCACGCATCTTTTGAAGGATGCCCAAATTCTCGACATAGAGAGCCTGAATCTCATCGGGCAAAGTGTCGTGGTCGGCACGCTTGCCTTTCTTGAACTCATTTGCAGGGTTTTCCTGCTTGGGTTCAAGGTGGCGTTTCGCCGCAATGACATCGACTTGCGACTGCATTTGCTCGACCTGCTCATGGGTCAGCTTTGCCAGTCGAAAGTTGAGCCGTTTCTGCAACTGGTATTCAATAAACTGGGCGTTCCGTTTCGGATTAGCCATCAGATTGCGGTACATGATTTGGTTGCCGGTGAGTTTGAGCAAGAGCAACGCGCCTTGTGCGTTGTCTCGCTCATCAGCGGCGGTATTCAGCCAATCCTGTACCTGCTTGGTAAATTCTTCGTTCATATTTCAAAGTTTATTGTTGACATTGGTAAACCAAACGAGATTTTTGCCCAACGGCTGGAGCAACCTGCGCATAGCCGCCAATGTCTGCCCCGTTGTCACAAAGTCATCATAGACTATGATGTTGGGCTCTTTGGGCAGCACATTGAGTTCAAAAACGGCGTTCACTCGTTGTTTTGTGTGGCAAAATGCCACATCCTCGTAAAACGGTATCTCCAGCATTTGCCCCAGTTTCTCGCTGATGAGCGTCGCAAAGTTCTTGACCTTGTGACGGCGTTTCGGCGAAGTGACAATGCACCAGTTACCCTCTTTGAGGTTGTAACCGAGCATTTCCTTGATGACCGGGCAAATGCTCACGGCAAAAAACTCCACCATATCAGGGTCGCCCTTGATGTCGGTGAGTGTCCGTCCGTAGACGGTCTTTTGCCAAATGGAGATAAAGTTGATATTACTCCTGCGAGTGAGGCGCAGCCTATAGGAGAAGTCACACCGAGCTTCGGTGGACTTATCCCACGACTTGCGTTTCTGCACGGCAAACAAATCCTTTTGTTGGGCGCGGCTCTGGGGTGCAGAACCGCTGTCGGGAAATGAAACATCGAGAGAATCAAGGTCGGCATTAGGAAAGGAGATGTCGCGCAAGACCTCTCCCATGTCGACCGATGTTCTCCCGATGTCGCGCTGGCTGTCAATCATGCCGATTGGCAACCGTTAGGGATTGACTGGTTCGGCGATTTGGTTGCTCGGATCCATTTGAACCGGGTCGGCGATTTGAGAATCACCGTTCCATTGTGCGGCGGTGCCGGACGGGTTGATTACACCGTCCTCTGTCTCAATCTTGCCGTTGTAGAAGGGAGCGGGGCACTCGTCGGTGGCTTCCACCGAGAGCGTGGTGCTGGTGGTGCCGGTGGCACCTTGTCCGAGGTCCTGTGCGACCGTGGACTTTACCTGCCACTTCTCGCTGCCGACTACGCGGTAACGTCCTCTGACGGTCTCGACAAGAAACACGCAGTCGCAGTTGTTGACGTAAGCGGCGAGAGCCGATGCGTTAACGCCCACTCCTGGGTGAACAGCTGTCAGCTTGTTCAACTGCGTCTGGCTGGGGTATTCGCCCTGCGCCTCACTGGTGAGCTGAGACTTGTCGGGCAGGATGTCGATGAACTTCCAAGTGGCATCGGCGGCAAGCTCGAAGTTGCCGTTATACACTGCCGAAGTGAGACGACCATGTGTGTCGTGCTGGAGCGTGGGCCAATTTACAATCTGGTCTTTGCTGATGTAGTAGATGCGTCGTTTGATGCCAGGGAGTTCGGGCGTTCCCTGACACCAAGCGAGCGATTGCTGTATAGTGGTACAATTCGTTGCCATAGTGATTGTTTCATTTATAGGTTAAACAATTACGCTGCGTCGGCAAGCTCAATCAGTTTGAAGCGACGGTAGTCGATGCTCTCATACTGCACGCCGAAGAACATGGTGGCGATGTACGAGAGGATGAAGGGCTCGTACTCCTTGACCATCACGCTCTCGATGTCGCCCATCTGGTCGTAACCAATGAGCATGTTGCTCTTGGGTGTGACTTGGATGAACTTGCTGTCGGCCTTGTTGAACAGTGGAACGATGTGCAGCTTGCCGTTGCTTCCCTCAACGCAGTTCTGGTTGAACTGGTTGTAGTAGTTGATACCTCCGTGAGTGAGCAGCATAGCCTCGTTGTACTTGTCTGCGAAGTCCTGCGAGCAGTACATGTTCAACTCCTGGGCACGCAAGCGTGGGTCGAGTGAATAGAGGATTTCCTTTGCGATGTCAAGTGCGTTGGCAGCGGTGATTTCCTCGGTGAGCTTCATGTAGTTCTTGTTCGCCGCGCTGATGTTGCCAGCATCGATCTCCATCTGTGCGATGGTGTCGAAGCCGTCGAACAGGTCGTGGGTGGTGTCGCCGCTTGCGTTGCGCACGCCGTTGAAGATAGCGTCATTGAGATTGCCCGACAAGCTCTTGGCGATGTGGATAAGCACATGAAGTGCCGTGGGTGCTTTCATCTGACCGTCGCCTTTGGTGGCGGCCATGTAGCCGAGGATGGTGGACGCTGCGGAGTTCGGCTCGAACTTGCAGTGAACAGATCCCATGAATGTTTCAAGGGTTCTGTAGTCCACATTGAGGTTGAAGTCCGTCGAGCGTGAAGGCTTGTACGGACCAAACTGCGCGTCGCCGCTGATGGCACCCACGTTCTCCTTGTAACGGATGCCGGGGCGGGGAGTCATGTGCTGAATGGTGTCCTGGCACCCGATGATGGGCTGCATGAGCAGCTCGGGTCGCCATTTGGTTGCCGCCTCTTGGAACTGTTCCAGTGAGGGGGTGATTGTTAGTTGTCCTGCCATGATTATAGATGATTATTAGTGACTGGGTTAGGGAACGAGGTTGAACAGCTGCTTTGCGGAGTTCACCTTTCCGGCGAACTCGTCAAAGGGAGACTTGGCGGTCTGCTTAGCAACGTCGACCACCGTTTGCGAAGATTCAGCAGGGGCGGCCTTGAGAGCCGTGACCTGCTCGGCGAGTTCGGTGTTGCGCTTGTCGCGTTCAGCGAGCGCACGCTCAATGGCGATGGCTTGATCGGCAGTAAGCGTAACACCGTCCTCGCCCACGGCGAAGCCCTCGATGTTGAGGACTTCGCCCACGAGCGAAAGGGACTGGAGCATGGTTGCGGATGGTTTGAGAGTGTTGGAAGATGGTGTATTCATGTTATGACTAACTTCGATGTCGTCCTGTGGATTTGGAGCGGCTTCGGCTTTGGCGGGCTTGAAAAGCGAGGCGATTGAGGCAAGGAAACGAGCGAAGAGCGTTTCCTTGCTGTCGGTGGGCACATTGGGAATGGGCATTCCAGCCGCTGCCATGGCCGAAGCCACAGCGTCGGTGAGCACCGGCTTGGACTCTCCGAGGTCGGTCACCTCATCGACAAATCCCCATTCCTTCGCCTCTTTCGCAGTGAGCCAGCCGCCCTCTCGCATGAGGTCGAGCAGGTCGGCTTGAGGCTTGCTGCACTTAGCGGAATACATCGATGCAACATTGTTGTCGAGTTTGTTCAGATCACGGATTGCCGCCTCGCAGTTGTCACGGACAGTTGCGAGCTGGTCGGCATTCAGGCTTCCCCATTCGAAGAACTCGGTGCTGCACTTGTGCACCAGATACATCGCCGAAGCGTCGATGGAGATGTGCTTGGCACCGAGCGAAGCGATGGTGGCTGCGCTGGCGTTCATTCCCACGAAGTGGACAGTGACATCGCCGTGGTTTTTGAAAGCACTGGCGATGGAGAGGGCTGTTGCGAGTGAGCCGCCGAGGCTGTCAATCAGCACGTGGACCGGCTTGTCCTTGCGTTTGGCAAGCACGTAGTCCACATAGTCGCGGTCGAAGTCGTAACCGCCGACGTAGCCTTTGAGGTGAAGATTATATTCGGTCTGTGGCATAGTAAATCAATTTATTATGCCACAAAGGTATCACCTTATAAAAAGGTGCTAAAAGACGGTTTATCGGCTGTTTATGCCAGAGGAATCAATGCTTTTTGGGCTGTGAAAGTGATTTCATGGGTCAAAACGGAAGGCTCGTTGTTCGGGGTGCCCGTCGTCTTGGTGATTTTGATAACAGGATGAGGCGGCTCGTTCAGCCCGATCAGGAACGAACGTCGGTTGACATCTTTCACGATGAAGGCAATCGGAATATTAGTTGGCACAGCAGAGAGAGCGGCAAAGCGCAGCGTTACCGTCTCCTTGCGACCGTTTTTATCGTATTGAGAAGTCATTTCGCAAGTTGCCACACCTTTAAATAATATAGGAGTGGCATCAGCGAATACCTGCACAGGGATTGAAGCAAGACATTTCAAATCGCTGTGACGTTGAACACGATTACACGGGACATAAGAGATTGCCATAATTCCTGGCAGGGAGTTGCAGTAATTCATATTGTATGATTTATGGTGTCAGACAAATCGTAAAAAACTCAAAAGTCGCAAAAAACGCTTTTGTCGCATTGCGGACAAAAACGCTCGCGAAGTCGTAATCATTTTGGCGCATTTTTTTTGCGATATAGTTCCCTTTTTCTTTGGTATCTTTTGGAGATGGCACACCAGTTCGTCTCGTCGAACTCTATGCCGTGGCTCTCCATCCATGCCTCGATAAGCTCTTTGAGCATCTTCGCCTTCGGATGCACCAGATGCAGGTCGTTCCACAGCTGCACATCGAAACGGCTGCGTAAGCACTTGTGCAAGCAGTGCACCGCTTTTGGCGGTAAGTAGTTGTAGGTGCGAGGATCCTTGTGCTTGAATGTGGGGATGGCGATGACAAGGTTCGCGTCCTCACGTCTCTCATCCGGCATGTCCTCTGGCTGCTTGTCGAGGAACAGTTGCAGGATGTCCGACTCCACCGAGCCGCGTGGCAGCTCCACGGGCGAGGTCCCGCCCATCTCGTGTATAAACCATTGAGCGAGATAGGGTTCAAATTTGAAGTATAGTAAAAATTGACTCATATATGTTTCAAATATGCCGCAAAGTTACCCAATTATCTCTATACCAACAACTTGCGTTCAAATCTTGAACAAGAAAGATGTGGAAACCAGAGCGGTCAGTTCAATTATTGGTGCCAAATCATGGTTCCTATTTCCTAAAAAGCCTTATCTTTGCCACCTGAAACCGCTGAATATGTATTGCAGATACGTAAAACCAAGAATGTTTAAGGACTTGTTTGAGGTTGGCAAAGAGTACATTGTCATGTATGACGTTACCTCTCATAATCAAAAGCTGACCGTCTCTCGTGGCGAGGGTGCGGAGCCAAAATATGTGACCATGACATTTGCCGAGTTCCACACTTCCTTCGAAGCCTTTGACAAACGTACCGGCAAAACATTTTTCTTGATGCCACCAGTGAAGCCGTCTTCCTCTTACACGCCAAAAAGTTCCGAGGTGTTTCCTGCTCCCTATATGGATGGCGGTTGTGGTGACGGTGGCAGTTGCTGACGTTCCGCCACAAAAAAAGAGAACCGCACAGGGCGGCTCTCCTTGTCGGTGCGGTGCGCTACGGCTTAGTAACAGCGGAAAACGTGACCGCTATCGAAGTGGAAATCACACATGAACAAATCTCGTGCGTACTTGCTCCAATCGAAGTAATAACGCAGATTTTCGGGGACATCGTGCAACATATCGCACTCCTCTGCAATATGCTCGGCAAAATCTTCCTCGCTTTTCCACTCGCCCATATAAGCCTCACGGAAATCATCAAAAATGCGCTCATCATCACTGCTGGAAAAGCCTCGATAACTGATATATGCCTCGAAAGCCTCTTTGTCATCATCGGAAAGCTCGCTATAAGCCTTGATTAAATCAAACTCACGCTCGCTCATAAATCCCTCAGTGTAAAATTCACGGGGAAAGGACTCATAATCTTGCGCCATAAGTTCGGGCGACTTCTCATCACGATGAAGATAGCGACACACGGCAATAAACTCGTCATAATCAGCGAATTTAGTAAGGTCAAGCCAACAGCCGAAAAGGGCTTTTTCACAGCCATAGACGCAATTATATTTTGCGTAAGTGCCAACATACACGGCAGGATTGCCAGTGCTGAAATCCGCCTTGTAATCGTCAAGGTCATAGACCTCAACATCATTGAGATTGGGGGAGCTAGAGCAGAAGCCCTTTACTTGCTCTTGTGCTTGGGTGCTGTCAGCACCGCTTGCAGGATTGGAAATGAATGAATTGTAACTCATAATTGTGAAAATTTTAGAGATTAAACATTATTGATCTTGTCATCGCTTTCGCTTTGCCTTTACACTGCCTGCAAAGTGTGACTACCCACACTGAAAGCAAGTATTGACCGCAAATTACTACCTGCAAGGTTGGAGAATTTTCGAGGCAACCCGACCTGGTACTTGCGTGTGAGGGAGGCACATTAACTTTGCAGCGTAAAGGCAAGCAAGCGATGATTGAGGTCAACGACCCAAGACCAAGATGTTTAATCAATTTTCGCAGAGTGGCAATTCATGCCCTGCTGGCGGTTGCGATTAGACTTCACCCAGAGCCAAGAGCGCAAACAATGAATGAGTGAAACGAATACCTATCTCCTCAATGTCACATTGAGGTTTTCAAAAAAATGGTTTTCAAATTAGGGCACACTCAGTAGCCCAAACATCCTCTACAAGTTCTACAAAATTTTCAAACAACTGAATATAAAGCAATTAAAACACAAGGTTTGTTTTTAGGATTGTAGATACTGACGGGATTTGTAGAAAATCCCAGTTTCCGATATTTGCCTTAAAGGAATCTTGTAGAAGATTGTAAAATTTTGTGTCCGTTTTTTTAAGGTGTAATTCTCTATTAAACAATAATGTAAATATTGTAGAGAATGTAGAAAGGTTAGACCATCTGAAAAAATTGGAATTTCTTTTCCGAATCAAACAAGCCCCAAATAGAGCCGACTACTTTCCCAAGCCGTCGGCTCCGCGCTATAATTCAGAGTTTACGGCTCTGAACTCGGGTATGTGTTATTCCAGCTCATCGATGCACAATGCGAAAGTTTCGGCGAGCAGGTCGTAGTCGAAAACAAGTGCCTGGTCAACGACCGAGACCTTGTTGTATTTCTTGTGGCCGTTGCCAAGATCCACCTCTTTCGTCTGTTCTACGCCATTGATAATGTTCTTGAATCTCACCGACTGCTTGCGTCCAATGTAAGCGTCGCTGTTTTCAAGATAGTAGAGCAGGGAGTTTGGTGGTATCAACGATTCGTTTACCTGTCGTCCGTGCATTTTGTAAAGTTGGAAAATGCGGTTATGACGTAGGTAAAGAATCCGTTTCGGCTGTGGGTATTCAATCTCATACTGGTGGTTCGAGCATTTGATTTTCACTTCATGCTCAATGCGGAAATCGCCGCCGAACCAAATCTTGCCGTCTTGCTTCAGAAAGCCAACGATGTTCCAGAAGTTTGACACCTCGTTGTTCATCACATTCTCACTGTCCTGTCTGACGATACCTTTGAGGCAGATTTCGAGCATTTCGTCATAGTCGAATGGGAGAGTGAAGAATCCTTTGAGCGTGTTGAGAGCCGCCAATGGAATGACCCAATTCCTGATAATTCTGTCTTCGATGTTGAATTGGTCAAGGCGGTCAACGAGTTGCGAGAAGCTTTCATCGTAACACTTGCGGAACTCGGATTCAAAGAACGCCCTGTGCTTCAATATCTCGAACACAAGATGTGAGCATCCGAGTTTGCGGTAAGTGGTGAGGTCGGCAAACTTCCGTTTGGCTTCCTGCGAGAACTGGCTCTTGGAATATGACAAGAAGATGAAGCGAGAGAACAGAGCGATGTCGGCAGTCGCCATCTCTTGGCCGCTGACAATCACTCCACACGAGACTCGTGTCACCTCTCGCTTCTTGTCTCGATCCATATTCATTCTGTTGCGCCCAGTTCCGTCCCACAGACCTTTCAGGAACTCTCGTTTCTGCTCGTCGATGTTGTTACGGAACTCGTCGAGATGAACGAGTGCATTGGCACACTGCGCCACAGCGTCAGCCAACGCAGGAAGCGTTGAGTTGCTGATGTTAGGTGGCACGTTGTCGCGAATGAAGAAAGCCATGAGCGAGTGCCCCAGTTCCGACTTACCAGAGCCTTTTGGCCCGAAAAGATTGAGGATGGGGAAACTCTTGGTGTATGACACCACCACATCCCGAAACAGAGTGGCAAAAAGGAAGCACAATCCCACTTTGGCGTTGTCGCCAAACACATCGACTAACTTCTTGGAGTAGTCGTATAGTGAGATTGTGCTGGTCGGCAGGTGTATGAACTGCCTTTCAAACTGGAAAAACTGCGTGTCATCTTTGTAGATTGACGAGAATGCCGGCAAATAGAAGTTGCCCATTCCGTCAATTTTGACGATGCCGAGGTCATCCACTGGATGCCATTCGGTATCAAAGATGCCGTTGCCAAAGGCGAAAAAACCTTGGCGTTGCCAACCCAGTTGTACGATTTCCACCGCCGAGTCGGTGAAAGAGTAGAGGTGCTGTTTGAGCCGCTGCAGCTGTTTGTCCGATGCGTTCCAGATAAAGTTTCCCATGCTCTCGACACGTTGTCTGAACTTGGAAAGCGAGACAAGATCCTCTTGTTTAAGTTCGATGGTTTCCTCAACGCCATCCTCGTTGATAAGAAGGTAAATACGTTTCGCCATAATAGTATCTTTAATGTGAAAGAGCGGTTTCATGATGAAGTTAGACCACTGCTGGCGTTTGCCGTCTTCTCCCACTGAGAAGTAGCAGTTGTGTTGTATATGGAAGCCGAACCGCTCGTAGACCTCTGCTTCCTCATTGTTCTTTTCTTTCAGCCGTGCTTCTTCCAGCCGTTTTTTAGCAGCACGGATTGCATTCTTCCACATAACCCTGCCCGGCAGTGTCTTGACGAGCAGGTCGATGTACATTGACTGCTTCAACTCATCGTCAATCTTTGCGATGAGGTCGGCGATAGTCATGACTGCTTGGGTCTTTTGCTCCTGCGTGGCGTTATCCACGATGAGCTTGTTGGCATACCAGACCACAAAATCTTCTTCCTCGATATTGTTGAGAATGTGCCTCGACTTGCAGAAAGAGTCGGGGTCATTCTTGCTGTGGTCTTTGCCAATCGGAATCTCCTTGACGGTGATGTTGAACCCAAGCGACAATGCCAGCAGGGCGTTCTTTATTACCGCCTTGATGCCAGTGCCGTAAGGCTCGCCCGGCTTTGCTGGGTCAGCATCAGGCAGGAAGCAGAGGTTTTCCGAGTACCGCTTGATTTGCGAGAGCTGCTTTTCAGTCCATGCCGAGCCAAGCGATGCGATGGTATTATTGGCACCTATCAGGTGGAGTCGCAGCACGTCGGGCGCACCCTCGACGAGATAGAACTTGTTCTCTCTCGTGGCCGCCCGCAGTGCAATGTTGATTCCGAAGATGGAGTTTTCCTTGCTGTAAATCAGCGAGGAAACAGAGTTGAGATATTTTGGAACGTCCTCACTGTCTGATGTCGTTCTCGCCGTATATCCAATGATACGCCCCATGCGGTCACGGATGGGTATCATGATGCGCTGGCGGAAGAACGAGTAGAGTTTGCCGTTGCGCTCCGACTTGCGCAACACGCCCAACTCCATCAGCACCTCGTTGGAGATACAGTTCTTTTGGGCGTATTCGACCAAAAGCGAACCGTTGATAGGAGCGTAGCCGATGCCGTATTCCTTGATGAAGTCGGCAGACCAACGGCGAGTGGCATAGCCCAGAGCAAATCTGTTGTCAGCCTCGCCGCTGTTCAACTGAGCCACGAAGAAATGTTGGATAGCCTGGTATGCGATAAGCATGGCTTCCTTTTTCTTCGCATTGGTGGCTTGCTCGGCGGTTTGCTCCTTTTTGTCCTCGTACTCCAATGTGTAACCATACTTCTTTGCCAGTTCCTTGACCGCTTCGGGAAAGGTAAGGTTAAGCATCTTCATGAGGAACTTGATAGCGTCACCGCCTTCTTGACACGCTCCGAAGCAATGCCACGTGTTCCGTGTGGGATTGACTATAAAAGAAGGGGTGCGCTCGTTGTGGAAGGGACAGCACGCTTGCCAGTTGCTGCCTTTCCGCTTCAAGTCGACATAACTGCTCACCACGTCGACAATATCGACACGGTTGAGCAAGTTCTCTATGGAACGCTCCTCAATCATCGAAGGTCAAGTCATACTCCGGCAACCTTTGTTTGCCGTTATAGCACAAACCGTCGTGGTGCCAGGAGACAAAGCGGCAAATGGGTTCATTGCCTCTCATGCCGACTCGCACAGTACCTGTCGCATGGTCTAGGACATTCTTGCCTGGTACATAGTACACGGCATACAATTGGATTCTTTCGTCTCTGCTCACAGCATCTTCCCATTCCTTGATGCGGTGATGGTCGTCAAACAAGCTGCTCATATCACTACTGCTGGGTTAGTTTCCAAATAACCGTTGATAATCTCGAAGATGGCTTTGCGCTCCAGTTTGGAGAAGTTGCCGTGGTTGAGTTTATAGTAGAACGTACCATAAGACCAGCCACAGGCATTGCTGACCTTGACTCTGAATTTTGACCGCCTCTTTTTGGGAAGCTCAAAATAAAATTTCGAAATATTGACCATTTTTGCTGAAAATATTTTGTCAGTTCAAATTTTAGTTGTAATTTTGCGCAAAGGTAATAAAACTTTTTCAAATAATATGGCATATATACCATATTATTTTGAAATAAATTTAACGCTATAATTCGGAGACAATGTATAACGGCAAAGCAATCAAAGAGTTGCTAGAGAAGCGTGGCCTACAAAATCAAGCGCTACTCACGGCACTAGGATTGAATCCCAAGCAGAACTCAATCCAAAGTTTGATAACTGGCAACCCCACTGCGAAGCGTCTGGAACAAATTGCAGATTTCTTCAGTGTGACTATTGACACCTTCTTTATAAGAGAGGGTGGCGTAGAGCTGTCGTCTACTGACAGCAAGAACGGACTGAAAAGTGCGAGTGCCTATGTCCTCCAGCAAGAGGTCAAGGCACGCGATGAAGTGATTAAATTCAAGGATCAGATGTTGCGAGAGAAAGACGAGCGCATCAAGTTACTTGAAGAACTCTTGGCGGTATACCGCAAGCCCATCACGGGAGCTAACTAAAGGATTATTAACAACTTAGTGTCGTGAAAATGCGCTATTAACTCGGACACTATTCGGACACTAGGTAGGCAATTTTCGGGAAAATCAAATTTGTAAGTCGCTGATAATCAGGCGTAGGCATTTGTAGAAATAGGCGGAATGAATCTTGTCCTCTCCGCATAAAGTGAAAGAAACGGTCTCGACGATAGTTGAGGCCGTTTTGTTGTTATCACCCCGACAGCAAGCTCGCTTGTTGTGGGGGTGATAGCAATAAAACGACTGCACCGCCAAGGTGCCGTTTCTTTCACATTATGCAGCGCCCCCGCGGGAGCGCTCCAAGATGCACGAGCCCACGCGAGTGAATCTTGTCCTCCTTATAATCACACTTATTACCTGCCCAAACTCACTTGGATGAGTCGTGGTGAGTTGACCAGTTTATTGTAGTCGTCAAGCAATGAAGCATTACTAAAAATAATGCCGTCGCGCTTGGTAGTGCCGTAACTTTCGTGGGTATGACCGAAGAGGTGTAATTGTGGTTTGACTAGTTTCATCCGTTCTCGTAGAGGCAAGTTGCCCCAATGAATGCCCATAGAGTAATCCAATATTTCGAGCGGCGGCTCGTGGGTTACGAGCACATCCAGGTCGCTTTTGGAAATAAGGTTCTCGGGGTGGTTATAACCCAAGCCGAAGAACTTCACACCATCAATAGTCACGCTGCTATCTTGCAGAAAGTGCACATTGGCAGGCAAGTCCTCAATGCCTTCGGCATCCCACAGGCATAAGTCATGATTGCCCACCACAAAGATTTTGTTGGGATAATCAAGCATAATGAACCAGTTGAGGAAGTCAAGCACCTCTTGTTCGGTGCCGCTGTGGGTGAAGTCGCCACTATGCACAATCACATCGGCTGGAGGCAATGCCCCCAACCTGCCATGCAACCCATGCGTGTCACTGATGTGAAGAATGGTCATTTATAACCAAAGTATTTATTTATAAATTCGCTCAGATCTACACCTTTTTTCACTGCCATGTCAATCAATTGTTCCCAATAAACATACTGTATCATATCATTCTCGTTAATCAATAATTCACGACTGAATTCATCATAATTATGTTTTAAATCTTCCCTGTCTTTGGGGCAAATAAATAAAACATATGATTTTCCTTTCTTTGCTTTTGAAGCGTTTCGGAATAATTGGTAATATTGATGCATTACAGTCTTTTCTGAGACTTTGCTAGTCCATAAGTCCTGTGTGTTTTTAATTAGTGTTTTATATACATCGTTGTATCTTTTTTGAGGATTTTTGCAACTGCTTGATTTGCTAAACTTCCTTTCCGTATATTTAATTTCACAGTACACATTAATTTCACCGCTCCTTATATAGAAATCAAAATTTGTTCCATCACCATTTTGCTCCACATATTCAAATTCACATATCGCATCATTGTTAAATTGAAGTAATGGACAAAAGCTTCTGATTATTTCTATGAGTTCTTTTTTCGGTTTCTTTTGATTATTAATAAATGGTCTAAAAAAATTGTAACACATTATTTGCGAAGAATTTAAATGATGTGCAAACCTATGAAGTTTATCGGCTATGAAGAATTCGCCTTCTCTTGCCGCTCTTGTAAGGTTGAATTTTTTAATAATACTAAGTCTATCACCACATTCAATATTTAAAATATGAGGAGTTTTCTTTCCATTATAAATTCCATTTAACTTAGCATCCTTGTTGCAATTAGCAATAAGGTTTTCAAGAACCTTTTTTTTGAATAAACTATAATCCATAAATCTTTATTTTTTAATTGTTAATAATTCTATTATTTTTAAACGCTTCATCAGCGATGCGGTCGCCGATTTCGTTTTTGATATAGGTGACACGAATGGTGATGTCATTGGTGTCGCCAGCGGTTACGAAGTGTTCCATTGCGACTGGTTCATCATACTGGAGCCAGTGGATTACTTTTTGTGCGAGAATAGGCTCTTGCGGCAAAACAGCATGAATGAAAAAAGGCATGCCGAGGTCAAATTTCAGCTCAGTTTCAGGCGTTAGAAGGAGATTGGTGCATTCAATTATCTCGCTCAATTCGCACTCGTCGTTAGGCCACTTCATTTTCACTAAATTAGCATCTGCAAAGTCGAACATGAAATCCATGTCGCTCAAAGTGCAGGACGCAAATTCAACACGAGAGCATCCGCCCTGCGGGGCAAAGATTTGCTCCAGCAGGGTGAGGCGCTCGGCCGTTGTCAGTTGTGTGATAACTTGTCGTTTCATTGTATGTTATAATGTTGATTTTTACGTCCAGAAAAATAATTTTTAGTAGATAACTTAGATGGGTTATTTCCCTTCCCTCTCTCTATATAATACGTTTGAGAAATTTAATGGTCGCTCAAAATTCAGTGAATGGATGTTAAAAATTATTATATTTGGTAGTACTGCACGTTGTTTTTTGTGCAGCATCTATAGTGTACATAGCAGAACATCAGCGCTTTAAGAAAGTTTAACTTTTTGGCTGAAAATAGACGGACAAAACGCATCATTTTTCAAAACTAATAGCGCAATCAACAAGGTCAAAGAAGAATTTGAAAAAGTTAATCTTGACTTGCCAAAATTTAAGGAGTGCCAAGGAGGATTTATGGTCACGATAAAGCGCGCTGAAAATGTTAGAAAGATATTGGGTGACACATCAAGTATCCCCCAAGCACCCCCCAAGTACCCCTCAAGCACCCCCCAAGTAGATAAATTGCTCCTTGCTTTTGGGGTCGATTATCTGTCAATCATCGAGATAATGGCACTTATGGGTTTAAAAGACCGTAAGAGTTTTAGGGAAAAATATCTTAATCCCGCCATTGAGAAAGGGTTTATTGAGATGTTGTATCCAAAGCAGCAACGTCATCCGAAACAAAAATATCGCTTGTCGGCAATGGGGTTGGGTTATAGAAGCACAATAAAATGAAGATGATTGAACACTCATTAAGAAAAGAAAGACTCTTTCTTTGGGATGAGCAATTGTGCAATTCCCAATTGCACTATTAGCACAATTCCTCTTGTCTTTTTCCGTAGAAACAACAAATGAAAGTAATATAACTAATTAAATTTAACTTAACAATCAGGGTTTATTAACTATTTGCCAGAGCCTTAACATAGCACCGTACCAGGACAATATAGGGACGGTAATATGTAAAAAATAGGGCAAAATCGGAAGTTTAAAAAATGTAACTATTTGAAAATCAGAAGGGCTGTTGCCTTGACAATATGACGATGAATCTTGTCCTCTCCGCCTTTGAGCAACCGACCACACATATGGCCGGTTGTTTTGCTATGTGGGCTAGCACTGGAGTTTGTTGCGGATAATGTACGCTGTAGTCGTTATGCCGAGCACTCTGTTTTGTGATGTTTCGGCTGAATGTGGCACTCTCGGAACCTACGTCGGGCGTTTCACTATAATATGATGTAAAACGCGATAATTGGTGAAAAATGTTAAGAAAATATATGCCGCAGGTAATATTGTCGCCAATTATTCTTACATTTGCAAAGTAAAAACGAACGGATTATGGCTGGAGACATCACAATAGTTCAAAACCAGGCAGAGTTGGAGACGCAATTCGCATTTGTCAATTCGGTGATTGAAAGATACCGCTCATCAGCCATATCCATGGTAAACACAGCGGCTTTGCAGATGAATTGGGAGATTCGGCATCAAGGTCTGAAGACCGAGGAACTGCATCGTTGCATTGTCAATCAAACATTCTAGTCGCTAATGGATAAGGGAAAATGCTATCTCCAAAGTTGCTGGCTGACAATGAAAACCCGAGTATTAGCGTAAACTCATTCCTTAGGAAGTGATGAAAAAGTCATTAGAAGAATATTGCGCTTTTCTCCAAGAAAATAAATGATTCTAGCTGAGGCAGGTGCGTTTAGCAAAAAAGTTCTGAGAATATATTTTTTTCATGTTATTTAAAGATAGTAAAAAAAGATACAAGCGATTTCGCCGGTGGCAGAAGGTCCCTCATCGCGTGAAGCCAATGTCGGACGATGAGCACGACTGCGCTACCTGTGGCCGGCATTATGTGGGCAACTATTGCCCACGTTGCGGCCAGTCATCTAAGATAGGGCGTTACTCGTTAAAGAATGCCTTCTTGCTGTTTCTTGACGTGTGGGGCTTGGGCAATAGAAGCATGTTCCGCGCCATCCGCGACTTGTTTCTGCGTCCGGGCTACATGATAGGCGACTACCTGCGTGGCATGCAGATGGCCTATTTCCCGCCGTTCAAGATGATGTTCCTCATCTGCGCCCTAGGTCTGCTGATAGAAACTGGCATGAACATCAAGGGCATCAATCGCTTTGAGTTATATATGAATCAAGAGAAGGAAAATACTCAAAAGATGCAGGCCGAAGCAAAGGCCGACAAGACCCTCACCCAGGAGAGTAAGGAAGCGAGTATAGTCGCTAGCCAAACGTTTTATGCCATTGAGAACAAAATAGGGCAGAACACTCAGCTGGCGGTGCTCGCAGCTCTGCTGCTCTTCTCCGGGCCGTTCTATCTCTTGTTCCGCCACGGTCCCAACATCCCCGACCTGCGCTTCTCGGAGTGCTTCGTGGCGATGGTGTATATCGCCAATATAATTCTCATTTTTACCATCATCCCCTCACTGCTGTGCTTCAGCTTCACTGCCGAGACGCGCTTCGACTTGGCGGTAGCGATGCTTGCCGTCATCCCCATCAAGCAGCTGACGGGCTACAGCTACTGGGGCACCATCTGGCGGCTGATTGTGGCGTTAATTCCATTTGGCATCATTCTCGTGATGCTTTATGTGGCTGCATATATTTATATTTATTCGAGTTACGGTTTATAGGTGGAACGTGGAACGGGCTCTTGTCGCCTTGTCCCTACATCTTGTCTCGCTTAATCGCATTTTTCTAAAGTTTGTGAACTTTAGAAAAATGAATTAGTTGAAAAATGCAGTGATGTTGTATTATTATATGAATAATTTTCACTACCTTTGTTGGCCGAAAATAGTTTTTTCATTCTTTTTATTCCATTGACAATCCACTAAGTGGGCCGATGATAGGGCGTGTGGCTCTAATTGACACGTTGTAAGCTAGTATTTAAACCTTGATATTTACAGATTCATTTTTATTTTTTAAATCAGAATTTTTATGAAGAAAATTTTTACTCTAATCATGTTGCTTGCCATGGCGGTTCCCACCTGGGCAAGCGAGAAAACTGTAACCATCTCCCGCAATGAGGGTGAGTTCTCGGAGTCGAGCACTGTTTATTATGGCGTTAAGGACGGCATCATCCTGACGATGACCGGTGGAATGAACAACGTGAACTACCTGCTCGCTAATCCTAACACAAACTTCACGGTGCTCTCTTACAACTACACCATCACAAAGATTGTGTTTCACTGCCTTGACGACGCTGTAGAGGGCGACCTCGACGCTGGCTACTGGGGTCCCTCGACTATCACACTCTTTGCCAACCACACTAATCCCAACAACCCTGGCACCTACACCAGCAGTGGCTTCACGGGTACTTGGGAAGGCTCTTCGTCGAGCCTGAACTTTGCCGTTAAGGGCAAGGGCGTGCGCTTCGCCTCTATCGACATCACCTATGAGAAGCCTGAGGGCGACATCTATGAGCTTGTGACCCAGCGCAGCCAGATTGTGGATGGCAAGACCTACATTGTGGTGAGCCAGTATAACGACAAGGTGATGCGCTTTAAGGAGGCAGCCGACGTGACACCTCCTGCTGTGCCCGTGGTGGAGTGGATGAACGACAGCAAGACCCGCGTGAAGGTTGACGGCAACGCCATGCTCATTCGCATGATGGGTGTTCAGGACAGCACCATCGGCAGCAACACCCGCACTGTGGCTTGGC
>Ga0247611_10002441_pt1 | contig 30026 bp, 25 predicted proteins | sample 177DNAGHGhighgp2_FD_192422 | JGI IMG/M metagenome (GOLD analysis project Ga0247611, IMG submission 192422) | Sheep rumen microbial communities from Palmerston North, Manawatu-Wanganui, New Zealand - 1770 DNA GHGhigh gp2 | ecosystem: Host-associated > Mammals > Digestive system > Stomach > Rumen... | reverse complement strand
TTCTCACCATCCTCGTCAACACCGCCGTAATAGACATCATCCACAGGACTGCCTTCCGCACCCTTCACATCAGACATGGTGAGCAGGCAAAGAAGCTCTTCCTCTTCTATTTTGCATGAGGGGACTGTATATTTCTTTTTCATTGCTTCGTAGTTTACTTTTTTATTTAATCATGACCTTAATTCCTGACTTCCCGGCTCCCTGGCTTCCTGATATAATGTATAGTCCACGCTTCGGGTTCTTCACCCTTCTGCCCTGCAGGTCATAGACGGCACCATTATCAATTGTCAATTGTCCATTATCAATTGACTTGATGCCCGTCGTCTCCTCCTCGAAGACAAGGGCAAAGCGCGAGAAGGCTTCGTCCACCTCCGTCAGCACGTCATAGAAGTCGAAGTAGGCGCGGAAGGCCTTCATCGTCGTCGATCCCGTGGAATACCAGAACTTGTTGTCGCTGAGGAACAATGTCTTTTCCGGAACCTCCGTCTGCGCGACGTATGTGCCGATCAGCTCGCTCCACTGCTTGCGCGTGCGCTTCACGGCTGCCACTGTAGGCTCCTCCTCCGGGTCTATCGTCACATTGTCTGCTGTGAACTCCGTCACCTGCTCCGTCACCTTGATCAGGCAGGGGTGGTTCGCCTCAATGGCACTGATGCTGTTGAACTTCACCGTGACGCCCACGATGTCATCACCATCCTCCACGGTCTCATAGCCGTTGAAGTCGGCCAGCTGCACGCCCTCGCCGAAGGCTGCCGTCACCTGCTCCGCCGTCATGTCGAACGGAAGGCAGAGCGTGCTCCACTGGTTGGCCTTGATGGTGCGCAGAACCTTCACGTCAACGCCCTCTGCCGCCTCCGGCATCACCGTGGAGTTCTCGTCGAGCCTGACGCGGCCGTCCTCGTCGCCGAATCCGAGTGCGAAGCCCTTGACGCCGCCGGCTGCAGGCACTTCGAGATATGCATTGTTGGCACCGAGGGAGATGGTGCCGTCGGTGAACTTGTAGAAACCGATCTCGCCGTCGAGCTTGCCTAAGGAATAATAAGGTGTCTCGACGATGAGGTCGAGGCTCATGGGCACCAGGGGCCCTTCAACAGGTTGGCGCTCTCGGTGACCACGGCGCTGAGGCCTGTCGTTTTCGTCAGGGTCGTGCTGCCATCAGCGTCGCTGTTGACGAGCACCACGGCGGTGTTGGCTGGAATCTCCGTATCCTCGTTGTCCGTTGCCGTCAGCTGGGCATAGCCGTTGTTGGCGGTTCCGACGTAGTAGGCCTTCGTGGCACCCGTCGTCGTCACGTCGAACGGCAGGTAGAGCGTAGCGTAGCTGGCATCGCCAACGACGCTCAGCGGGAATGACTTGGTGAGGGTGATGGTGAAGTTGGTGAAGCCGAACCAGTTACTCTGCGAAGCACCGTAGAAGGTGAAGGTCATGGAGGCGGCATTCACGTCGTTCACGGTGATGTGCGTAGGTGTCGTGGTGGAAGTGATGTCGCCAGTGGTGGTTCCGTCGGCTGCGGTGATGCGGTAGGTACCACCCGTATATACGGCACCGCCAATGGAGTAGTTTGAAATGACATAACCTGCAGGTGCGGTGATGGTGTAGGTGTCCGTAGCGCCGTCAGCACTGGGCTTGATGGTCATGACGCGGGTTCCAACAATAGTTGCCCTGTCGAAGCCGTAGCCGCTTTCTGTGGAAATTGTCAGCCCGGCAACGCCAGCAGAGGCATTGGAAGTCCAGGTGCGTGCCCAGTGGCCAGAGCCGGTGTCGGAGAAGGTTCCGTAGGTATCGCAGCCTGTGCCAGTCTGGTAAACAGAGTTCTTGACGACGCTGGTCTTCAGGTACTCGGGAACATTATATTCCTCCAGTGCGGGGATGAGGCTCACGAGCTGTTCGCGGGTGATCTCGAGGAAGTTCAGGGGATAGTGGTTGTAGTCGGTGTAGCCGCCAGCGCTGTTTAGCGACTGGTCCTCGAACAAGAGGTAGAGGCTGCCGTTGGCAGGATTCTTATCCATGGTCACGTAGCGCGTACCCTTCGTCTGCACGTTCAGGAACTCCGTCGTCATCGTCTGAGCCGGGATGAGGTACATCAGGATGTCGTCCTCGGGGATATACAGACCGCGACCGGAAGTCACGAAGTAGTCATAGAGACCGAAGCCTGCGGCACCTGCGGTGGCGACGTTTTTGATAGCACCGCTCCAGTAGAGGTCAACGGGCGGGTTGGCCTCGCCGCTGCTCCAGGTCACACCATTGTCGGTGCTGACAGACATACACATACCTTTCTGGCCGTAGAAGTAGCCTTCGTTGCCAGCGGCAAAGAGGCAATAGAGCTTGCCGTCCTTACCCTTCACGAGGCTGGGGTCGCCGAAGCCGCAACGCTTGTCGTTGCCGCCGCTGACGGTGGAGCCTTCGCCCTTGGCGATGGTCACGGGAGCGCTCCAGGTCTTACCGCCGTCGGTGCTGCGGCGCACCACGATGTCGATGACGTGTCCGCCGTTGCCGATGTCGGTGTGACTTTGATAACGCTTGTCGGCGGCCACCACGATGCTGCCGTCGTCAGCCACAATCATGGCGGAATACGATAGACGCGGCTGCCGTTGTCGCGCGGCAGGAAGGGATAGCTGCGGACGTTGAAGACCATAGCACCGCGGTCGGCAGGATCGCCGACGGAGGTCAGGTCGAGGTCTTGTGCCGTCTGGCCTTCCACCTGGTAGGCGATGCCCGTCACGGCGGCATCGAGGACAGCACCCAGCGTAGCCGTGCTGCTCACCGTAGCACCAATCCAGTAGTAGTGTGTGCCGGCAGCGAGGTCGCCGATCTCGAAGGTGGCGGTAGCGCCGCTGATGGTTGCCGTGGCGACCTCCGTCTTCGTGGGAGCGCCGTCGCCCGTGGAGTAGATCTCGGGCGAGTTGGTGTCAGCCTCGTAGAGCTTCAGGGTGGAGATATTGGACTTCGAACCGTCCTTCAGACCTACGGTCAAGGTGGTGTTCTTTGCAGCCTTGAAGGGCTTGGCTGTGACCTTCAGCAGCATCACCTCGCTGTCGCGTCCTGCCGTCTGCCAGCCCTGCTCCACAACCACGCCGTCGGCAACGATGGCCAGGTTCGGGTCGTAAGTAAAGGCGATGGTATGAGCCGTTCCGTCGATGGCGACTCCACTGGCTCCGTCCAGCGTGAAGTCGCTTTCCACAGGCGTCACGCCTGTAGGCAGGAAGAAGAAACCGTTCTTATAAACAGCCTTCAGACCACAGACATCACCGCGCGAGCAGGTGATCTCAGCCGTCTCGGGAGCGTTGTCGCAGAGGACCTGCCAGGCCGTGAGGCCGGCAGCCGTAAGGTCGATGGGATAGATGTTCCACGTCGTGCGATACGAAGCCGTTTCGCCGATGAAGAAGTTGCCGTTGCTCACATACGGGTCGGCAAATCTGCCATTGGATTTGATATAGCTCCCATTATCATAGCCGGGAACAACAGCTACAGGCTCACTGGAAGCCGTGGGGAAGACATTGTTGCTGTTGATGAGATAGCGCCCGTCGGTCATCTGCCAGTTATAGTCGCCGCCGTTCTTGACAAAGCGTGTGTAGAACGTAGCGTCGCTGATGGAAGGCTGCACATCTACGCCACCTGTGAACGTCAGCGGATAGTTGGCCTGATTCGTGGTGCCGGGGTAGATATAGCGGCCGGGAGAGGCGGTGGCGGTGCTGTTGCTGGTCGTACGGATGCTGATAATATACCATCCGTCATCTGCTGTGACAGCTCCTGTCAAAGCCGTCTGGTTCTTCACCAGCTTGGCCACGGCAGCGCTGGCGGCAGTGCTGGCATCACCATCTACTTTCGTGACGGTGAATTCACTTCCTGCATCATTGTAGTTGATGATGGGATAGGTTTGGCCATTACTTACAGACAGGTAAGCAGCATTGGATCCGCTGACGGGATTGTTTGCCATCTTGATCTTCTTGGTGCCGTTGCTCTGGTTCTCAAAGATGACAGCCACGGCATCATCGCTGAATATCCAAGGATAGCCAGCACCAGAAGCTATTCCTGTAGGAATGGCAAACTTGCCAGCTCCTACATTATATAAATAATATTGCTTGGCGGTGCCGGTGGGGATGATCACCCACTGGCTGTTGGCTGCCGTGGCATCGAACGTGCCACTCTTGCCGCTGCTCCATACATACTTCGGATTATCGGAGTTGTAGATGAGCGCACCACGGTTGCTATTCGTGTTGTTAATCGTGTAGACCTCATCGATAGCCGGCACCCAGGACTCAACCAATTCGATGGGGAAGAACTGCCAGGCTGCATTGCTGTTGGTGGCGCTAGGAGCGTTTGTGCCCCAACCTACTACGGGATATCCGGGGTCTTGGCAGTCGAGAATGCGGCTGTCGGTAGTGCCTTGGAGATAGAAATAACCGGCATTATCTCCGATTTGGGAAATGCTGATTTGCTCTTCTATCAAAGCTGTGGTGGGTACTGCCGTGTTTTCCGGAATGGCTCCAAAGAAGTTGCCGAGTCCATTCTGGATGTAGTACTTTCCGTCGCTTCCGTTGAGCAGACGAACGAGGAATTTGGCATTATCCGCTGCCAATCCGGCGGGAGCTGCGGACTGGTTGTAGAGCTTGTGTGCGTCTGTCTTCTCATAGGCATACACATTGCGGCCGATGTTTTTCATCACATACCACGTTCCAGGTGTGAGGCTCGTGGCAGCGGTGGCGCTGACGTTGATGTCCTTGTCCGTGAACTCAGTGAAGGCGGCAGCCGTCGAGAGGTCTGCGGCACTAACCTCATAAATCTCAACGGTCTTTCTGCTGCTCCATCCGACCACATCAGGAGTAAGTCGGTCAAGGCCATAGGTGGTTCCACCGTTAGTACAGGTTAGGGTAGCTGCACCGTTGGAAATAGAAACTGCCCAGCTTCCGGCATTAGCTGCTGTCGTTGGGTAGAGTCTTGCATTACCTGTTGGTGCGGGCCAATAATTGCCTGTATAAGCATTCTGCAGCTTATAAGCCCCGTTCCCGTCGCTGATGAAGTAGAAGGCACAAGCTTTGGTAGCCGCATTTTGAGCACTTGGAGCCTGAAGCGGGGTCGTCGTGCCCGCATCGTAGATGTACGGCGTTCCAGTCATACTGGTGTACTTGATCAGATAAGCGTTGCCGCTGACGATGCTACTGGCGTCCGTGACCTTACTGCCGACGGTCACGGCGGTTTGCGCCAGGGACACGTTCATGATTCCCCCCCAGTGTCAGGAGAAACAAGAGAGAGAGTAATGGTTTAAGTTTCATAGGGATTAATATATTAATATAATGTTAGTATTGTTGGCTAAAGGGAAGGTGGGGCATAAATTGCGGCGCAAAGGTTGCGACTTCTGCCGAGATGGCAGCCTCCATCTGAGCAGCGAGGTCATCGAAGAAACCTTTTACATGAGGGGGCAATTGGACTGTACCATCTGCTGACACAGGAAAACCTTTATCAAAACTATAGCCCAGAATCTGATGGGCTACATCATCGGCGCTGACTAAGACAAAAGATTCTCCTACATTCACAATATAGAAGGCATCACGTCCGCTCTTCGGCATCTTGTGGGTATAGACAATAATGCTGGTAGGCGTTGTATCTCCTTTTCCTGGTGCTTTCTTAGCCAGCGAGGACTGAGGTACAAACTCCTTTGCTATCTGCAGCGCACGCTGCGGGTCAACAGGATTGGCTAGTACAAAGGACGCGAATAAACAAAAACACGTCAGAAAAAGTACAGTCCTTCTCATAATAGTTCTAGTATTTATTAGTTAGTGAATAATATTATAGTTCAAAGGCATTATCATAACATTCGCCAAGCCTCCCAAATTACCAGGAATTGGCAATTAAACATATTGTTTTAGGTTAGCTTATATAAGACCGCCCGCTCACCCTCCTGGGGCTAACAAGCGATTGCACAAAGGTAAGAAAAAATCCGAACCGCCAAACGATTCGGAGAAAAAGATTAGAACTACTATTTTCGAGTTCTATTGAAGTAGGGCCATCGCCCATTCAGGGATGTCGTCGGTATATTGCTTGAAGGGCTTGCCGTCAATCATACGGAACAGCAGACGAGCCTCGGCATCGTCGATGGAGTTGTCATAGACATACACACGGTCGGCAAGAGTGGCACAGCGCTTGCAGTTGAGTATTGACTTATAGTAGCGGGAAATGACTTTCGTGATAGGAACATCGTGGCCACCTTTCATTACGCGGTGGGCAATACGTGAAGCATTGATGGATGGATGACTAGTGGCTACAAAAAAGATGCGGATGAAATAACCTGCATCATGGGCGCGATGGATGAAATCTACCTTGCCTTCTGAAGAAAGGACGGTCTCGAAGATGAGACTCTGCTTATTTACAAGACATGCTTCTCGTTGCTTTTCACAATATTGTGCGGCTTGCATAACAGCCTCAGTGGAATTCCAGTCGCCGAATTTGTCTTGCGCCACTTGGTCAGGATTGACATATACGGCATCCTCCAACCACTCATGACGCAGAATCTTCGAGGTAATCGTAGTCTTGCCTGAACCGTTTGGCCCAGCGATGACGATGAGGACGGGCTTATGACTCTCAGCTACCATGTGGCTGTGATTTTTGCGGCATCCTGTTTCAGCTGGCCAAAGAAACGAGCCGTGGATTCGTGATTGGTACGACGTGCCTCCTCGGCAGCCTCGTGCATCAGCTGTGAAAGAATCTCATCGGAGGGTTCTTCCATGCTGGTCAGTTTGTAAGTGTCGATGCTCATATCTATTGTCTTATGAATTATCTGATGTTGCCATTCTGATGACAAAAGTAAAAAGAAAAATCCGAACCGCCAAGCGATTCGGAGAAAAAGATGTGGAAGTAATTTTGATGACGCATTGATGTGAATAGAAGAAAAACACCCAAACATTTGGACGTATCAAATTATTTGCCTACTTTTGCAACGGAAGAAAAAAGTCAAAGCCATGGCACTGAACGAGAATAAGAACCTGAAGTTATATTACTCCATCAAGGAGGTTGCAGAGATGCTGGATGTGAACGAGAGTCTGTTGCGCTATTGGGAGAAGGAGTTCCCCCACCTGCGCCCGAAGGTCATATCCACGAACAAGGTGCGCCAATATACGGAAAAGGATATTGAGCAGCTGAAGGTCATCTACAACCTGGTGAAGGTGCGTGGCTTCAAGCTGGCTGCCGCCCGCAAATACCTGAACGGCAACCGTCAGGGAGCAGAGCGCAGCAGCGAGGTACTGAACACATTGATTTCAGTACGCGACGAGCTGAAAGAGCTCAAGAAACACATGGAGCAAATCTGAAGCCCCCTATCTTTCTCATTTTGCCTGCAACACTTCCTGCATGTCGGGAATCATCTTTAGCTGGTCCATCAGCCCGCGCAGTTCCGTGCGGTCATGGACAGCCAGGTCGATGATACCCTCAAAGAGTCCGTTGGTCGTGCTGACGGTAATCTTGTGGATGTTGATGTCGAACTGGTCGGAGATGACATCGGCGAGGTCGTGTAGCATTCCCTTGCGGTCGAAGCCCTGAATGCTGACGGCTGCATCGAAATAGAACTTATGATGCATTTCCCACTTCGCATCGAGGATGCGGTTGCCATAGCTGGTCTTGAGCTTGTCGGCTATCGGACAGTCGCGCCTGTGAATCTCCACATGGTTGTCGTTGTCGATGAAGCCCAGGATGTCATCGCCGGGAATAGCATGGCAGCACTCCGGGAAGATATACATACCGAAGGTCTCCTCGGTGATGACACAAGGTGTCTTCTTGTTGAAGTCCTTGCCAACGGTGAGCAGGCTGTTGGCCACGGGGATGGCGTTGTTTGTTTCTTCCTGTTGGCGGTCCTTCATGAAGGGGATGAATTTCTTCCATCCGCTTTTTTTCTTCTTCTTGTTCTTTCCTCTCAGTTCATCGAGGTCGGCATCGCCCAGCACGATGTTTCCATCTCCTAATGCGAGCAGGAAGTTCTCGCGATGCTGGATGTCATGGAACTGGCACAGATGGTCGAGCAGCGAGGTGGTGAGCTCCATTTCCTGGGCCGTAAGCCATTCCTTGAGCACAAGCTCTCCCTTCTTCTGCTTCTCACGGTCATAGCGTCGGAGTATCATCAAGATCTTCTGCTTCGCCTTGGCTGAGTTCACCTTGTCGAGCCAGTCTTTCTCCACACGCAGAACCTTACTGGTCAGAACCTCCACCTGGTCGCCGCTCTTCAGCTTATAGCTGATATCCCGCAGGGTGTGGTTCACCTTCGCACCCATGCAGTGGCTGCCCAGGAAGGTGTGTATCTGGAAGGCGAAGTCGAGGACGGTGCTGTCTGCCGGCATGGTGATCATCTCTCCCTTGGGCGTGAAGACGAAGATCTCGCTGGAGTAGAGATTCATCTTGACGGTGTCCAGGAAATCCATACCGTCGGGCTGCGGGTCGTTGAGGATGTCCTTGATGGTGCGCAGCCAGTCGTTGAACTCACTCTCCTCGTTGGGTTCGTTGGGGTTCTGCGACTTGTATTTCCAATGGGCGGCAATGCCCTGTTCGGCAATGTCGTCCATCTTGCGTGAACGTATCTGCACCTCCACCCAGTTGCCGCTCTTCGACATGAAGGTGGCATGCAGAGCACGATAGCCGTTGGGCTTGGGGTTTTCCAACCATTCGCGCACACGCTCGGAGTGCCACTTATAGATCTTTCTGATGGCGAGGAAAATGTTATGACACTCATCGCCCTCCGCAGCATCGCCTTCTCCCTTGGGCGTGAAGATGATGCGCACGGCCAGGATATCGAATATCTCGTCGAAGCTCAGGTGCTTGCGCTGCATCTTACACCAGATGGAATAAGGAGTCTTTACGCGGGCCTTGAGTTCATATTCATAGCCTTTCTTCTCCAACTCTGCCCGGATGGGGGCGGTGAACTCCTCGAAGAGCGACTCGCGTGTAGCCTGCGACTGTTGGAGCTTCTCCACGATCTGCTTGTAGATCTCCGGATGCTCATAGCGGAAGCTGAGGTTCTCCAACTCGCTCTTGATCTTATAGAGGCCGAGCCTGTTGGCCAGTGGAGCGTAGATGAACTGTGTCTCGCCGGCAATCTTGTACTGTTTGTTGGCCGGCTGCGACTCCAGCGTACGCATGTTATGCAGGCGGTCGCATATCTTGATGAGAATGACACGGATGTCATCGTTCATCGTGAGCAGGAGTTTCTTGAAGTTCTCGGTCTGTGCCGACCGTTTGTCGCCGAACATGCCACCGCTGATCTTGGTCAGCCCGTCCACAATCTGTGCAATCTTCGGTCCGAAGATGTTCTCCAGGTCCTGTACGGTGTACTCCGTGTCTTCCACGACGTCGTGGAGCAGTGCGGCGCAGATGCTGGTGGAGCCGAGTCCCATCTCCTCTGCAGCTATCTGTGCCACGGCGATGGGATGCATGATATAGGGTTCGCCTGAGAGTCGGCGCACGCCCTTGTGGGCTTCACGCGCGAAATTAAAGGCGATGGTGATGATGTCCACCTTCCTGCGGTGGTATGATGCCAAGTAGGTATCGAGCAGCCGTTGGAACGCGGCATTAATCATCTCGTCATCGGCTGAGATGTTTTGTTGCTCAATGTTTTTCTCGATGTCTTCCATTTGGGGTGAAGGGTTTAGATGATTGAAAAGCCCCCTCCTAACCTCCCCGAGGGGAGGGACAGGAAGGTTGAAGGATGAAGGAGTTATTTCACCCTGAGTTTCTTGCCGGCGCGTATGTTGTTGCCCTTGATGCCGTTGAGTCGGCGGAGCTTGTCCACCGTGGTATGGTTGCGCTTGGCAATCTGAGAGAGAGTCTCACCCTTGCGGATGGTAACACTGCTTCCTCCGCGTGAAGAGCGTGAGCGTCGTCCTGCGCTGCGTCCTCTTCTGGATGACTTGCGCGAGGAGTACATGGGCACATCGTCGTTGACCGTCACCTCCAGACGCTTGGTGAGCAGCTCCGGGTTGTAGTTATAGACGGAGTCCTCAAGGTCGATGAAGGCGGTGATATACTGCGGCGGCATACGAAGCATAGAGGGCTTGTTGTTGCCGTTGACGATGTTACGGCGATATTGGGGATTGAGTTCCTGCAACTGTGCGAGGGGTATTCCCGTGACGGCAGCAATCTGTTCAAAGTGAACGTCACGATGGAGCACGATGGTATCGGTCTTCACGGGCAGTCGGCTGAGCACCGGACAGATGTTGTGCTCACAGTAGTAGTTCATGATGTAGTTGGCGGCGATGAATGCCGGCACATAGCCACGGGTCTCTCCGGGCAGGTAGGGATAGATGTGCCAGTAGTCCTTCACACCCCCTGCACGGTGGATGGCCTTGTTGATGTTCTCCGGTCCGCAGTTGTAGGCGGCGATGACCAGATTCCAGTCGTTGAAGATCTTATAGAGGTCGCGCAGGTATCTGGCGGCGGCATACGATGACTTCACGGGGTCGCGACGCTCATCGACGAGCGAGTTCACCTCCAGACCGTACTGCTTGCCTGTGGCGAGCATGAACTGCCAGAGTCCTGTGGCACCGACACGTGAGACAGCTTTCGGATTCAATGCCGACTCAATGACGGGCAGGTACTTCAGTTCCAGGGGCACGCCATAGGTCTCCAGTGCCTGCTCGAAGATGGGCATGTAGAAGTTCTGGGCACCAAGCATCAGGCTTACCGTGCGGCGGAGCCTTCCGCTATAGCGGTCGATGAATTTCTGCACGACATCGTTATAGGGCATCTCCATCACCGTGGGCAGCATCTTCAGGCGCTGCATGTATTCCTCCTTCTCATACACGGGATTCACGTTCGGCAGGTTGCAGCTACTGTCCACCTGCAGGTAGGTCTGTGAGCTGTAGAGCAGGAGCAGGCTGTCGAGGTCTTCGTCCAGTGCCTCCGGCACGGCAATCTCCTCTTCCTCGCCTTCTTCGTTGACGACAACGACAACATTCTCGTCGTCAACGTATTCCGCTTCGTCGTCGAGCTGGCTCTCCACCTGTGCCATCATGCCGTGCGGCAGACAGAACAGGCAGACTATCAATAATATGTATTTCAGTTTCATTTGTTAATTTCCAATTTTAAAATTTCAAACTGCAGTTGACTCCCACTGCCGACGAGCGCACGCTGTTGCGTTCGTTCTGGCCGCCGATGACGGCAGGGCTCACCGACATACTCAGGTCATCGGAGATGTCGAAGTCTGACAGGGAGGCATCGACATAGGCATCAATGACAGAAACGATATAGATACCGAGCATAACGAACCCGCTCATGTCACGCCAACGGCGGTAGCGGTCCTTACGGTTCTTGAACACGTTCTTGTAGCGTTCCGTATTATAGGCCGTGACCTTCGAGCCGAGGTGCAGGAACTGGTCGTAGCTGTGGGTATTGGGGTCATCGTCCATGATGTCGAGGTAAGCCTGTGCATAGTCCTTGTACATCTGGTTATTCCAGCGGAAGGCATAGATGGCTCCCACGAACCCGCCATAGACGAGCGGCAGCTTCCAGTACTTGCGGTTGTATATCTGTCCGGCTCCCGGGAAAACCATTCCGAGCCACATGGCACGCTTAGGGTTGGGCTTCCAGGTGTTCCAGTCGCGATGGGTCTTCACCTTCAGCACGGTATCGGCCAGCAGGATGTCTTCCATGTGCACGGGTTCCTCAAGGGCTTCCTCCATGACGGAGTCTACCACGACGGAATCTGCAACGACGGAATCTGCAACGACAGGTTCCTGGGCACCAGCCCCCATTGCCGTCAGCCACAGGCAGAGCACTACAGCTACTGTCCTCCTCAGCCACTTGACACCTTGCGTTCTCTTGTCCACGCGATTAGCTTTCTTTCAGTTTGTCAAACATGTTCATGATGTTCTCCAGTTCCTCCTCGTTGTTGAAGGGGATGCTGATCTTGCCTTTTCCCTTGGGTGAGCAGGTCATCTGCACCTTCGCATTGAAGAAGTTGGAGAGGCGGTTTTTCAAGAAGATGAACTCCTCGGGGAGCGTCACCTTCGACTGTATCTTCCGCTTGCCGGTATCTACATCCTCGCCGTTTTTCAACTGCTGGGCAAGTTCCTCCACCTTGCGCACAGTGTAGCCATTCTTCTGAATCTCCTTGAAGAGCTTGATCTGGATGGAAGGACTGTCCACAGCGAGCAGCGCACGGGCGTGTCCCATGTCTATCTCCTTCTTCTGCAGGGCCATCTGCACCTGTGCGGGAAGACGCAGCAGGCGCAGGTAGTTAGTGACGGCGGTGCGGCTCTTGCCCACACGATTGGACACCTTCTCCTGTGTCATGCCACTATCCTCGATGAGATGCTGGTAGGCCAGCGCAATCTCTATGGCGTTGAGGTCTTCACGCTGGATGTTCTCCACAAGGGCCATCTCCATGACACTCTCGTCGCCGGCGGTACGGATATAGGCGGGCACGCTCTCCAGTCCCGCAAGCTGTGAGGCCCTCCAGCGGCGCTCACCGGCAATGATCTGGTAGCGTCCGTTGTCCATCTGTCGCAGCGTGATAGGCTGGACGATGCCAATCTGAGTGATACTGTTGGCCAGCTCCTGCAGCGCCTGCGGATCGAAGTCGCGGCGCGGTTGGTTGGGGTTGGCCTCAATCTGGTTGAGGGGCACTTCACTGATGGTTGACGAGCCTTGTGTCTTCACGCCCGTCGTGTCGATGAGGGCATCCAGTCCCTTGCCACCCTCTATCTGGTCGAGTCCTCTTCCAAGGACGCTCTTTGCGAATTTCTTCTTTACAGCCATTTCATTAATTAGTAAATTTCTATTCCCAGGATTTCTAGGCTTTCCTAGGTTCCTTTTCTCTGCCAATAATCTCCTTTGCCAGCGAGAGGTGGTTCTTGGCTCCCGATGAGTCGGCATCGTAGAGGATGACGGGCAGTCCGTGAGATGGACTCTCGGAGAGTCTGACGTTACGCTGGATGACGGTCTTGAAGACCAGTTCCTGAAAGTGGCGCTTCACTTCATCGTAGATCTGGTTGGCCAGACGGAGGCGCGAGTCGTACATCGTAAGCAGGAACCCTTCTATCTCGAGCTTCGGATTCAACTTAGACTTGATAATCTTGATGGTGTTCAGGAGCTTCGATATTCCCTCCAGAGCGAAGTACTCACACTGCACGGGAATGATGACGGAGTCGGCCGCCGTCAGCGCATTCACCGTAATCAGGCCCAGCGAGGGCGAGCAGTCGATGAGGATATAGTCATACTCTTCCTTGATGGGGTCGAGCAGTCTCTTGATGACGCGCTCACGGTTCTCGAGGTTGAGCATCTCTATCTCCGCGCCCACCAGGTCAATGTGGCTCGGAATGATGTCCAGTCCTTCAATATCGGTAGTATAGATGGCGTCGCGCACATCCTTTTTATCAATGATGCACTCGTACAGTGAGCAGTCCACCTCGTTGATGTCTACGCCCAGTCCGCTGGAGGCATTGGCCTGCGGATCAGCATCTACAACGAGTACAGTCTTCTCCAGCGTGGCCAACGAAGCTGCCAGATTGATGGATGTCGTGGTCTTGCCTACACCGCCTTTCTGATTTGCTAATGCTATGATTTTTCCCATTTTTCAATTCTTTTTGAGATCATTTCTCCATCACCGGCACCTTAATTGCAGGCGCACAGCGATATCTATAGAGTGTGCAAAGTTACGCATTTTCTATCAAATAACGTTCTCTTGAGCCATAATTTTATTTTTTTTGCATAACATTTATCTTTAACTCCTTTTAACGCCTCTGATTTTTTTAACTCTCCTAAAAAAATAGTACCTTTGCAAAAATATATCAAAATAGTAAGAAGAAATGCAAACTACCAACAAACGGCCATTGATACTGATCTCCAACGATGATGGCTACCATTCCAACGGATTGCGCTACCTCGTAGATTTCCTGCGTCCGCTGGGCGAGATACTGGTCTGCGCGCCCGACGGAGGACGCTCAGGCTTCTCCAGAGCCTTCTCGGCAGCAACACCGCTCATCTTGAAACGCCGCCACAACCTCGACGATATGGGCGACGGCGTACAGGTATGGTCATGCTCGGGTACGCCTGTAGATTGTGTAAAGCTGGCCATCGCCGAACTCTGTGACGGTCGTACACCCGATTTGGTTATCGGAGGCATTAACCACGGCGACAACTCTACGGTGAACACCCACTATAGCGGCACCATGGGCGTGGCCATGGAAGGCTGCATGAAATACATTCCCTCCATGGCTTTCTCCACCTGCTACTTCGATGAGAAAGCCAACCTAGAGCCACTGCGGCCGTATGTGCAGGCCGTGGTCAGAAAGGTGCTGGCAGAGGGACTGCCCAGAGGCATCTGCCTGAACGTGAATTTCCCGCCCCGTCAGGAGTTCGAAGGCTGGCGCATGTGTCGCATGACCTTCGGCCGATGGGTCAACGAGGTGGAGAAGAACCACCATCCACGGGGCTATGACTACTATTGGATGGTTGGTGAGTACCAGAACGACGAGCCCGATGCCGAGGGCTCCGACCAGTGGGCTTTGAACCACGGCTTCGTGGCCATCACCCCCACACGCCTCGATGTCACAGCATATGAGTTCATGGACAAATTCAAGATTGAGCTATGAAATACTACCTCATCGTTGGCGAGGCGTCGGGAGACCTGCATGCATCGCACCTCATGCGTCATCTGCGCGAACAGGATCCGCAGGCAGAGTTCCGCTTCTTCGGCGGCGACTTGATGACAGCCGTAGGCGGCACCCGTGTCCGCCACTTCAAGGAGCTGGCCTACATGGGAATCATGCCCGTGCTGCTCCACCTAAGAACCATCTTCCGCAATATGGCCATGTGCAAGCGCGACGTGATGGAATGGCAGCCCGATGCGCTCATCCTCGTGGACTATGCCGACTTCAACCTGAGCATTGCGAAGTATGTGGCGAAACACAACCGTAAGGTCAGGAAGTCCTGCCAGGGCAAGGACATCAAAGTCTTCTACTACATCTCGCCAAAGATCTGGGCATGGAAGGAATGGCGCATCCGCAGCATCAAGCGCGATATAGATGAGATGTTCTCCATTCTGCCCTTCGAGAAGGAATTCTACGAGGGGAAGCACCACTTCCCCATTCACTATGTGGGTAACCCCACGGCATCGGAGGTGGCTGAGTTCAAGAGCCAGTACCACGAAACGGTACAGGACTTCAAGCAGCGCCACCAGTTGGGAGAGAAACCCATCATCGCCCTGCTTGCGGGCAGCCGGAAGCAGGAAATCAAGGACAACCTCCCGGGAATGATTGAGGCGGCAAGCATCTATCAGGACTACCAGTTAGTACTTGCCGGTGCACCGTCGGTGGAGTATGCCTACTATGAGAAGTTCATCAGCGGCACAAATGTCCACCTAATCAAAAACGATACCTACGCCCTGCTCTCTCATGCCAAGGCCGCGGTGGTCACTAGCGGCACGGCCTCACTGGAGACGGGACTATTTGATGTGCCCCAGGTGGTATGCTACGAAACGCCCATACAACTCATCGTGCGCTTCGTGTTCGACCATATCATGACCGCCGGCTATATTTCCCTGGTCAACCTCATCGCCAACCGCTGTGTGGTGCCGGAGCTGCTGGCCGACCGCTTCTCCGTGGATGCCATCAAACGGGAGCTGGCACGCATCCTCCCCGGCAGCGAGGGACGGCAGGACCAGCTCGACGGCTATGCCGAGGTGCACCGCCGACTGGGTAACACGGTAGCACCCCATAATGCCGCCACCATCATGCTGCAGCTATTGAAGAAATGAAGGACGCGAGCCAACAGCGTGTCATCCGCGCACAAGGAGGCTACCATCTGGTGCTCGCACCACCGGGATGCGGCAAGACCCAGATACTCACTGAGCGCATACGACATGCCCACGAACAGGAAGGCATAGCCTATGAGCAGATGCTCTGTCTGACCTTCACCAACCGTGCGGCACGCGGCATGCGCGAACGTATTGCCACCAACATCAGCGACCGGCAGGTGGAGACGGTCTTCGTGGGCAACATCCACCGCTTCTGCGCACGCTTCCTCTTCGACAATAGTATCGTGCCTGCAGAGACATCCATCATCGATGAGGAAGATGCCGTGAGCATCCTTGCCCGTTATTTCGACGAAGACGAGGCACAGGTCATGGAGAACCCGTCACGTCGCAAGGTTTACAACGAGGTCATCTTCTTCTCCCATTATATGCACCAGCTGCTGAATGGACATCCCCGACACCTGCGCATGCATCCGGAATGCATGACTGCCGATGATCAGAGGGCGCTGAAGGCCATCTGCACGATTCACCGCAAGGAGTTCAATCGCGAGACCGTCGAGGATATCTACCACCACACCGACTTCTATCTCGATGCCTTGGGAACTGCGGAATGCGACATGGGAATGCAGGCCGTCATCGACCGTCTGCTGCGAAAGATGAGCATAGCCCGGAAGTATGAGCAATACAAAGAAGAGAACAGACTCACGGACTTCGAAGACCTTCTAATACTAACCTACGACGCACTGAAGGAGGCAGAGGACGAGACAGGACACCACCTCTTCCGCACCTACGGTTGGATACAGGTGGACGAGGTGCAGGACCTCAACCCCATGCAGCTGCAGATCATCGACCTCATCACCGCTCCCTCGGCCACCGTCATGTATCTCGGCGATGAACAACAGGCCATCTTCTCCTTCATGGGAGCGAAGCTCAATACACTCGACAGCCTGCGGCAACGCTGTCTTGGCAACATCCACACGCTGGACACCAACCACCGCTCACCAGCCTATCTGCTCAATGTGTTCAACGAATATGCAAGGGCAGTCTTAGGCATCAGTCCTGCCTACCTGCCGAAGCCGGCAGGGGAGGATAAAAAGCCGGAAGACCATCCGCTCCGCATCCTGAGGAGCAATGTACTGGACACGGAGTACTACGATGTTGCCCACATGGCACACCTACTCCTGCAGGCTCATCCGGAAGAGACCACCGCCCTCATCGTCAACGCTAACAGCGATGCTGATGCCATTGCAGAGGAGCTGAAGAAGCTGGGCATCGCCCATTTCAAAGTTTCCGGTGAGGACCTCTTCGGTGCACCGGACATCAAGCTGTCACTCGCTCATCTCAACATCCTGGCCAACGAACACCAGTTCCTGGCCTGGGCACGCCTCATCAACGGCCTGCATGTCTGCGAACAATATGCCTATGCCCGTAACCTCATGCGGGTACTGATAAACCACGCCATGCTTCCTTCGGACTTCCTGCTTTACGATGACAGCACCTATGTGCAGGAGTTTGCCTACACATATGAAGAAGGTGACCTCATTGTCTTCGACACGGAGACGACAGGACTCAACACCACGGAGGATGACATCATACAGATTGCTGCCGTACGCATGCGCAACGGACAGGTGGTGGAAGGCTCTGCCCTCAACATCCACATAGAGACGCAGCGCGACATACCCCTGATGCTCGGCGACATACCCAACCCCATCATCGAGGAACGTAAAAGCCAGCAGCTCCTGCCGCCGGCGGAAGCACTGCGTATCTTCCTCGACTATGTAGGAGAAACACCGCTCGTGGCCCACAACGCCACCTTCGACTACAACATCCTCGACCACAACCTGCGCCGCTATCTGCCGGGAAGGGAACTGAAAATGCTCTGCCCACTCTGCATCGATTCGCTGAAGCTGGCACGCCTCTTAGAACCTGACCTGAAGGAATACAAACTGAAATACCTGCTCTCCGTACTCCAGCTGGAAGGTGAGAACAGCCATCTGGCCGATGCAGACGTGATGGCGACCTGTTCGCTCCTCGTCCATTGCTACCGCAAGGCGCTGGAAATCATCCCCCGACAGCGGGAACTGATGGCACAGCAACGCCTAAGACAACGTGTAGAAGCCCTGCGGAGGAAGTACAGAGAACTGTTCCTCACTGCCCGAGAACGGCTTTATGAAACGGACACCAACACATCTGCTCCTGCCCTGGTGAAAGAGCTGCTACGCTTCTATGGCTACTTGCAGGAAGAGGGACTGGCCCTGCATGCCCACCGCCTGCACTACATCACTGGTTACCTCACCCACGACATCATCGACGTCACGCAGGCTCCCACACTGGCAGCACAGCTCGCAAGGCATATCATGGAGATCAACACCATGAAAGAGGCAGACCTCTGCAACAGCCATAGCATCGACGACCGCGTCTTCGTATCTACCGTCCACAAGGCCAAAGGACTGGAGTTCGACAACGTCATCATCTTCGATGCCGTGGAAGACCGTTATCCGAGCTTCTTCAACCGCAACAACCCGGAGGGTCTGGCAGAGGATGCCCGCAAGTTCTATGTGGCCATGACACGTGCCCGCAAGCGTCTCTTCGTGGCCCAGAGCCTCACCCGCTTAGACTATCGGGGCAATCCCCGCCCCCGCCAGCTCACCCGTTTCATGAACCCGATCGAAAAGTTTTTCACATGATACCATCATCAAAAACTGAAATAAATTAGGTGTTTCACGCTATTTTTTGTACTTTTGCGCTGTATTATGATTCTTTTTAAGAAAACAGAATGAAGACAACGATACGAAAGCGACTGCTCCCTGTAGTGCTACTGCCGCTGCTCCTGCCCGTTGGAGCTGTAGCGCAGACGGGTTTCGACAACCTGCCAGACCTGATCGAGGATGTGAACAAGGTGGTGGATAATACACCCGACTCCATCGCGAAAGCCTTGATGAGTCGACCGGCTCCCGGTTCTACGCGACAAGGGAATAATCCCGTGCTGTTCCTCATCGGCAATTCCACGATGCGTAACGGTACCAAGGGTGACGGTTCCAATGGCCAATGGGGTTGGGGCTTCTACGCTAACCAGTATTTCGATGGCAGGAAGATATCCGTGGAGAACCAGGCACTGGGTGGCATGTCCACGCGCACCTTCTATAACCAGCTATGGCCCGCGGTCAGGGAAGCTTTGCAACCTGGCGACTGGGTCATCGTCTCCATCGGACACAATGACAACGGACCGTTCTTCGAGGGACGTGCCCGTGCTGTGATACCCGGCATTGCCGACACCCTGCTTGTGGGCACTGTCAAGGAGACCGGTAAGGTGGACACCGTCTATAGCTACGGCGGCTACATGCGGAAGTATGTCTCTGAGATTCGTGCCAAAGGTGCTCACCCCATCCTGATGTCGCTCACACCGCGCGATGCCTACGACGAAAAGACGGGAAAGATTGTGCGCAAGCCGAACAGCCAGTGGTTGGAGGCGGTGTCGAAGGAACTCAACGTGCCCTACATTGACCTCAATGAGCTCTCTGGAAGGAAGCTTGACAGCTATAGTCGATGGAAGGAACAGTACCATTTCTTTGGCGACCATATCCACACCTCGAAGTATGGAGCGGAGATGAATGCCTGTTCCGCTGCCGAAGGACTGATGGCCTGTAGCCACCCGGACTTGGCAACGCTGAAGGCGATGATGCTCAACGTGGAGCCCGTCACCTGCGACGTGAAGCGAGAGCAGGGTAAGCCTGTGGTTTTCTTTACTGGTGACTCCACCGTGAAGAACGCCGACAAGGAGGATGACGGCATGTGGGGCTGGGCCTCACAAGCTTTCACTGTGTTCGATGAGGAGAAGATCACACTCTGCAATGCCGCCCGTGCAGGAAGGAGTACCCGCTCGTTTATTCGTGAGGGACTCTGGGAGAAGGTCTATAACTCCCTGCAGCCCGGCGACTTCGTGACCATACAGTTCGGCCATAACGACATCTGTCCCATCACCGACAAGAAAGCACGCGGTGTTATTGCCTCTTCTGCCGACACCTGTCATGTCTATCATCTGGAGGATGGGACCTTCGAGGTGGTCTATAGCTTCGGCTGGTATCTGAAGAAGATGATTGACGACGTGAGGGAGAAGGGGGCCATCCCTATCCTCGTTTCGCTGACTCCGCGCAACGAGTGGCCGGGCGGAAAGATTGAACGCCGTGACGACTCCTACGGGAAGTGGTACCGTGAGGTGGTGGAAGAGACGGGCGTCGCCTTCATAGATCTCCATAACCTCTCCGCCGACTTCCTCGACAAGAAGTTTGCCGTAAAACGGCTTCCCAAGGACAAGGAGAAAGCCAAGGCAAAGACAGAGGAGCTGAAACAGAAAGCCGGCCTCTATTTCAAGAAAGACCATACCCATGCCTCTAAGCTCGGTGCACAGATGAACGCAGCCAGCTTTGCACAGGGGCTGAAGAATATTGGCAGTCCGCTGGCCGCCTACCTGAAAGGAAAAGTAAATAAGTGAAATGATTGACAGGGCTACCATAGAGAAGATCAAGGATGCAGCGAACATCGTTGACGTTGTAGGAGAGTTCGTCACCTTGCGTAAGGCAGGTGCGAACTACAAGGGACTGTGTCCGTTCCACAACGAGAAGACCCCGTCGTTCATGGTCTCCCCTGCCCGCGGCACCTGTCACTGCTTCGGCTGCGGTAAGGGTGGCAATGCCGTCAGCTTCATCATGGAGCATGAGCAGATGACTTATCCCGAAGCACTGCGCTGGCTCGCCAACAAATATCACATAGAGATTCAGGAACGAGAGCTCACCGATGAAGAAAAACGGGAGCAAAGCGAGCGTGAGTCGATGTTCATCATCAATGAGTGGGCGGCACAATACTTCCAAGACCTCCTGCACAACAATATCGATGGGCAGACCGTCGGCCTACAGTACTTCCGCAGCCGTGGCATCCGCGATGACATCATCAGAAAGTTTCAGTTAGGCTATGACCTTAACGACCGGTTTGCCTTGGCTAAGACCGCGCTTAAGAAGGGATATCAGGGAGCGTTCATCGAGAAGGTTGGGCTCTGCTACAAGAACGACAAGGGTGAACTTATCGACCGCTATGCAGGAAGAGTCATGTTCCCATGGATAGGAGTGAGCGGCAAGGTGGTAGGCTTTGGCGGCCGCAAGCTTGATGCAGCCACCAAGGGCGTGCAGCAGAAGTATGTTAACTCCCCCGACTCGGAGATCTATCACAAGGACCGTGAGCTCTATGGACTCTATCAGGCGAAGAAGACCATTGCCAAGGAAGACCGCGTCTATATGGTGGAGGGCTACACCGATGTCATCGCCATGCATCAGTGCGGCATCGAGAACGTGGTGGCCAACTCCGGCACGGCACTCTCCATTCACCAGATACACATCCTCCATCGCTTCACCTCCAACATTACCCTGCTCTATGACGGCGACGCTGCCGGCATCCATGCCGCCCTGCGCGGTACAGACATGCTGCTGAGTGAAGGTATGAACTTGAAGGTGTTGTTGCTGCCTGACGGTGACGATCCTGACTCTTTTGCACGCAAGCATACCGCCAGCGACTTCCGCAAGTACATCGAGGAGAAGCAGACGGACTTCATTCAGTTCAAGACCGACCTGCTCCTGCGCAGCGAGCGCGACCCGCTGAAGCGCGCCGAAGCCATCAACTCCATCGTACAGAGCATCTCGATGGTGCAGAACCAGATTCTGCGCGACACCTATCTGCACGACTGCTCACAGCGAATGGGCATCGCCGAGCAGACGCTCATCAACCAGATGAACAAGATGATACGCGCACGCAAGGATGGAGAATCAAAGACCAGCCAGGCACAGCAGGATGCTCCCGACAACACCTCAGCGGCAGCTATCCGCTCGGAACTGTCCTTACAGCATGCAGCCCAGGAGCGTAGCAGCAAGGTGGAGCAGATGATTCTCCAACAGATTGTACGTCATGGAGAGATGGTGGTGGTGAAAGACGTGGAGGGCGAGGACGGAAACCTCTATAACCTCACTCTGGCACAGTATATTGACTACGATCTCTCTGCCGACAACCTGTCGTTCCATGACGAGCGTTACAACCGCATCCTGCATGAGGCCGTAGAACACAGTGGTGAGCCAAGTTTTCAGGCAGAGTCTTATTTCATCAACCATGAGGACATCGAGCTCAGCCGCCTGGCCATTGACATGAGTACCGACCGTTTCCATCTGTCAGAGAAACAACAGGTCAAGGAGGACGCAGAGTCTCTTCGCAACCGCATGCTTCATCTGCTGTTGGAGTTCCGAATGGAATATATCGTGCAGCGTATCAAAGAGCTTCAGCGCGAGATTGCCGCCTCAGGCAACAACCCTGAGCGACAGAAAGAACTCATGGCAGAATACATGGACAAGTCGCAACTGCGCAATGCGCTGGCCAAGAAATTAGGTAAAAACATTTTTCTATAACAGATATGTACTATATTGAGAAAACATTTGAAATATCCGCCTGCCACCAGCTGAGGCTCAACTACGAGAGCAAGTGTACACAGCTGCATGGCCACAACTGGGTCATCACCGTCTATTGCAAGGCGCAGGAACTGAACGAGAACGGCATGGTGGAGGACTTTACGGAAGTGAAGAAGCAGATACAAGGGGTGCTCGACCACGCCAATCTCAACGAACTGCTGCCCTTCAACCCCACGGCGGAGAACATTGCCCGCTGGATAACGGAGCAAATCCCTACCTGCTACAAGGCACGCGTGCAGGAGAGCGAAGGCAATTGTGCCATCTATGAAGAATAAGGAATGAAGCAATACCGAGTCAACGAAATCTTCTACTCCCTGCAGGGAGAGGGCTTCAACACGGGACGCGCGGCGGTGTTCGTGCGCTTCAGCGGCTGCAACCTGCGCTGTGCGTTCTGCGACACGGACTTCTCCTCCTTTCAGGAGATGACCGCACAGGAGATTGTTGCCAAGGTAAAAGCGCTGTCACCATCCGATGCTATCCGCCCCTTGGCAGTGCTTACGGGAGGAGAGCCCACCCTGCAGGTCGATGAGGCATTGATCGATGCCCTGCAAAAGGAAGGCTATGAGGTGGCTATGGAGAGCAATGGCACCCGCGAGGCTCCTCAGAATCTCGATTGGCTCACCGTATCACCGAAGACGACGGGTGGGGAGAGGTCGGAAATAAAAGGTGGAAGACTGCCTGACGAGATCAAGATTGTCTTCGATGAAGACACCGACCCCGAAGCTATCCTCGCTGCACTCAAAATGGCAACACCCATCTCCTCCCCCCGGGGAGGCCGAGAGGGGACTCTTCTCTTTCTCCAGCCCTGCGACACGGGCAACAAGGAACGCAACACGCGGATTGTAGAACGCTGCGTGGAATATATCAAGCAGCACCCCCAATGGCGGCTTTCGCTACAGACCCATAAACTCATCAACATACCATAAGCCATTATGTCCATCCTCAGCTGGATCATCCTAATTGTCTATGCAACACTTGTCATCGGTACGATGGTTGCCATCTTGCTCGACAACCGGCAACCGGTGAAGACCATGGCATGGCTGATGGTGCTGGTATTCGTGCCGCTGGTGGGCGTCATCCTCTATTTTTTCTTCGGCCAGAACGTCAGAAAAGAGCGACTCATCAGCCAGCGCAGTCTGGACAGGCTTACCAAGAACTCCATGCTCGGCTTCGTGGAGCAGAAAGGGCTGAAGGTGCCTGAGGAATATGAGAATCTTGTCCGGCTTTTCGTCAACCAGAACATGTCGCTGCCTTTCAGCGACAATGAGGTGGAGATCTACACACAGGGAGAGGAATTCTTCGATGCCTTGCTGACGCAGATTGCCCAGGCTCGCCACCATGTCCACCTGCAAACCTATATCATTGAGGATGACAGTCTGGGACAGAGAGTGGCCGAAGCACTGATAGCCAAAGCCCGTGAGGGCGTGGAGGTACGTCTTGTCTATGACGATGTGGGCTGCTGGAAGGTGCCATCCCGCTTCTTCCGCCAGATGACAGATGCCGGCGTGCGCGTGGAGTCGTTTATGCCTGTGCGCTTCCCGGCCTTCACCAGCAAGGTGAACTACCGCAACCACCGCAAGCTGTGTATCATTGACGGGCAGGTGGGATTCATCGGTGGCATGAACATTGCCGAGCGCTATCTCTCTTGGCGCGATACCCATCTGCGTGTCCGCGGCGGCTTGGTCTATGGCCTTCAGCGTGCCTTCCTGATGGACTGGTACTTCGCGTCACGCTCACTCATCACCGACAAAGTCTATTATCCGGTTCTGAAAGCCTTGCCTGTTCCGCAGGCCAAGTGCTGTCAGGGTGTGCTGGGACAGATTGTCACCAGCAGTCCCATCTCTCCATGGCCGGAAATCATGCAGGGCTATGTGCAGATTCTTCAGAACGCCCGCCACTACGTCTATATGGAGACCCCCTATTACCTGCCTACGGAACAGATTCTCTTCGCCATGCGCACGGCAGTGCTCTCCGGAGTGGATGTGCGTCTAATGGTTCCGCTGACCAGTGACGCGAAAGTCGTCAGATGGGCCTCACGCTCCTATCTGGCAGAAACCATATCGGCGGGAGTGAAGGTCTATATGTACCGTCCGGTCTTCAACCACTCCAAGCTATTGGTGGCCGACGACACACTCTGCACCTGCGGAAGCACTAATGTTGATTTCCGTTCCTTTGAGAATAATTTTGAGGCGAATGTGTTTTTCTATCATCGTGAACTGGCCCTTCGCTTTAAGGAGGTATTCCTGGATGACCAACACAACAGTATGCTTATCAACGGGTTGACCGATTTGGCCAACCGTCCTTTCCATAAACGCTTGTGGGAATCGCTTGTCAGGTTGCTTTCGCCGCTGCTGTGAACAAACTGAAGTTCACGCTGCCATAGGAGCGGTGCTCCTTGAAACAGGGATGCTGGGAGAAGTCGTTCTGCTTGCCATGTTCAAACACCAGCAGACCATCTGGTTTGAGCAGTCCGCGCTCCAGAATGAGGTCTGGAATCTGCGGAAGTGTGGGCAGCGCATAAGGTGGATCGGCAAAGATTAAGTCATACTGTTGCTTGCAGCTCTTGATGAAACGGAACACATCACCACGAATCAAAATATGGCCACCTCCTTGACTCCTTGACTCCTTGTCTCCTTGACTCCTTGACTCCTTGTCTCCTTGACTCCCTAATTTCCCCACACACTGCCGGATGAAGTTCGCATGGTCGCGGTCGAGCTCTACGCTGACAACCTGCCGGCAACCGCGTGAGAGCAGTTCCAGTGAGATGCTTCCCGTGCCGGCAAAGAGATCCAGTGCGACAGCATCTTCCAGATCCATGTAGCCGTTCAGCACATTGAAGATATTCTCCTTGGCAAAATCTGTTGTTGGCCGTGCTTTGAAACTACGAGGAATATCAAAGTGGCGTCCTTTATATAATCCTGTAATGATTCTCATATTATTCTTGAACTCCTTGTCTTCCTGTATCCCTTTAAACTCCCCTCTCTCTTCGGAGAGGGGGCGGGGGTGAGGCCATCTCCTTTAACAAAACCTACAAACCAGATCCAGCGGCATCCCTTTGATCTCCTTGCCCCCCCCTGAACTCCTTGTCTCCCTAACTACATGAACATTCTTCACATACCTGTGCAACATCTCCATGAGCTGTTCCTTCTCCGGCAGTTCTCCAGAAAGATGGAGTTCGTCTTCCTGGGTGTCCATAGCCAGTTGCTTCCACACATACATCAGGAAGAACACCGCATCATTTGGTCTTCTCGTCTCAAAGGTGTTGCAGAAGCGGAAGCGGCTCTTTTCGAAGCTGAACACCTCCAGCTTCCCGTCGTGGAAGCTGCCATAGAGTTTCTTTCTTGTACCTGTGAAATTGCGCTGGTACATCATCTGCCATACAGACAGCATCAGCGGCTCGTAGCGTACATCCTGGAAATGGTCTTCCAACACCGTCCGCAGGTCTTTGTTGACAGGATAGACCGCCACGGCGTTGAACTCTGCCATGACCGTACACTCTATGCTGTCGCCCTGCTGGGAGGGAAACGTATGGTGGTAAAGGGCTTCCGCCTGCACCTCCTCCTCGTATTCCTGAAGGGGAATGAGGAGTACTGGTGAGTCTATCAGCACCTGAGCCCGACGATAGCCGCGACCGAGAAGCCTGGCCTCACGGAATGCCTCGCGCAGGTTGGCAGCGATAGAGATGCCGCTCTTTGCCACATATGGCTCATATACCATGTGCTCCTCTGCCGTTGCATCGGCCATGGCAAAGGCCAGCGACTGTTTGCTGACGCGTATGATCAGCCGTGCATCCATCACGTTGTAGTCATTCATATCTTTGGAGTAAAAAGGTGGTTTCTATCTCTAATCGTTTTTCTTGAGCCAGTCGATGAGTACTTTGCAGTATTCCTCGTGGGCATCGACAAAACAGGTATGACGTGCCTTGCGGAACAGGTGCCAATGGCTGCCCGGAATATGCTCATATAGCGAGGCGGCAACAACCGGGGTGCAAATGTCGCGCGTGCCACTGCAGATGAGTGTCGGCTGTGTGATGAGATGCAGGCGGTCAGTATATTCAAAATCCTTCAGGCTGCCAAGGGGCTGGTATTCGTTAGGACCCCATCCGTAGAGATAGGCCTCTGTCCCTGCACGTTTCGGACGACGCAGGCACTCGGGCGACTGCTCATCAACACTGATGACAAACTGCTCGAAGTAATGGTCGTTGGCACGCAGGTAGGCAGGTGAATCCCATTGGCCAGTGGCCTCCGCCTGACGTATGGCTTCCTGGTCTTCCTCTGAGAGCTGCTTGATGAGCCGGTGTTGCTCGCTGGCCCACAGACTACTGGAAGCATGTCCAGACGAAAGAATCAGCGATTTGATGCCCGCAGGCTTATCGTCGATGGCGTAGGCGATGGCCTGCATGGCGCCCCACGACTGTCCGAGGATGTGAACCCTGTCGAGGTGGAGGTGTTCGCGGATGGCGATAAGCTCGTCTATCCAAGTCTTCTGTGTCCATAGCTCAGGGTGTCCGTCAAGGTAGGAATTACCGCAACCTATCTGGTCGTATGAGATGACCTGTCGTCCGGTGTCGGCGATGCAGTCGAGCACTTCGAAATAGTTGTGTGTACTCCCGGGTCCGCCATGGAGCAGCAGCAGGGGTACTTTTTCAGATGGTTCACCCACTATGCGATAGTAGGTCTGGTAGCCCATAAAAGGCATGTAGCCTTCGGTAATCTTGTTGTTCGTCATATGCTTGCTACATATATCTTTCGTTTCTTCGTTGCAAAGATACGAAAAATCCTGTGCATGACGACAAGAAAGGGATGATATTTTTTTGTAATCGCTTGGCGGCCTTGACATTATTTTATTTATGCATATCCACATACATCCTGCGCTTGGTGCTACTATTGTGGACACAATTTAATATTGACAAAGGAATAAAAATGGGAACGAACTACCAGAAGGCTTCAATGTCGCGAATGTCGTTATTTTTGTTTTTTCCTTGGTTGTTATCGTTTTATTTCTTATCTTTGCGGTACAAACACTAACTATTATAGACCTATGGACATAAGAACCATTCTTCCTATAGTCCTTCTTTCGCTATCCTGTGCATCCGCAAATGTTATGGCTAACGGCACAAGGGTCTCCGAGGCGAAGTACGACCCGCTGGCGGAGGAAAGCCATATGATTACAAACTTGCAGAAGCATATCAGCATGAAAGGACGATTCCATGGGAAAATGCCCCCATAGCGGCGACAAGAGTATGCGGAAATGACGTGCGGGTTACAGCATACATCTTTCCTAAGGGAGATGAAAACAGAGATTTTCTTTCTACTGTATCAAATATTGTAAGCATTTTAGGGGTGCACGAATATAGAGGTCATGGGCTTTTTGGTATCAAAGAAGAGAATCATAGGAATATCTTAAATATGCAGAAAAAGCATGCATCCTGGCAATCGATAACCGATAAGCTTAGAAATTTATACAAAGAATTCGAATCTGACAATTTCAGCAACTATGGCAAAAAGTAATTATTTATATAACATCTTATTAAAAAATGTACACATCCCCCTCCTCTTTTTTATGGGTGCATGCATGCACTCATGTACGAAGATCGGGGAAAAAAAATGTTATGAAAATGATGACATCTGTGTGGCAGAATTAGTAGCTGTTGTAAAAACGAAAGCTACTTTGTATAAGGAAATTGACTTTGTCTTTATAGTTAGGAATGAAACTAGTGAAACTGTTTTCTTCCCTTTAAATGGGACTCTATTTCATCCTTCGAAATACAAGTCAACAATTTCTGTTCAACTAGATGATAAGATTATAAAAGGAAAGGTTGGTTTAAAAGCTGTCTACGGAACTGATCATAAAATTTGTCGCAAGGACGAAATGCAATATACCATACAACCAGGTGGCTCTGCCAGAATAGGACTTTATTTGTATGAAAGGGAGATTCAAGATATTGGTTACAATTATAATGAATCTGTAGAATCCATAGTACCCAAGTTGAAGTTCAAGTATGTCACTGATCAAGAAGATCTTAAACACTCTAAGTTCCGTCAAATAAAACTCAAATTTATAAAAGGAGACACGATTTTCTATGTTCCTAAAGATTGGGACTTTATGTAATTGCTAATTCATCTTGGATTTTATGAAAAATTTAAACTTCGGGAGTTCTTAACTTGCCATATCACAAGAGAGTCTATATATGTATTCTTAACAAAAGACATTCATAAATATTAATGGCTCAACTACTAAAAGAAATATAGAAATAGAATATAATGACACAAATGAATAAAACCATCATATTTTTTCTCTTCCTGCTCTATGGCATTAGCAGCTATGGACAATTAGCTCCTGTATATAATATTCCAAGCCCTGAGGTGGCAAACCTCGGCATGTATGGGAACGTGGCCAAGAAGTACCGTCACACCTATTCTTACGAAGACATGGAACGGAACGTACGCGATGCCTGTCACGCACAAAACATGCACGAGTAACACATTCCCCTTGAACTCACTCAAAAGAAATCAAATCCGTCGAGAAAATAATCTCGGCGGATTCGCTTTCTGTACTGTATGAGTCATTGTAAATCATTCTTGTTTAAGAACAATTGGGAAAATCATCGTTTTTCAAATAATCCCGGAATCATTTGGCGGTTCCGAGATTTCTCTTTTATCTCTGACTTCGTCGAAGATACTTTCGCTCGACAATAAAAACATTTAGAGTCCCTTGATAAGGGCCGGCTATAATGCAGGGATAAAAAATGGAAAAATGTTTTGTATTGTTCTCACTTATTCGTATCTTTGCAGCGTCGTTCAGTTAGCCCGATATGGGCGGCGGGGCGATCTTATATATGAGAAAGACGTTTTCGGACGTCTGTCGTTGTGAACAACGAACTTCGCAAATTCCAAGCCACAACAGACAGATGACAACCAAAGCGTCTGCGTGGTGCGTTTCTATATACCTTATTAATATATAGTTCGTACTGGCGTGGGCTAACTGCGTTGTCTATCCTGTGTGGCGAGGCAATGCGAAGGCCTGTTGTTCCAGGATAGGCAGAAGAACAGACACCTGCGCCTTTTTTGTATATCTGCCGGAACCTAAATTGAAACCTACTATTGCCGACTTCGGGGTGTTTGCAGGCTGAAACAATAATAGCTATGAAGTATAATAGCCTGAAACGTATCGTGTTCTTAACCTTTTTTCTGCTGATTAGCATGGCAGGATGGACACTCGAAAAAGAGTCATTTATCGTTGACAACATTGGCTATAAGTCTTTTTCGAAAGAAAAACGGATTGGAAGAGAGATTAATAGAACTCAGAAAGAAATAGAGTTGGCTGTTGCCAAGGGACAGCTGAAGCAGGCTCCTGCCAGCCTCCTTGCCAAAAGGGCTGCCAAGGCTAAGGCTCCCAAGAGAAAAGTCATTGCTGCAGCAAGCGACCTGGTAGGTGCCTATGATTGGGACTACGCTCAGTCAAGCAGTAATGACGCGGATCCCACTGCAGTCGAGTCTCAAAAAGGCTCTACGCGTGCCAAGATTGCCGCCGGATCAGAGGAAAACACTGTGAATATTTCACGCATGTTCCCCAAAGTGTTAACTGGAACTGTTGATCTGGAGAAACAGACAATCACGATTGCAGCTGGTCAGGATGCAGGTACTTCTGAGTATGGAGACTATGTTCTCTATGGATCGTTCTATTTTGAAGGTGATGACACAACTGACGCAGGTTGGTATTATAACAACATTGTTGGTTACATTCAGGACGACGGTTCCATTGCATTTGATGATGACATATGGTTTTGCCGT
>Ga0247611_10002440_pt1 | contig 30028 bp, 26 predicted proteins | sample 177DNAGHGhighgp2_FD_192422 | JGI IMG/M metagenome (GOLD analysis project Ga0247611, IMG submission 192422) | Sheep rumen microbial communities from Palmerston North, Manawatu-Wanganui, New Zealand - 1770 DNA GHGhigh gp2 | ecosystem: Host-associated > Mammals > Digestive system > Stomach > Rumen... | reverse complement strand
AGTTCGTTCCCGATGACCCGATTCACAACAGGAACTTCCTAATCGGGGTTCAGAACTATCTCAATCAGAAGCTCAAGGCCAACGGACGGCTGTTCCTGAACGAGGTGTACATCTCGCTTGGGTTCGAGCCCACTTACGAAGGCCGCAACGTGGGATGGAGTCTTGAGAAGAACCCGAACAGCGTCGTGGACCTAGGCCTCTTCGACTTCGATTACGAAGCACGGCGCATGTTCTGGCGCGGGGCGGAAGATGCAATCCTGCTCGACTTCAACATCGACGGGTGGATTGCGGACGAGCTTCCACGTGAGAAGAACGTGTGCGCCCGATACGAGGACGAAATCATCGACTGAAGCGTGTGGGAGACGCTCCAACGTCTTATGGAGCGTCCTTGGAACGATGAGACGGATTGCCTGCTCTGGTAGCGGGCAATCCCCTTTCTTTTTCGAAGAGGTGATATTATGAAGAGCCCAACGAACTTCATGTATGGCGCACTCGGCATCGCCATCATCGTGGTGTTGCTGCTACTGATATTCGGATAGGAGATAGAGATGAAGATGAACTGGACGAGCTTTGGAATCGGCATGGGCGTAGGCATGGCGGCAGGCGGCCTCGGCGTGTACATGTTCCTGCAGGCCTATGAGAAGACTGACGATGACGCTTACGCCGAAGGATATTCTGACGGGCAAGAGCAGGCACGCAAGTTCCTGCGCGAGCGTGAGGAAATAGAGAGGCAGCGCGATGCTGACCGAGTTGACAGGCTCGTGCGCGAGTACAGCGCAGAGCGCGTTGATGACATTCCAGAGGAAGAAGAGGAAGATGGAGAACCGGAACCCGAGAATTGGAAGCCGAAAGAGGTGAGAAAGGGAATGGAAGAAGATTTCAGGCATTACGTGGAGACCGAGGTTGGGGTCAACCCTCGGGAAGCCGATAACGTCGACCCGTACATCGTATCCTACGAGGAGTTCGACAACGAGAACCCGGAATACGACAAGATCCACCTGGTATATTTCCCGTCGCACGGCATCCTGATGACCGACGAGGAGGAAATCGTCGACAGCCCGGCCCGCATGATAGGAGACACGGTGATATCCTTCATCGACGAGGCCTCCATGCACGGTGCCTTCGACATGAAGAACAACCCTCTCCTGTACGTGCGAAACGACAGGTGGGGCACGGACTACGAAGTGGAGCTGCGCACCAAGCTCCAGGCTACCGGATGGATCCGGGATTACCTGGAGGGCATGGATGCATAAGCCCGACGTCTCCAGCGGGGAGTGGGCCCACGGATATTTCGCATGGTTGTGCGAGCTTGTGGCGTGTCCCCGGGAGTACGTCAAGTTGCTCAAAGTGTTGGACTCGATTCAATTCCACTGGATTTTGGAAACGGATGCGAACCGAGCCGACGATGGCGTCTTGATGCGGGATATTTACGGTAGGCCCATCAAGGGCCGCCGTGATACCCCCTGCACGGTGCTAGAGATGCTCATAGGCAGCTTGTGGAGGGCAGACCAAGCGTACGGCGTGGATCCAGAGCAATCCTACCTTGCCGATTGGTTCTGGGAGGCTCTCGGCACTGCCGATTTCCTGCAGTATTCCACCGATATGAACGGAGACTGCGATTGGGATTGGCGAGAGGTGGTTGAAAAGGTGGAATGGATACTCGACCGGAAGTACCCGAGGAACGGCGAAGGCAACTTCTGGTACATCCCGAAGTCTAGAAAAGACGAGAGGAAACATGATATTTGGAATCAGATTGGACGGTGGGTTGGATGCCGTTATTCGTTGTTCCTGACCGTGGACAGAATTTAGGAGTATGCAGTTTTTCTGTTACTTTATGCATTTTTGACGTTACCTATTGTATTAAGAATGCGACAAAAATGTGTAGACAATTCGTCAAAACCCCAGATAACTGCCCAAAAAGTTTAAGATTTTCACACCCCTACACAAATTTGTGCAAGCGTTTTCCCAGGTCAGGCCCCAAAAAGTTTAAAAGTGTCTAAATATGGAGAAAATGTGGAGAAAATGTGGAGATTTTGTGGAGATTTTGTGGAGAAAAAAAATGAAAAAGTTTAGGAATTGCTCGAATCGATATCGTGATTCGCATGCTTTGCGACAAATCCGTGTACAGATTTGCGTAGGACGTTTTGCCTGATGAAACCTTAAAATGTTTACTTTTTACACATATTTTTTACTATATATACTATGTTTAAAAAATATATTATGTAAAAAATACTATAGAAAAGTTTTTTTTCGGCTTCAGATTTGTGTTTTTGTGCAAATCCTAAAATATTCATTTTTGCATTTATACAGGAAGGAGGTGAGAGCTTGGATTTCTTCAAACCAGTTTACAGGGATGGCAAGCGGAAGGACGACCCGGTCACGGTTGCCCCGGATTTCCTGGTGTGCCGGTCCAAGGACCTGATGGTCAGAGGCAAGGCCTTCTACGCCATATGGGACGAGGACGCCGGGATGTGGAGCACAGACGAGTTCGACGTACAGCGTCTGGTGGACAGGGAGTTATATTCTTACGCCGATTCCCTGCACGAGACCTATGGATGGGACAACATCAGGGTCGCGTCGATGAATTCGTTCGACTCGAGGTCGTGGACGAAGTGGCGGAGCTACGTCGGGAGTCTCACGGACACCAACAGGGTGCTCGACGAGCGGCTGACGTTCTCGGACACGGTGACGAAGAAGGAGGATTATATTTCGAAGCGGCTGCCCTACCCGCTTGGCGGTAGCTCGTGCGAGGCGTACGAGGAAGTGATGTCGACTCTGTACGAGCCCGAGGAGCGCGAGAAGATAGAATGGGCCATCGGGTCGGTCATCACCGGTGATTCGCGTCATATACAGAAGTTCATCGTGCTGTACGGTGACGCGGGTACCGGTAAGTCGACTGTGCTCAACATCATACAGCAGCTGTTCGAGGGATATTACGTCACGTTCGACGCCAAGTCGTTGGTCGGGAGCGCCAACGTGTTCGCCACGGAAGTGTTCAAGGACAACCCGCTGGTTGCCATCCAGCACGATGGCGACTTGAGCCGCATCGAGGACAACTCGAAGCTGAACTCCATCGTGAGCCATGAGGAGATGACCGTCAACGAGAAGTACAAGTCGGAATTCTCGATGCGCATCAACGCGTTTCTGTTCATGGCCACTAACAGGCCCGTGAAGATCACAGACAGCAAGTCCGGTGTCATACGAAGGCTCATCGACGTACGCCCCTCAGGAAGGCGCATAGCCATCGACAGGTACCATATTCTGATGGACAGGATACCGTTCGAGCTCGGTGCGATAGCCGGGCACTGCAGGGACGTGTACATGAAGCTCGGCAAGGACCATTACAGCGACTACGTGCCGCTCGACATGATATTCAGGACAGACCCGTTCTTCAACTTCGTCGAGTCCCAAGCCGACGTCTTCTCGGCTCGAGACGGAGTGTCGTTGAAGTCCGCGTACGAGGCCTACAAGACGTACGTGTCCGAGACGGAGATGGCCTACAAGATGCCGCAATACAGGTTCCGCGACGAGCTGAAGGACTACTTCAAGGAGTTCCATCCAGTGGCAACGGTAGGTGGGAAGAGGGTCCGGTCGTATTACACCGGCTTCAAGCTCGACAAGTTCATGGGAAGCATCATGGAGAAGGCAGGACATGATATTTCACCGGAGGAGCCACCGCCGTTGGCGCTGACACTCGACAGGAGCGAGTCGTGGTTCGACGTCGAGTGCGCCGACTGCCTGGCACAGTACGCCCGTGAGAGCACTGGAGGGCCGAAGCGCAAATGGGACAACGTCAGGACGACTTTGAGCGAGCTCGACACGACGAGGTTGCACTACGTCCGAGTGCCGGAGAACCATATCGTAATCGATTTCGACCTGAAGAACGAAGACGGCAAAAAGGATTATATTCTGAACCTGCAGGCAGCCTCCAAATGGCCGCCAACGTACGCCGAACTCAGCAAGAGCGGGCAGGGCGTGCACTTGCATTATATTTACGATGGAGACGTCTCGGAGTTGAGCCGCATTTACGACGACGGGATAGAGGTGAAAGTGTTCACCGGAAAGAGCGCTCTGCGGCGAAAGCTCACCCGGTGCAATGGATTGGAGACCGCCCATATTTCGAGCGGCCTTCCGAAGAAAGGAGGTGATGCGAAGATGCTGAACACGAAGAGCGTTCAGTCGGAGAAGGCGCTGCGTGTCCTGATAGCCAGGAACCTGTGCAAGGAGATACATCCTGGAACCAAACCGAGCATCGACTTCATCAAGAAGATCCTCGACGATGCATACGCGTCGGATTTGCATTACGACGTCAGCGATTTATATTCTCCGATAATGGCGTTCGCCTCGCAGTCTACGAATCACCCGTTATATTGCATGAAGGTAGTGGACAAGATGAAGTTCTCGTCAGAAGAACCGTCGACTCCTGAGCCGTACAGCCGTCAGGCAGAGGTTGCGTTCTTCGACGTCGAGGTGTTTCCTAACCTGTTCGTGGTCGTATGGAAGACGGCCGGTGAGAACCATTCTCCAGTCAAGATGATCAATCCTTCGCCAGAAGACATAGAGAACCTGTGCAAGATGAAGCTCATAGGCTTCAACAACAGAAGGTATGACAACCATATCCTGTATGCCAGGCTCATAGGTTACGATAACTTCGACCTGTACAAGACCAGTCAGAAGCTCATCAATGGCGGAAGGGGGGCTGGCACCTTCAAGGAGGCATACAGTCTGAGCTATACGGATATTTACGACTTCTCATCAAAGAAGCAGAGCCTGAAGAAGTTCGAGATAGAGCTCGGTCTTCACCACCAGGAGCTAGGCCTACCTTGGGACGAGCCGGTCGACGAGTCGTTGTGGGATACCGTTGCAGATTACTGCGTGAATGACGTCATCGCGACAGAGGCCACCTTCAACGCACGGCATGCCGACTTCGTGGCTAGGGAGATTCTGGCGGACATCACAGGGCTTACGGTAAATGACACAACGCAGCAGCATACTGCCAGATTGATATTTGGCAATGACCCGCATCCGCAGGACAAATTCATCTACACGGATTTGAGCGAGGAGTTCCCAGGTTACAAGTTCGAGTTCGGCAAATCGTCATACAGGGGCGAGGACCCGAAAGAAGGCGGATACGTATATTCCGAGCCTGGAATGTATGGGAAGGTAGCACTGTTGGACATCGCGTCAATGCATCCGCATTCGATAATTGCGTTGAACTTGTTCGGTCCGTATACGAAGAACTTCCAGGAGCTGATGGAAGCCAGGTTGGCTATCAAGCACAGGGAGTTCGACCGGGCACGGGAAATGTTCGGCGGAAAGCTTGCTCGATATTTGGAGGACGAGTCCGGCGCGGACGATTTGGCGTACGCTCTGAAGATTGTGATCAACATCGTCTACGGGTTGACGAGCGCTAAGTTCGAGAACAAGTTCCGAGACCCGCGAAACGTGGATAATATTGTGGCAAAGCGTGGGGCGTTGTTCATGATTGACCTCAAGCATGCCGTCCAGGAGCGTGGCTATACCGTCGCACATATCAAGACGGACTCCATCAAGATTCCAGATGCTGACGATGATATTATCCAGTTTGTAATGGACTTTGGCAAGAAGTACGGTTATACGTTTGAGCATGAGGCGACTTACGAAAAGATGTGCCTCGTCAACGATGCCGTTTATATTGCCAAGTACAAGGACGGAGGATGGACTGCCACTGGAGCTCAGTTCCAGCATCCCGTGGTTTTCAAGACGTTGTTCTCTCACGAGCCGATAGAGTTCAAGGATTACTGCGAGACAAAGACCGTTACGACGGCGTTATATTTGGACATGAACGAAGGGCTTCCAGAGGGCGAGCACAATTACAAGTTTGTTGGAAGGGCAGGGAGCTTCTGCCCTATACAAGCCGGCAAAGGCGGCGGTCTTCTCATGCGGGAGAAGGACGGCAAGTACTATGCGGCCACCGGGACGAAGGGTTTCAGGTGGCTTGAGGCCGAGACAGTCGAAAACCTCGGCCTTCAAGACGCAGTTGACAAGGAATATTCACGAAACCTTGTCGATGCGGCAATAAGTGATATTTCGAAGTATGGAGACTTCGAAACGTTTGCTTCGGACGCAGGGTACGAAGCAGGAGACTTTAGCTAGAGAAAGGATAAAAATGGCTAAGTTGCAGAAGAAGATTGCTATCGAGAACGCGAACATCGGTTGGACGAACTTCGGGGGAGCGCCCACGCAGTACAAGCCCGCCGGAGTGCACACGTTCACCATTTTCCTCGAAGATGATATTGCGCACAAGCTTGAGGACCAGGGTTGGAACGTTCGTTGGCGTGAGTCCAAGTATGACGAGGATGCCGAGCCGTTCCCCACGCTTGAGGTGACTCTGTCCTATAACCCGAATCGCCCCGAGTTCGACCCCGAGGTGTTCCGCGTATGCGGTAACCGAATGACGAAGCTTGACCGGGAAGCCCTTGGCATTCTCGACCGAGACTGCCGTCAGAACATGGTGGAGAACGTCGACCTCGGCATTCGCTCTTATGAATGGAGCCGTCCGGATGGCACGCATGGCGTGAAGGCGTATCTGGACTTCATCTACGTCACTGTTGAGCAGGATCCGTTTGCAGAGAAGTACGGGCGCTACACGATGACAGAAGATGATATTTGCGGCAACGAAGAGGTCCCGTTCTAATGGAGTTGTATGCACATCAGAAGAAGGCTCTAGACAGGCTTCGCTCTGGGTGCATACTGGTTGGTGGGGTTGGTACGGGCAAGTCCCGTACCGCCCTTGCCTACTACTATTGCAAAGAGTGCAAAGGTGATATTTTCGGCCAATCTATAGAGCCTATGAAATCTCCCAAGGATCTGTATATAATAACTACGGCTAGAAAAAGGGATACATTGGAATGGGATGAGGAGATGATTCCGTTCCTGTTAGCGCCGACAAAGACGGCTACAGACGGCGACGTTCGTATCGTTGTGGATTCGTGGAACAACATACAGAAGTACAAGGACGTTCGAGATGCGTTCTTTATATTTGACGAGCAGAGAGCCGTCGGAAGCGGAACCTGGGCCAAGACGTTTATAAAGATAGCAAAGAACAATCATTGGATTATGCTTAGCGCGACACCGGGTGACGTGTGGGCGGATTATATTCCAGTCTTCGTAGCTAACGGGTTCTACAAGAACAAAAGCGACTTCGCTAGGAAACACATAGTCTACAGCCCGTTCACAAAGTACCCAAAGATACAGAGGTATCTAGACACTGATATTTTGGAGTCGAGGCGCAGGGCTATAACAGTCACCATGAAGTTCAAGAAGGAGTCAGAGCAGCACCACAAGCTTCTCTATGCCTATTACGACCGAGAGGCTATGCAAAAGCTGGCGAAGGACCGGTGGAACATCTACACGGACAAGCCGATAAAAGACATATCGGAGCTGTGCTATGCCATGCGCAGGCTTGTTAACACCGACCCGTCGAGGATTGATATTTTCAGGTCTATAATCAGCTCTACAAAGAAGGCTATAGTCTTCTACAACTTCGACTACGAGTTGGAACTGCTCCGAAATACTCTGCGTGAAATGGGAGTGATATTCTCAGAGTGGAACGGCCACAACCACGAGCCTATACCAAGCACGGACGAGTGGGTGTATCTTGTTCAGTACAATGCAGGCGCAGAAGGTTGGAACTGTGTGGAGACGGATACAATGATATTCTATTCGCTGAACTACTCATACAAGATAATGACGCAAGCAGCGGGAAGAATAGACCGCATGAACACTCCGTATACGGACCTTTATTATTACAAGCTCACAAGTGCTTCTCAGATTGACGGCGCAATAGCAAAAGCGCTAAGAAACAAGCGCACGTTCAACGAGAAGCAATTCCAGTATCAATTGTAGTTCGCGGGTTTTTCATGCCCCATAATGAGGAGAATAGGCGTTGGTGCCATTCTCCTCTCTTTTTTGGCCATGGAGGTGACCTGTGTTAGAAAACGCATTCAAGACAGAGCTCATTCGGGAATTGGAGGATCTGTTTCCAGGGTGCATGATATTTCATCTGGATCCAACCGAGCGACAAGGTATTCCAGACCTTCTTGTTTTGTACAAGAACAAGTGGGCGGCGCTTGAAGGGAAGCGCTCTGCCCATGCTTCTGTTCGCCCCAATCAAGCTTACTATGTTAATGAGCTGGATTCGATGTCATTCTGCAGATTTATATTTCCCGAGAACAAGGAGGAGGTGCTGCATGATCTTCAACGAACATTCTGCCCTAGAAGGACGCCACGCGTTCCTAAGCGCTAGCAAGTATCATTGGATTCGATACGATGACGATAAGTTGAAGGAGACTTATGCTAACCACTTGGCGAAAATCAGAGGCACGGAGCTTCATGATTTCGCGGCCACATGCATAAGGCTCGGTCAAAGGCTTCCTCGTTCTAGGCAGACTCTTAACATGTACGTAAACGATGCAATTGGTTATAGGATGACACCGGAGCAGCCTTTATATTTTTCCCAGAATTGCTTCGGAACAGCGGATGCCATCTCTTTTCGCAAAGGCTTGCTACGGGTGCATGATTTGAAGACTGGAGTGGTTCCAGCTCATATGGAGCAGCTCGAGGTTTACGCTGCGTTGTTCTGTTTGGAATACGACATGGATCCGGAATCCATAAAGATGGAGCTTCGAATCTATCAGAATTGTGATATTTTGATGCATGAGCCCGAACCAGAGGCCATCGCTGAAATCATGCATACGATTGAACGGTTCGACAAAGAGATAGAGGAGATAAGAAATGAGTTCGTGGAGTAGATGGGCTACGTACAACGCAGATGATATTTTGCTATTGGAAAAGCCTTCTCTTTCTTATCTTCGACATGAAGGTCGTTCAAAGAAAGACGGCGCTCCTGTAGGTTCTGGTCGTTATCCCCTTGGTTCTGGCGAGAATCCGTATCAGCGTTCAGATTTGGGCATATTGACAAGGGTTGCTGAAATCAAGAAGCAGAACCCTGGAATTTCCCAAACTGATATTGCAAAAACGCTTAACATGTCTACAACAGAGTATCGTAAGCAAATTGCTTTGGCTAGGGAATCTCAGAAGAATCTTGGTCGTGCTGAGATTTTGCGATTGACAGATGTTGAAGGCCTTTCGTTCAACGCTGCTTGTAAGCAAGTCGGCGTTCCCGAGTCGACCGCTCGAGGTTGGTTCAAGGCTCATGAGGAAAACAAGGAAAAGTCCATTACAAACATTGCAAATCAGTTGAAGGAGCGTATAAGCGACACTTCTTACGTTGATATTTCTGCAGGTTCTGAAGCGTGGCTTGGAATTACGTCGAATAGGCTTGCAAATGCTGTAAAACAGCTCCAAAAAGAGGGCTATGAGGTTCATGAAACTTATATTAAGCAGATGACTGCCGATAAGTCGACCACTATCAAGGTTCTAACTCCGCCTAACACCGATGATATTACGGTCCATCAGAACAAGGACCGAATAAAGATGGTTACGGACGTCTACTTCGAAGACAACGGCGTTACAGCGAGAGGCATCAGGCCTCCTGTTTCTGTTGATGGGAAGCGAATTTATATTCGTTACGGTGACCAAGGCGGTTCGGAACTCGATGGAACCATATTCTTGAGGCCCGGCGTTGAAGATTTGTCACTCGGGAAGTCCAGGTATGCCCAGGTTCGTATCGCCGTTGACGACAAATACTATCTCAAAGGCGTAGCGATGTACTCTGATGATATTCCAAAGGGTTATGACATCGTGTTCAATACCAACAAGAAGACTGGGACGCCCGTTGAGAAAGTATACAAGAAACTGAGCGACGACCCCGACAATCCGTTTGGGTCTTCTATTAAAGAGTCGACCATAACAAAGTCTGGCCTATTGGCTGGAGGGCAGAGCGAATACATTGGGGCTGATGGTAAGAAACATCTTTCTCCGATAAACAAGATTCGAGAAGAAGATGAATGGGATCGATGGTCAAAAACGTTGTCTTCGCAGTTTCTGTCAAAACAAACTTTGGACCTTGCAAAGAAACAGTTGACTCTTTCTTATGCAGATAAGGTAAGCGAGCTCGAAGACATACGCAAGGTTGTCAATCCTACCGTAAGGCGAGAGTTGATGAATGAGTTTGCTGATAATTGCGACTCTGCTGCTGTCGAATTGAAAGCTGCAGCGTTGCCGAGGCAAGCCAGTCGAGTTCTCCTTCCAGTTCCAGGGCTTAAAGACAACGAAGTGTATGCCCCAGGATTCCGTGATGGTGAGACAGTTGTTCTTATTCGATACCCTCATGGGGGTAGGTTTGAGATACCAGAGCTAAGAGTAAACAACAGGGCGCCCGCAGCTACAGCAATCTTCGGCAAGGACGAGAAACAGCACCCAAGAGATGCCGTAGGTATCAATCCAAGGGTTGCTCAGCAGTTGTCTGGAGCCGATTTCGACGGCGATACGGTGACGGTTATACCTAACCCGAAGATCTCATCGAAATCTCGTTTAATCAAGACTGAAAAGATGAAGGAAGAGCTGGCCAACTTCGATCCAAAGGATGCGTTTCCTGCATATGATGGCATGACGAAGGTGGCTGATGATAGTGGCTGGGATAAGCAGCGAGAGATGGGCAAAGTCTCTAACTTAATCACAGACATGCATATCAAAGGCGCAAAACCTGAAGAGATTGTAAGAGCCGTTAAGCATTCGATGGTTGTTATTGATGCGGAAAAGCATAACCTTAATTGGAAAGGCTCGGAGATAGAGAATGGTATTAGAGAGCTCAGGGTCAAGTACCAGAAAGGCCCTCAAGGCGGAGCATCTACTCTCATTTCGGCAGCTAGTGGAGAAGTACATATAGAAGGAAAGCGTAGGGAAGGAGAGAAAAGATACGACCCCGTTAAAGGCAAAGAAGTCACCGTGTTGGTAGACCCTGACACTGGTAAAAAACTTTACACCCAGGTGAAGAACGAATGGGTGGATAAGAATGGCAAACTTCATAAGTCTACTACGGAGTCTACGCGAATGGCTGAAGAAGATGACCCATACAAGTTGTCTTCTGGTACTCCAATGGAGAATCTCTATGCATCCTATGCTTCTAACATGAAGAGCCTGGCCAACTCTACCCGGAAGGAGGCCCTCTCCCTAAAGGACCCCTATGTAGACCCCCGGGCTAGGGAACGGTATGCTTCAGAGGTGGCATCCTTAGATAGGAAAGTTCAGGCAGCTATAAGAAACAAGCCTTTAGAGAGGCAAGCTCAAATCATGGCTAACGCGGAGTATGCTTCTAAACTTAGAGCCAATCCAACTCTTGACAAGGACGAAAAGAAAAAATTGCGTGCCCAATGCCTAGCAGGAGCTCGAAATAAAACGAACGCACTTGGAAAAAGAGACCGTGTTTACATAACGCAAAGAGAGTGGGAAGCAATCGAGGCTAATGCTCTTCCAGCATCAAAGGTTAAAACGATACTTCTTAATTCGGATACCGATAGGGTAAAAGAGCTAGCAACACCTAGGCAACATCAAACAATGTCTCCAGCACGTGTGGCAAAAGCAAAAGCTATGGCTAATGGCCACTATACACAGCAAGAAATAGCCGATGCTTTAGGCGTAAGCAGGAGCACTGTATCTAAGTACTTGGCTATGTAGTATGTTTGTATGTATGCGTGCATGAAAGGAGGTGCTATAGGGCAATGAACGAACCTATTCGCGAATCTGTTTTGACAGAGCAACAGTTTAGAACTCTTAGCAATAGCGCAAACATTGAAGCGTTTAACTATGACTATAGTTTGTTGCCAGAGTTTATGCTTACAACAAAAGACAATCCTTTCAATCCTTTCACCAACTTCGATGAATGGTATGAATGGGACGAATCAAAAGGCTATCAAACTTGTGGTTTGCTTGCAAGAGTTTCGAACTTTTCTTCTGCATTGTCCTATGAAGATCAAAAAATTGACGCCCAGCTTTCAATAGATGCTATACTTAATTCGGATCCGTTTGGAATTTACACAGTTGTCGTTAAACCGAAGAGTAAAAGCTAAACTTTTCCGTTTTAATTAAGTTTGTTCGCTTTTCTGTTGCCTTTTGCCTACCCACAGTTAGGCACTATTGGCACTGGAGGGGGGACCACGCGAAAAAGCCCCCACCCCTGCATCGCGCCGGCCTTCAAGATTTCTCCGGGGGTAGATATTTTAGACGATTTCCGGCACGTTTCCGCCAGTTCAAACGGGGCTCTGTCTCCTTTCCACAGGCCTTACCCACCTCCAGGGCGTTTCCACGTTTTTAGCTGCTGACTCAACACCAAAAACTCCTTAGAACTGGCGGTAATGTGCTGGAAATCGTGTGTAATCATAGGAGGTGAGTCCGATTACAAAGAAGAAAGTCATCAAAAGTGACGACGATATTCCCAAAAGGACTCGTCCGCCAGCAAGAACACGCAAAGATCGAGAGGATGAGCTGATTGGATTGGCTGTAGACCTTGCCGAGAAGCAACTTCGCGAGGGTACAGCCTCCACTCAGGTCATCGTTCATTATTTGAAGCTGGCTTCTCCACGTTCGGATCTCGAACGCGAGAAGCTAGAGAGCGAGAACGCCTTGCTGAAGGTGAAAGCCGATGCAATAGAAGCCGAGCAGCGTACCGAAGAGGCATATTTGGCCGCAATAGAGGCTATGCGAATCTATCAAGGCGCAGATGGTGACGACTATGAGGAGTAGGAAGTCATATTTCGAGCTTCAGAACCTCGAAACCTTCGAAGAACGTTTCGAGTATCTGAAACTTCCAGGAATCGTCTCCCATTCCACATTTGGCGGCCACCGTTATCTGAATCAGGCGTTTTATCGCTCTCCGGAGTGGAGAAAAGCAAGGGACTACGTTATTCTAAGAGACAAAGGGTGCGATTTGGGGATAGATGGTCTCGAGATACCAGACGGAGAACGTCTCGTAGTCCATCATATGAACCCAATCACCCCAGAGGATATTGAGAATCGATCCGAGAGTCTTTTCGACCCGAACAATCTCATTTGCGTATCCGATACGACCCATAAGATGATACATTACGGCGACATTGATGGAGTACCAGATCGCGAACCGGTTGTGAGGCGTCCAAACGACACGGTTCCCTGGAAGTCATAGGGAGGTGTGATGGCAGGAAGCATATTGAACGACATAAAGAAGATCTGCAACGTCCCAGAAGACTATGATGCCTTCGACCAGGATCTGATTCTTCACACGAACTCCATTTTCATGGTTCTTCAGCAGCTTGGCGTTGGTCCAGATGACGGGTTCTCCATAACCGGAGCTTCTGAGACATGGGAAGACTACGAGGGCGTGGATGACATGCAGGCGTTGAAGACGTATCTGTCTCTGCGAGTGAAGATGCTGTTCGATCCGAACGGTTCCTCGTATGTCATATCTTCGATGGAGAAGGTAATCAGCGAAATGGAGTGGCGTCTGTGCTTGCAGGCAGAGGCGGTGAATTCTTGATCCGGATATGGTAAAAAGGAAGCGATTTAAATAGTTGATATAGAGCTATAAAAAGGGGTGGGGTACATGCTTTCAAACACGGCTGTCCCGAAGTATTACGGCAAGTTCAGGGACGCCGTGATGAGGGGCGAGATACCAGTAAACCAATTCATCTCCATGGAGATGAACCGTATCGATGCATTGATACGGAACCCCGGAGTCTACTATGACGACAAGGCGATAGATGGGTACATCGCTTATTGCGAGAAGGAGCTCACGCTGACGGACGGCACCGATCTCCATCTACTCGACACGTTCTGCCTGTGGGCTGAGCAAGCGTTTTCATGGTTCTACTTCGTGGAGCATAGCGTGTTCGAACCGGATCCTGACAACCACGGAGGGCAGTACGTCCGCAAGGTCGTCAAACGGAGGCTGACGAACAAGCAGTACATCATCCTCGGTCGAGGTGGCGCCAAGTCCATGTACGCCAGCACGATCCAGTCGTACTTCCTAAATGTCGACACGTCTACGACGCATCAGATCGTCGTGGCCCCGACGATGAAGCAAGCTGAAGAGACCCTTTCCCCCATACGGACTGCAATAGCACGGTCTAGGGGCCCGTTGTTCACGTTCTTGACTGAGGGCTCTCTTCAGAACACCACTGGTTCGAGGTCCAAGCGAACGAAGCTTGCATCCACGAAGAAGGGCATCGAGAACTTTATGACGAACTCCCTCATAGAGATTCGCCCGATGTCCATCGACAAGCTTCAAGGCATGCGGTGCAAGGTTGCTACTGTCGATGAATGGCTGTCCGGGGACGTCCGCGAAGACCCGATCGGGGCAATAGAGCAGGGAGCATCCAAGATCGCCGACTACTTCATCCTCGCCATCAGCTCTGAAGGCTGTGTCCGAAATTCCGTAGGCGATACAATCAAAATGGAGTTGGTCGACATCCTCAGAGGAGATTACATCAACCCGCATGTGTCGATTTGGTATTACAAGCTCGACGATGTCAGCGAAGTTGCGAACCCTGAGATGTGGCTGAAGGCGCAGCCGAATCTCGGCAAGACGGTTTCGTATGAGACTTACCAGCTCGAGGTCGAACGAGCCGAGAACGTGCCAGCGGCGAGGAACGACATCCTTGCGAAACGCTTTGGGATACCGACTGAGGGGTACACATATTTCTTCACCTACGAGGAGACGATACCACATCCTAGAAGGGACTTCTGGCAGATGCCATGTTCGATGGGCGTGGACTTGTCTCAGGGCGACGACTTCTGCGCATTCACGTTCTGGTTCCCGTTGCCTAACGGCAAGTTCGGGGTGAAGACAAGAAGTTACATCTCAAGCAGGACGATGGACAAGCTATCAAAGGCCATGCACAAGAAGTACGAGGAGTTTCTAGATGAAGGCAGCCTTATCGTCATGGAAGGAACGATTCTGGATCTGGATGATGTGTATGATGATCTGGACAACCATATCATTCAACGGGATTACGACGTACGGGCTGTCGGTTACGACCCGTACGCTGCAAAAGCTTTCATCGAGCGATGGGCTTCGGAGAACGGTCCCTATGGGATCGAGAAGGTTATTCAGGGTGCCAGGACGGAATCCGTTCCGCTTGGCGAGCTGAAGAAGCTTGCCGAAGACCGCATGATCCTGTTCGACGAAGAGCTGATGTCGTTTGCCATGGGGAACTGCATCGTCATAGAAGACACTAACAAGAATCGAAAGCTTCTCAAGAAGAAACGGGAGCAGAAGATCGATAACGTCTCCGCGATGATGGACGCCTTCATCGCGTACAAGATGCACAAGGAGGTGTTCGAATGAGTGAAGAGTACCTAGCACATTACGGCGTCCTCGGCATGAAATGGGGTATAAGGCGTTACCAGCCTTATGGGCAAGGCTATAGTGGTTCTACCGGTCGTTTCGTTCCTACAGGAAACGATAGAAAGGATAAGAAAGCTCTTAAGAAGCATATAAAGGCTACAAGAAAGAGCTATCGAGCAGCCCAAAAGGCAAAAGGCGTTAAAACTACCGATGAGCTTGGTAAAAACGTTGAGCGTGTTGCGAAACGTCATAAAAAAGCTCTGGATAGCGATTCTCAGTATAACGACGCGAAAGCACGCTACGCGAAAGCAAAGCAAGAGCAAAAGCTTGCAGAGCGTTTTGAGAACTTTGAATACCAAAACGTTGAATCTTTACGCTCTAAAAACCCTCAAGGATATTGGGAAAACCTAGAATTGTCAATTGCTAAAGACAAACATAGGGAAGCACAGCAACGACTTCACGATGTCGACGAAGCTGTGTATAAAGCGGAAAAAGACTATACCGATAGGGAACGAAGCATAGCAAAGAGCTTTTCAGAAGATTATAGAAACGCTGCAGCAAAAGATCTTGGCTTTTCCGATGTTGAAGAAGGCAAGAAGCTGCTTGACAAGTATAATCTGATGGTTAGAGCCGTGGACGGCATATCCTTCGGCATGGATAATAGGCAGGTTAGGCGGTAAAACTAAGGGGGTGTTCGAATGAGTGAAGACTACCTAGCGCATCACGGCGTCCTAGGCATGAAATGGGGTGTTAGGCGTTACCAGCCTTATGGCGGAGGAACCTACGAGCCAGAGCATCGTGGGCGATTTGTTGGAAAGAATGGCGCAAAAGGAAATGTGTCCAGTCGTTCTATTCAGAAGCCAAAAAGCGCTAAAAAGCAAGCACGGTTGGATGAAAAAGCTTACAAAAGAGATTATAAACGTGCTGAAAAAGCATACAATCGAGCTCTGAAAAAGAATCCGGAAGCTCCAGAATACGCCAAGGTGCAAGCTCAGAAAGCATCTGAGCTGAGCAAAAGTAAAAAAACAGAGGCTTTTAGAAACGCCATGACGAATCATACCGAGTTCACTCTTGATGATGTGGCTAATTACAATGACGAAGTTGCTCGAATTGGTAAAAAGTATAAAAACCAGACAGTTAATGCTGTGATGAAGGATCTTAAGATCGAGGACACAAAAGGCGCGAGGGCTTTTGTAGAGAAAATGGTAGAATCTGAATATAGTTTGGATGACAACGATAAAAGAGTAATAGTACCGCATCATTAACCGCATTTACACTCCTTATTTGGAGGTTTTAGGCAGAAGTAAGGAGGTGTTTTAATGAGTGAAGAGTACCTAGCACATTACGGCGTCCTCGGCATGAAATGGGGCGTCAGAAGGTATCAACCTTATGGGCAAGGTTACAGCGGTTCTAAAGGCCGGTTCGTTGGCAAGAGCGATGCAAAAAGTAACGTTACAGCAAAACGTGCGGCTAAGCAGCAGCGTGCGGACGCTAGAAATGCTCAAAAGCAAAAACGTTTGGACGAGAAAGCTTACAATAGAGATTACAAGAAAACCAGCAAGGCGATTCAGAAGCATTTCGAAGAAGATATTAAAACGTCTCGATCTGGTAATAAACGAAGAAGGGAAGCTTTTGATCAGAAGTCGAAAAATAGGAGAGATGTCGAAAGGCGTATGGAAGAGGAAGTAGCTAACTCGAGGGAAGCAAAAGAACTTTCGAAAGCTGAAGACGCGATTGGCAAGAAATTTGACAAATATGGAGGAGATGCGGTATTCACCGACAAAGAACTAGGGCGATTGGACGAAGCAGAAGTTCGGTTGAATGCTAAAACCGTAGCTGTTGCCGAAAAGTATGTTGATTCGTGGGCGGATGCGACCTTGAAGGATTTGGGTATTTCTAGCACTGCCGGAAGCCGGCAAGCTGCGTTGGATAGGTATGTTGTTTTGGATGCGAATACCGGGGAGACAAGGCCTGCTAAGCGATAAATCTGATCGTTTCTTGTTTTTAAGCAGTATTGTTTGGAGGTGAAAATTATTGAGCCTTACAGATAGAGTTAAACGGGCATGGAACGCCTTCCAAGCTGAGGAGCAATCGAGGCCTGATTTCACAGTTCACGAAGGCATGACATACACGAGTCGTCCAGACAGGCCGATGCTTCACCTCGGAAACGAGAAGTCTGTCGTTGGAGCGATTTATAACCGTATTGCACTTGACGTTGCATCTGTTGACATCAAACATGTGCGTCTAGATCAAAATGGGGTTTTCAAAGAGGTTTTGGCAACGAGCTTGAACGAATGCTTGACGATTGACGCCAATATCGATCAGACAGGACGGGCTCTTATCTTCGACACGGTCCTGTCCATGTTCGACGAAGGCGTGATAGCGGTTGTCCCTGTTGATGCCACGATGGATATTCGAAAAACCGGTTCCTTTGACGTTCTCTCTCTGAGAACGGCGAAGATCAAACAGTGGCGACCTCGGACGCTCCGCGTCGAGGTTTACAACGAGGATACTGGACGGCATCAGGAAGTAGACGTTCCGAAGAACCATACGGCCGTTATCGAGAACCCGTTCTATTCGATCATGAACGAACAGAACTCGGTTCTAAAGAGGCTTGTCCACAAGATGAACACTCTTGACGCAATCGACAAGCAGAGTGGCAGTTCGAAACTCGATCTCATCATCCAGCTTCCGTACACCATCAAGAGCGACCTGCGTCAAGAGCAAGCAGATAAGCGAAAGAAGAAGATAGAAGAGCAGCTAGAGAATTCCAAGTACGGTATCGCGTACATAGATTCGACAGAACATGTCACCCAGCTAAATCGACCCGTCGACAACAACCTCATGTCTCAGATCGAGTACCTGACTAGAATGCTATACAGCCAGTTGGGAATTACCGAGGAAGTCATGAACGGCACTGCCGACGAGAAGACTATGCTGAATTACAACAACCGGACCATTGGCCCTATTCTCGTCACGATTTGCGAAGAGATGAGTCGCAAGTTTCTGACGAAGACTGCCCGTTCTCAAGGACAGTCCATCGCGTTCTTCAACGATCCGTTCAAGCTTGTTCCAGTGTCTCAGATTGCAGAGATCGCTGACAAATTCACCCGAAACGAGATCATGTCCTCTAACGAGGTGCGTGGCATCGTCGGTTACAGGCCAGTCGACGATCCGAGAGCAAACGAGCTCAGGAACAAGAATCTCAACCAGACGGCAGAGGAAGCGCAAGCCCCGCCGTCAGTGTAGGACGGTAACGGCGAAGAGGAGCAATGGTAAAGAAAGGAAGCGATTATGGCGTATGATTTCAGTGGGTACGCCACGCGCAACAACATCCGTTGCGCGGATGGACGAACGATCAGGCGCGATGCGTTCAAGGACTGCGACGGCAAGACCGTTCCGCTAGTCTGGCAGCATCAGCACAATGAGCCTATCAACGTCCTCGGGCATGCCCTGTTGGAAAATCGAGAGGACGGTGTGTACACGTACGGTCAGTTTAACGACTCTGAGTATGGCCAGTACGCCAAGACTCTCGTTCAGCATGGGGACATCACTTCTCTGTCCATCTATGCTAACCACCTCAAGCAGGACTCCGATCGGAACGTCTTGCATGGGCAGATCCGAGAAGTAAGTTTGGTCCTTGCCGGGGCTAATCCCGGAGCGTACATCGACGCGGTTGCCATGGAGCACGGCGAGGATGGCGAAGAGGAAGCTGTGATTTACAGCGGCGAGGAGCTTGTTCATTCTGATGGAGTTCCGGACAAAAAGAAGCCGGAGGAAAATCAAAATGAAGAGCCAGACGCCAAAGATACTGATAAGGAGGAAGCCGTGGCAAAGGAAGATGCCGATCGCACAATCGGTGATGTCATCGAGGAGATGACCGAAGAGCAAAAGAATGTTATGTATTACTTGATTTCGAAGGCCGCAGAAGGCGGCGACGAAGCGCCCGAAGATGAAGGAGATGATGACGTGAAGCACAATCTGTTCGACGTTGAAACCGAGGAAGAGAACTTCCTGTCCCATGACGACGTGGTGGAGATCTTTGGCGATGCAAAGCGTATCGGCAGCTTGAAGGAATCCATGCTCCAGCACGGCATCCAGAACATCGACATCCTGTTCCCTGAAGCTCAGACCGTCACCCCGACGCCCGAGATGATCATGCGCCGCACCGAGTGGGTTTCCAAGGTTCTCGCTGGCGTCTCCAAGACCCCGTTTGCGCGAATCAAGTCTACCGCTGCGAACCTCACCAAGGACGAGGCGCGTGCCCGAGGATACATCAAGGGCCACAAGAAGGTCGAGCAGCAGTTCGGTCTGCTCAAGCGTGCAACCACGCCTCAGACCATCTACAAGCTTCAGAAGATCGACCGCGACGATGTCATCGACATCACCGACTTCGACGTTGTGGCTTGGATGAAGGCTGAGCTTCGCACCATGCTCGACGAGGAACTCGCCCGTGCGCTCATGGTTGGCGACGGCCGCACTCCCGGTACCGATGACAAGATCGAGCCCGATCACATCCGCCCGATCTACGGCGACGCTGAGACCTACACCATTTACTACACCGTAGACTATGACGGCATCCAGGATGTGACCGACAAGGCCAACGCCCTCGTCGCTGCCGCCCTCCGTTCCCGCAAGGAGTATCGTGGCTCCGGCAACCCGACTTTCTACTCCACGAACGACATCATCACCGACATGATGCTCGCGACCGACAAGATGGGCCGCAAGCTGTACAGCACTGAAGCCGAGCTGGCAGCTGCTCTCCGCGTCAAGGAGATCGTCGAGGTTCCGGTGTTCGAGGGTGTCAAGCGTGTTGACGAGGACGAGGCCGCCCATGAGCTCATCGGCATCATCGTGAACCTCAACGACTACAAGATGGGTGCCGACAAGGGCGGCGAGGTCAACTTGTTCGACGACTTCGACATCGACTACAACAAGTACGAGTACCTGATCGAGACCCGTTGCTCCGGCGCTCTCTACAAGCCCTATTCGGCCATCTGCCTCGAGAAGGACTCCACCATCAGCGGTGTTACCGGGGCGACCGGGGAGACCGAATAACTCTAATAGGAGAACAACATGAGGTTTTTCGGAAACGTTGGCTACGAGATAGCCGTTGACAATGGTGATGGAACGTGGACGGTTCCTGACAAACCGGTCGAGCGCGAGTATTATGGTGATGTGACTAGGAATCTCAGGCGCTACGAGGGGACAGAGAAAGTCAACGAGGATCTGACATTGAGCAACAGCTTTTCGATAGTCGCAGACCCTTTTGCTTTCGAGAACTTCATGTACATTCGCTACATTGAATGGATGGGGAGGAAGTGGAAGGTCTCGAATGTCGAGATCCAGCCTCCCCGTCTTCTCCTCACGGTAGGGGGCATGTACAATGGCTAGTAGAGAAGAGAGGCGACTGGCTTTGCAAGCGCTTTTGGAAGAAGCGCTTGGGTCCAAAAACGTTTACTTTGAACCGCCAGAGAACCTTCGGATGTCCTATCCGTGCATACGGTACAATCGGGCTCAACTTAATACGGTGGAAGCAGACAACCGTAAATACTGGACCATGACGACGTATGATGTGACGTACATCGCGAAAGATCCTAGAGACGGCGGAGTAATCGATCGCATCATGGACATCAGGTACTGTTCCCACGTCCGCCATTACATCGCGGACAACCTCCATCACGATGTGTTCAACATCATAACCTAATCAGATAGGAGAAATCAAAATGGCAAAGATTGAATGGGATAAGGCTGGCGAACGTTTCTACGAGACTGGTGTCAAGAACGGCGTTCTTTATCCGATGCTGGCTAGCGGCGCCGGGTATGACAAGGGCGTTGCTTGGAACGGTCTTACCGCTGTCACCGAGTCTCCCTCTGGTGCAGAGGCCAACAAGCTTTATGCTGACGACATCAACTACGCCACCCTTCGTTCTGCCGAGGAGTTCGGCGCAACCATCGAGGCGTACACCTATCCGGATGAGTTCGCCGTGTGCGACGGCTCTGCCGAGCCGGTTGCCGGCGTGAAGATCGGGCAGCAACCCCGTCGTTCCTTCGGTTTCTGCTATGTCACCAGTATCGGCAATGATGTCACTACCGATCTTGGGTATTTGCTGCACATCTGGTACAACTGCACGGCATCTCCGTCCGAGCGTGCGTATCAGACCATCAACGACAGCCCCGAGGCCATCACGTTCAGCTGGGAAGTCGAGACCAACGGCGTTGCCGTTGAGGGCTTCAAGCCCACGGCAAGCATCACCATCGATTCGACCAAGGTAGATGATGGAAAGCTTACTACTCTTAAGAACATGCTTTACGGCACCGAGTCGACAGAGCCTACCCTGCCTTCCCCGGACGATGTGATTGCCGTGTTCGGTCCTTCCGGCACGACTGAATAACCTAAAAGCGAAAGGAGACAGAGAATGCTTAAGAAAGTGATCACTTACACGGACTATGATGGTGAAGAGCGAACTGAAGCGTTTTACTTCAATCTGTCAAAAGCGGAGCTTTTGGATATGGAGCTCTATTCACAAGGTAAGTATACCGAGAAGCTTCAGGAAATCATCGACGCAAAGGACCATCAGGCCATTGTCAACACGTTTAAAGATTTGATCTACAAATCCTATGGCGTGAAAAGCGACGATGGGCGAAGGTTCATCAAGTCGGAAGAGGCGACAAAGGCGTTTACCGAGACGGAAGCTTTCAGCGAGCTTTACTTGGAGCTTGCTACCAATGCGGATGCCGCAGCGGCTTTCGCTATTGGCATCCTGCCAAAGGATCTTCAGGATAACGTGTCTGTAACGGATGTCGTCAGGGCTAATTCGTAGCCGTGGATATTTGAGAGGATGTATGGGGATGCTCAAGATACACGTTTCTGGTTCTGAGGTATACGATGAGCTTTCTGAGGAGTTCATTGTCGTGAAGCCTGTAGATCTTGCGCTTGAGCATTCCCTCATCTCTCTGTCTAAGTGGGAATCCAAGTGGCACAAGCCATTTTTGAAGGATGAAAAGAAAAGCGATGAGGAGTTTCTAGATTACATTCGCTGCATGACCCTTACGCAAAATGTAGATCCTCACGTATATTTGTCTCTTTCGCAAGAGAATCTTAGTGAAATTCTATCGTACATTAACGATCCGATGACTGCGACCACGTTTTCTAAGACCAATAGTGCTCCTAATCATGAGACTTATACTTCTGAATTGATTTATTACTATATGATTGCTGCTGGTGTGCCTATAGATTGTCAGAAATGGCATTTGAACAGGCTCCTGACGTTGCTTAAGATCTGCGGTATAAAAGCGTCAAAGCAGAAGCCAATGTCAAAGGCTGCGATAATGAAGCAAAATTCCGCCATAAATGCGGCCCGACGTGCCAAGATGGGATCTAAGGGGTAGGCATGGTTTCGCTGGTTACAAAAGGGAATTTCAACAACATCAAGCGGTTTCTTTATAGAATGAGCAACTGGTCAGCTAAGCTCGTTCTCGACAGCTATGGCAGAAAAGGCGTTGATGCTCTTGCCGCAGCAACCCCCATTCGTTCTGGTAAGACTGCAAGTTCATGGTCATATAATGTAACTGGCGGTAATGGCTCGTGGGAAATCGAATGGTATAATTCTAACCTCAACGACGGTGTGAACATCGCTTTGATTCTTCAGTACGGTCATGGAACTGGAACAGGCGGCTATGTTACAGGAATCGATTATGTCAATCCAGCGCTTAGGCCGGTGTTCGAATCGTTTATCGACGACATTTGGCGGGAGGTGACAAAGTAATGCCAAGCATTGATGAGAAAGTTGTCTCGTTAAAATTCGACGACAATGATTTTGCTAGAAAAGTAGAGTCTACAAAGAGGAATGTAGAGCAGCTTGAACAGTCGTTGTCATTTAAGGGCGCTGGAGATGGGCTGCAGAAGATAACCAAGGCCGCAAAAGGCGTAGATCTTTCACCTATAGCCAGTTCAGCTGAGATGGTGATGGGGCGTTTCAACGCTCTAGATGCCATAGCGTTCAGCGTTATACATAACATTACAACTGGCGTTATGAATGCTGCGAAGAAGTTGGCCACCGCGATACCTCGGCAAATCTGGACTGGTGGTTGGTCTCGAGCAGCTAATCTCGAACAGGCAAAGTTTCAGATAGAAGGCTTGAAGGCTTCATGGGACGATCTGTATAAGGATATTTCATATGCTGTCGACGGAACGGCGTATGGTCTTGATGCAGCGGCTAAGGTTGCGTCTCAGCTAACGGCTTCAGGTATTCAAGCTGGCGATCAGATGAAGCAGTCGTTGCGAGCCATTTCCGGCGTTGCCGCAATGACGAACAGCAGTTATGAAGACATCGGCCGAGTGTTCACAACTGTTGCCGGTAATGGTCGACTCATGGGCGAACAGCTTCTTCAGCTGTCTTCAAGAGGCATCAACGCGGCAGCCACCTTGGCAAAGGCGTTGAACAAATCAGAAGCAGAAGTTCGAGACATGGTTTCCAAGGGTGAAATCGATTTCAACACTTTTGCCGAAGCCATGAACGAAGCTTTCGGTGAGCATGCAACCGCGGCTAACGAAACTTTCAGTGGTGCGTTGTCAAATGTTAAATCAGCCCTTTCGCGAATCGGAGCGGAGATAGCAACGCCATTGAGGCAGAACATGATTCCGGTGTTCAATTCGCTTCGACTCATGATCAATGCCATAAAATCGTCGCTCTCCCCGATTTTCGAGGATATTTCTCAATCGTTCGAGTTCATGAGCAAGCATGCGGTTACGGCGATAGATGCGATTACCGGCCACATGAACAACAAGAAGTTCATCACTTTTGACGATTGGAAGAAAGCCGGAGAAGTTTCGGAAGAGTTTAAAAATGCGATAATCTCCGCCGCGGAAGCGCATGATGTCGCTGTATCAGACATGATTGCCGAAGAGGGTTCTTTCGAGAAAACCCTTAAGAATGGTTGGCTTTCAAAGGATATTCTCGACGAAGCTGTAGAGTCCATGGGCGGCCTGTCTTCTCAATCAGACGATGTGAGGGCATCTTTCAACGCCATGAACGATGCTCTTGCCAGTACGGATAAGATGGCGTCTCTCGAGCTTCTAATCGGCGTGTTTGAGAAGTTTCTGGATGTAGCGCTTCGACTTGGGAGCGTTGTAAAAGATGCATTCACTAATGTTTTCGATTTCAACATATCTGGAGATTCCATAAGGGACTTCATAAAGTCCATTTATGACATGGCTGACGGTTTCAAGCTTTCAGGAGAAACGGTTCGCTTCGTCAGGGAGATATTCGAAGGTTGGTTTTCCCTTCTTCATATTTCTGGAACTGGTGCCATAGCGGTTTGGCAGCTTTTCTACACCGTGTTTTCATCCATGGCCGACGCGTTGTCGCCTTTGGGTCGTCTGATTGGTGACGTTCTTCTGGGCTTTTCGGATCTCGCCCAGTCTCTCGATACTACAATTTCCAGGTCGGAATGGCTTAAAGGAACGTTTTCCGGGTTGTTGGCAACCATAAAGGCATTCTCATCTGGCGTTAAAAGCTCGATTAGCGAATTTGTAGATAGCGTCGAAGCTTCTGGAGCCATAGATAATTTCTTCCATAAAGTAAAGGAATTTGCTTCTGACGTCGCACCGAAGTTCGTTTTGGCCGTCAACCACATGGCCACAATAGGCGGAAAGGTATTGAACGTTTTCTCTGTAATAGGGTCAGGGCTATCCAAAGTTTTCGGGTCGTCTAATAGCGCCTTTGTGGAGTTTGCTCCAGGGCTAGAAAACCTAGCAAATACGATGCAGAATACTGGATCCGTAATCGCTTCTTTCTTGGACTTCATATCTTCTGTATTTGCTGCATTCTTCAACGTCTTAAGCGCTGGCATTGATAGATTCTCAGGGTTTGGGTCTTCGTTTAATTCTGCAACGGAAAAAGTCTCTGATGCTTCTGAAACGCTTTCGGAAAAAGTAGGTCCTGCTGCTCATGCTATCGATAAGCTTAGGTCTGTAATCGATAAAATCAGAGGCATGCTTCCGTCGTTTGAGTCTTCTGGAAACGGGCTGAAGAACTTTTCCGACATGCTAGCTAATGTAGGGGCGGCTATAGGAAATTTCGTTGCGAGCCTTGATTTCGGACAAGTTATAGACGTTGCCATAAAAGTCATAGACGAGATCTTCAAGATAATGCTGGCCATATCTACCAAGAAAGGGATTGATACGGCGGCTGACACAATGAAGTCGCTTGGAAAAGGGTTAAACGGATTCCTTGGATCCCTGTCTGGTTTGGTGAATTCCAAGAATAGGAATCTTACCGGCCTCCCCGCGATGGTTAATTCGATAACGGCAGCTATGGATAAGATGTCGAAGCAGCTCATTCCAGGTAAATTGATGGCTATCGCCTTTGCCATAGGCGTGCTTTCCGTTGCGCTGTTCCTGTTGGCGTCTTTGGATCCGGTTTCATTGGCCAAGGCTTTGACTGCCGTGGCTATCGGGCTCGGCGTCCTTATAGGCGCGATGGTCCTTATGGATAAAGCCCTTTCTGGAAGTTCCATGAAAGGGATGTTCTCCATGGCCGTCACGATGGTGGCTTTGGCCGGAGCAATGATCTTGTTTGCTATAGCAGTTAAGCTCCTTGATAGTGTCGACTGGGATGCTATTGGGAAAGCCGGTGCTGTTCTGGCTGGAGTTGTCGCAGCTATGTATGGGCTGACTAAGATAGGAAAAGGCGCTATAAGGTCGGCTATCTCGTTGCAAGCTTTGGCGGTCGCGTTGACAATGCTTGTCGTTCCGATAATGTTAATAGGCCGGATGAAGTTCGAGACCCTTGTTCAAGGGCTTATGGGAATAGCTGGCGCATTGGGTGTGACAATCGGAGCGCTAGCCGTGATGTCGAAAGTGCATGCTGGAAAGGCCGTTGTTCAATTATTCGGCGTTGCCATAGCGTTGACGGCGTTGATCAAACCTATAAAAGAGCTTGGAAGTATGGACGTAATCTCCCTGGTTCAAGGTTTAGGCGGCGTTGCGGCGGCGTTGTTCATCTTGGTTGCTGTTTTGGCAGCAATGAAAAATCGCGACCTTAATGCGGCTGTTATGCAGCTAAGCGTGGTCGCTGGCGTCATAACGATCTTGTCAAAAGCCGTACAAGAACTGGGCTCTATGAGCTTGGAGGACATGATTCAAGGCCTTGCCGGTATAGGCGTTTCTATATTTATCTTGGTTGGCGCTTTAGCGGTAATGCAGAAACTCAAGCTTTCATCAGCTGTCGTTGGGTTGGCTGGATTGGCTGCTGTTCTAATGCAGTTGGTCATCCCGATAACCATATTCGGTTCCATGAGCACAGAGTCCCTAGCTAGGGGGATTATCGGCATTGCTGGCAGTCTTGGCGTTTTGATAATCGCCATGGCCGCTATGAAGAACATGAAGATGACGACGGCGGCTATTGAACTGTTCGCCATAGCAAAGGCTCTTTTGGTTCTTATGATTCCAATAAAGATGCTTGGGGAGATGAATCCTTGGGATTTGGCTCAGGGCATAGGCGGTCTAACAGCAGCCCTTATAGCGGTTCTTGCCCCGATGTCAGCCTTTATGATTCTTATGAATCGTACCAGCGCTTTCGCATCCGTGAAAATGGGATCGATGTTGTTAATGTTCTTGGGCGTTAGCGTGGCCATCATGGCGTTAGCTAAAGCACTTGAAATCTTGGCCGGTATACCAGCCCAGCAGTTGGCTGCAGGACTTATTGCATTGGGTGTTGGCTTGGCTGTCGTTATTGGCGCAATGTACATTGCGGGTATGCTTGCTACGACGTTGGCGCCAGGCGTCCTCGTTCTTTTGGCGTTTGGTGTAGCTATAGGTTTGGCTGGAGCTGGGATATTCTTGTTTGCTACTGGCTTGGAAGCTTTGATAATAGCTGCAGCTAGTCTTGGGGCGGCTTTGACAACTGTCGTTACGGCGCTAAATTCGCAAATAGATCCTATAATGGAGTTAGCCGCTAATGCTCTTAGGAGTTTAGGAGAGAAAATAGGGCCTGTTCTTGCCGAGCTTGGCGGGAAGATCGTGGAGTTCTTGAAAGAGACTTTCATGAACACGTCTAAAAGCATTTCGGAAGACGCGCCCGTTCTGATTGATGCGTTCACACAGATGGTGACGTCGTTGGCAGATGCAATAGCTCCTAAGATTCCGATATTCATAGAAAAGGGCGTTGAGATCTTAACCGCTCTGATGTCGGGGCTCGAGTCGAAGGCGTCAGATCTTGCGACCAGTGCTTTAAGCTTGGTTACCGCGCTCATAAACGCAATAGCCGATGCTATCGAGGGTCACGGCGTAGAGCTTAGAGACGCTTGCGATCATCTCGTCCAGTCAATCATCGATTTCATTATCGAGTTCATCACTGGAAAAGAGCAAGTTGTCGATGAAAACGGCAAGACGATCGGCCAGAACATCATGGACGGCATTCGAAACGGCATAAACGAGTTCTTGGACCATCCGCTTCAGGCCATAGAGGAATTCGTGACGAGCCTTATCGACAGGGCAAAGGGGCTTCTCGGCATCGCATCGCCTTCTACCGTTTTCGAATCTATCGGTGGCGATTTGATGGCTGGCTTGAAGAACGGCATAGAATCGTTCACTTCAGATCCAATAGGTGCAGTGGAAACCTTGGCCACCAACCTTGTAGACACCGTTAAGAATACCCCTATAGGCCAAGCGGCTGAAACCGTTGTGGGAAATTTGTCGTCGGCGTTCGAAGCTGTAAGGCAAGATCCTGTGGCAGCCGTAAGCTCTGGACTTTCCATGATACAAAGTTCTGTGTCTTCGTTTGCGGCACCGATAGCAACCGCTGGCGCGGGGGTAATCGGATCGCTGTCGTCTTCGTTGCGTGCCGGGTCTGGAGAAGCAAGCGGAAGTGCGTCTGCCGTCATGACAGGCGTGACTGGTGTTGTATCGAATTCCAGAGCAGCTATAGCCACTGCTGGAACAGCTGCGATGTCGGGCTATGTCAACGCTATATCTAGCAAGGTTGGAGCGGCCAGAGCTGCCATTACAAGCATGATTTCTGCAATGAGAGCGTCTTTGAATTCTGCTGTATCCGCGTTTAGGTCGGCCGCTTCCAGGGCAGTTAGCTCATATGCATCCGGCATACGTTCTGGAGCAGGCTCTGCGAGATTTGCTGGAAGCAGTGTTGCTTCTGCTGGTGTAAGCGGGGCCAGTGGATATTATTGGAGCTTCTATAACATTGGCGCAAATTTGGGTCAAGGTTTGGTTAATGGTCTTAACAGCAAATATTACGACGTTAGCTCTGCTGCAGCAAGACTTGCTAGGGTAGCTGCTGACGCAGCTAAGAGAGCGTCTGACGAGCGTTCACCCTCTAAGGTGTGGGCCAAGATAGGTGCTTACATGTCAGAGGGCATGGTCATAGGCATGCTATCGCTTAAAGGCCAAGTAGATTCAGCGGGTTCCGAGATATCTAAAACGGCATTGCCTTCTATACTCGGGGCACAAAGTTTGATTCGCGACGCAGTATCTTCGGACTTCGAAATGAAGCCAAAGATAACGCCCGTTGTCGATTTGAATTCTGTAAAGGGCGCAGGCTCGTATATTCAAGGCGTGTTTGGACAAGCATATGGTATTGGAAGCGATATTTCTTTGGCTAATTATGGCCTGTATGGCTCTCAATCAGGTGAAAAGTCCAACTCGATAGTAAACAACGTATCCGTCACGGTTCAATACCAGGCCGGTTCGGATGTGAATGCGTTCGCATCCAATCTCGCGTCCGTCTTGACCGCAAAGATGAATCTGGAGGCTTAAGATGGCTACGAACGGCTTTAAGAAACCAAAAGACGCGATCACCAATCCCAAATGCAAGGGTATTGCCAAGGAGAAGAACGCTGAGAAGTTCCGGATCAACTGGTCGTATGGTTACCCTTCCAACGTCGCAAAGACCAGAAAGCAGTATCCTCCATGTTGGGGCGGTACTTATGGCCAATGGTCGACGATGGAGCAGAAATGGAACAAGAAGGGGAAGGCGTTTCTAACGCCTGCTCGTGAAAAGTTTGTAAAGGGGTGGACGTGGCGAAAGTCGTGGAATTCCACATCAGCATCCACCCCGTTATTCAACCGCTCAGATTGGTATCCTTATTCGGGTAAGCCAAAGCTGAAGAAAATAACCATGTCCGTTTACGGTCACAACGATGCTGGTTCTGGCCCAGAGACCAGGCTTCCTGAATTCGTGTTCGACCAACCGACGAAGCCGGCGATCGACGCCATTTCCTACAACAACGACAATGGCAATATCTCAACAAAGATCCGTTTCAAGAAGAACACCTGTGTCAAAGCCGATACATTCAACATGGCGTATCGGAGGGTTCTAACGTACAATTGGTATTACGACGAGGGCAAGAAGAAGACCATCACCAAGACCGACAAGACTGATTGGATGACTACTTATAACGAAGAGGTTCCAGTCAGCTATGCGCCTGGTTGGGCAAAGGCCCTTAACGTCAATCAGTATGCCATCGTGGAGTGGCAGGCTTTCACTCGTGGGATTGCCGGAAGGTCGTGTGACGTATTTAACGACAAGACAGGGAAATGGGATGAAAACCTGAAGCTCCTGACGACTCGGCGTTACGTTTACGCGTGGCCGGCGAAGCCCACAATCAAGACCGATAAGGTGAAGTGGGATAAGACGAATCAAATGCTGTCGATCCCTATCGATACTCACCATAAGGCCGACCGGAACCCTGTGGACAAGGTGACTCTCCAGTATAACAATTCCACGAAGATCACCAAGGTGGCTGAGC
>Ga0247611_10002439_pt1 | contig 30033 bp, 29 predicted proteins | sample 177DNAGHGhighgp2_FD_192422 | JGI IMG/M metagenome (GOLD analysis project Ga0247611, IMG submission 192422) | Sheep rumen microbial communities from Palmerston North, Manawatu-Wanganui, New Zealand - 1770 DNA GHGhigh gp2 | ecosystem: Host-associated > Mammals > Digestive system > Stomach > Rumen... | reverse complement strand
TTTTGGTGGCTATGGAGACGGTGTCCACCTCTTCCCATTCCGAACAGAGAAGTTAAGCCCGTCATCGCCGATGATACTGCGCATGTTCGTGGAAAAGTAGGTCGCTGCCAATCTTTTACAGAGGGAGCCGTGAATGGCTCCCTTTTTTGTTTGTACGCGAAGGGGGCCGGGGCGGCGCCCCTTTTTTGTTTTTTTGGGAGCGGCGGGGGAGCCGAGAACGGCTCCCCTTTTGTTTAGGGAGGGTGGGAGCGGGCCTATGCTTGTCTTTTTCTCCACAGTGGGGATGGGCTGCGTTTTTTTCTATCATGTCTGATTTTTTTTGTATCTTTGCATCGTTGTAATTTAAAAAATTTATCCCTATGAAAAAGAAACTGACTAAGTTGACAAAAGGTCAAAGTAATTATAAGTGGCAATACTGCTCGTTGGGCGGTGTGACAAGAGTCAATATCGTTTCTGGTGAAGATATTGCTCATCTTGGTGAATTGGACCAGAAGTTGTGGACAGTGCTGAGCTGTCCGGTAAAAGGATTGGAGCTTGAGGAACGAACACTTAACCTGATTGACTCTGACAACGATGGTAAAATACGTGTTGATGAGGTGGTGTCGGCTTCGCAATGGCTTTGCAGGGTCTTGAAGGATAGCAATAAGATTTTGCAAGGAGATGACACTGTTTCGTTCTCGGACATCAATGCAGATGACGAGGAGGGTGCAGCCCTGCTTGAAAGTGCCAAACAGGTTTTGAGCCTCATGGGGTTGAGCCAGGAGACGATTTCGTTGCCTGAGTTGCTGGATTTCCTCTCACACTACGACGATGACCGTCAGAAGGAGCTTGATGCGCAATTGGAGAATCTCGCTGTGGATCCCACCCCCTATGGCGAGAATAGTGATGCTGCAGTAGATGCCGTGAATGCCTTGCGCGACAAGATGGCCGACTACTATATGCGTTGTCGGTTCTTGCGTTTCCATGACGACTGCGGTGCTGCGTTGGATGTCTCTGCCGAGAAGGTGGCTGAAATCAGCGACAAAAACTTCGCGACTTGCTCGGAGGAAATTTCAAAGTACCCGATATCCCGTCCATTGGCCACCGATGTGCTGCCTGTCAATGAGGGAATCAATCCGGCTTGGCAAAGTGCTTGGGCTAAGGTGAAGGAGTTGATACTTGATGTTGATTATCCTGCAAAGGAGAGCATCAGTGAGGCCGAATGGAATGCTGTTGTGGCAAAGATTGATGCTTATGTCGCTGCTAAGGAGGCCAAGATAACGGAGCTGAAAGAGGCAATGGCTGACAAAATTAAGGAAGAGCATGATGCAATGGCTCCACTTGAAAAGTTGTTACGCCTTAGTCGAGACTTCTATAGGTTGCTGCGGAACTATGTCATGTTCACTGATTTCTACAATACTGAGGTGGACGCAGTGTTTCAGGCTGGCAGACTATATATCGACTCGCGCTGTCTGAATCTTTGTATGAAGGTGACTGATATGCCCAAGCATAATGATATGGCGGGTCTCTCGGGGATGTATCTTCTCTATTGTCACTGTGTCTCAAAGACAAAGCATGCCGAAATGGATATAGTTGCCGCAGTCACTGATGGCGATATTGACAATCTCCGAGTTGGCAAGAATGCAGTCTTCTATGATTGTGGAGGCCAGGACTGGGATGCCGTCGTCACCAAGATTATTGACAATCCTATCAGCGTCAGACAGGCTTTCTGGAAGCCTTATAAGAAGATGTGGAATTTCATCACGGAGAAGATTAATAAGTCTGCCACTGAGCGAGAGGAGAAATCTATCTCTAACTTGACAGAAAAGGCTGATACGGCCACAGACAATATTGCCACCAAACTGAGTACCCCCACTGCGGGCAATGCACCGGCAGCTCCCAAGAAACAGCCGTTCGACATTGCCAAGTTTGCGGGCATTTTTGCAGCCATAGGCATGGCATTGGGTTTCATCCTCAGTGCGCTGACAGGCCTCTTCGGGGCATTCTTCAAGAATCCAATTACCATCGTCCTCTTTGTTTTGATTGTCATTCTCTGCGTTTCAGGTCCCTCTATGTTCTTGGCTTGGAGCAAGCTGAGGAAACGCAATCTTGCACCTGTGCTCAATGCCAATGGTTGGGCCGTCAACGCTAAGATTTCTGTCAATCCCCGATTCGGTGCCACACTCACCGACTTGGCCAGTTACCCCAAAGTTGCGCTTAAAGATCCTTATGCCAAGAAGAGTATGCCAAGGTGGTTGCGTTGGATTGTCAGTATTGTTGTTGTCCTTGCCATCGTCTTTGTAATCTTGTATTTCAAAGGATACTTCAATCGGTACAACAACCTTCAGGCTCTCCATTATGATGAAAGTTCTGTCGTCTACCGTGTCACTGACAAAATTTTTGGCAGTGTGAAAAACAGTCTTGAAGAAGCTACCGGTGATCTTACTGGTGCAGTTGAGGTCGTTGCAGCAACTCCTGCTGCTGCTCCCGCCGCCGACGCACCGGCTCCCGCACCGGCTCCGGCAGAATAAACAAGTAATTGAATCTAAATAAATATCTAACTAATCTATCTAACACAATATGTACAGAACAAACACTTGTGGTGAGCTGACCCTCCGTAACGTCGGACAGCAAGTGACCCTTTGTGGATGGCTTCAGCGTAGCCGCGATCTTGGTGGCATGACCTTCGTCGACCTCCGCGACCGCTATGGAATAACCCAGCTGGCTTTTAATATGGAAACCAATGCGGCACTTTGTGAAAAGGCTCGCCGCTTGGGTCGAGAGTATGTTATACAGGTTGCGGGTACTGTCATTGAGCGTGCCAGCAAGAATCCCAAATTGCCTACTGGCGAAATAGAAATAGAGGTGTCGGAGCTCAATATTCTTAACGAGTCGCGTACCCCTCCATTCACGATAGAAGACAACAGCGACGGTGGCGACGACCTCCGTATGAAATACCGCTATCTCGACATCCGCAGAAACCCGGTGAAGAATAATCTGGTGTTGCGTCACAAGATGGCGATGCTCGTAAGAAATTATTTGAGCAATAAGGATTTTCTTGAGATTGAAACCCCGATGCTGATTAAGTCCACTCCTGAAGGGGCAAGAGACTTTGTGGTGCCGTCGCGCATGAATCCAGGCGAGTTTTACGCGTTGCCCCAGAGCCCTCAGCAGTATAAACAGCTGTTGATGGTGGCAGGAATGGACCGCTATTTCCAGATTGTGCGTTGCTTCCGCGATGAAGACTTGCGCGCTGACCGCCAGCCCGAGTTCACACAGATAGACTGCGAGATGTCGTTTGTGGAGCAGGAGGATGTTCTCAATATGTTCGAGGGGTTGGCCAAGCACCTTTTCAAAGAGGTAAAGGGTCTGGAGTTTGGCGACTTCCCCCGCATGACATGGAATGATGCCATGCGCCTGTATGGCAGCGACAAGCCGGATATCCGTTTCGGGATGCAGTTTGTGGAGCTGAACGATGTGGTGAAGGGACATGGTTTCGGTCTCTTCGATTCCGCCGAGCTGGTTGTGGGTATCAATGCAGAAGGTTGTGCCGAATACACCCGCAAGCAGTTGGACGCCCTCACCGACTTTGTAAAGCGACCCCAGGTGGGTGCCGGTGGCATGGTCTACATCAAGTATAATGCCGATGGCAGTTTCAAATCGAGCGTGGACAAGTTCTATACGCAGGATGATTTGAAGGCAGTTGCTGACAAATTTGGGGCCAAACCGGGCGACTTGATGCTGGTGCTCTGCGGCCCTGCCATGAAGACCCGTGTGCAACTGTGTGCTTTGCGTCTGGAGGTGGCCAGTCAACTGGGGTTGCGCAACCCCGACCAGTATGCTCCGCTGTGGGTGATAGACTTTCCGCTGTTGGAATGGGACGATGAGACGCAGCGCTACTATGCCATGCATCATCCGTTCACTGCGCCCAAACCCGAAGACGAGGCATTGCTTGAAGACGAGAGCCGTTGGGGAGACATCCGCGCCAATGCTTACGATATTGTAATAAACGGTGTGGAAGTTGGTGGTGGGTCAATCCGTATCCATGACCGCACCCTGCAGAACAAGATGTTCCATACGCTCGGCTTCACCGACGAGAAGGCAGCTGCACAGTTCGGTTTCCTGATGGATGCCTTCACTTATGGAGCACCTCCCCATGCCGGGCTGGCCTTTGGATTCGACCGACTCTGCTCCTTGTTCGGAGGTGCCGACAGCATCCGCGACTTCATCGCCTTCCCCAAGAATAACAGCGGACGCGACGTGATGAGCGGGAGCCCGGCTCCTATTGCTCCAGAGCAACTTGATGAACTGCAAATCGCATTGAAGAAGTAGGAAAGAGTATTGGCTGAAAGCAAGTAAAGATAATTATTTGAAAAAAAATGTGAGAAATAATTTGTATGTTCAAAAAAAGTTGTATCTTTGCAATGTATTGAAACGTGATTACTGACATTTGACATCTGTGTATATGATTGAATGTTGGGTGGTTGCGTAGAGATATGAACAAAATAATGTTGAACAAAAAACGTTTAATGAAGCAAAAAAAAGTAATGACTGTGTTTGTTGGTGTTCATTAAAACGAAACCAACATGATTAAGAACAAACAAATTAATAATTTAAATAACAAATTGTAACAATGAAAGACAAAAAACAGTATTCCACTCCTGCAGTGCAGGTGAAAGTTGTAGCCGTGGAGAATGGCTTCCAGTTAAGTTTAGGTAATGTTGAAGGTATCGTCAACAACCACACCATTGATTTTTAACCTTTAAAATTTGAAGAACGAAATGAAAAAGTACACATTTTTTGCTGTTGCTCTTGCAACTCTCGCCTTCGTAGGCTGCAATAAAAAAGACAATAATCTTGTTCCCGATGCTAACGGTAACGTTACCATCATGCTCTCCGGTGAGAAATATACTTCTCAGGACAAGCAGGCTTTCAGCGGTGCAAGAGACCAGATTTATTTCACCAACACTGACTTCATGTTTGTGAACGGTGGCGCTTGCCAGGTTACCTGCATTCCCAATGGTCTTGGCACCAGCTCGACCGAGAGCAATCTTGGTAGCGTGGCTATCCCCGCCGAGCTCATCTACAATCCTCTCTATGCCCTCTATCCTGCTGATGCTTTCACTCCTGGTACCGCCGCTGACTACAGCGATTGGACTGTGGAAATGAAGGAAGAGGTAGTTCTGATTCCCGCCGATGCTGAGTTGGGTATCCAGACTCCGATGGGATCCACCCACCAGACTTGGCCTCTGACCGCCTATGTTCCCGATGTCACTCTCAACAACAATGTTCACCTGAAGAACAACGTTGCCCTGATGACTCCTTCTGTGAAATACGGCTTCAACTTTGTTGACGAGTTCACCAGAACAAAAGTCACCGGTGAGACTTTCGACGGCACTGATTATCCTGTCCTGAAGGTTCAGAAGGTTGTCCTCTCCTCCGACAATACCAAACTGACTGGTTATGGTCACATTGCCGCCCTGAACACTGAAGAGCCCTATCTGGTTATGAACGGTGCTGCTCCCACTGAGGCTGACCCCGATGTTCTGACTTGCTGGGTTGTCGATCCCATTACTGTTCCTGGCGGTTTGGAAGTTCAGCCCACCGGTAATTTCGCTACCATGTTAGGTCATGCTCCCATTGCTCCCGTTGTTGAGGGTAATGCCAACATCCACGTTGCTCTCTACTTCACTCTGACCTATCCTTCTACCAACCACACTTATGCTTGCGTTTACGAAGGCAATGGCGTGTTCAACAACACCAACGTCATCCGTTCCGAGCGTACCACTCTCTCCTGCGACCTCTTCTCGGTCACCGGTGTTTCCAAGGTCACTAGCGTTGTTATGCAGTAAGAGTAAGTTGAACTCTATAATAACAGAGGTTGGCTCATTGAGTCAACCTCTGTTGTTTATTTGTTAGGAAAAAAAAGTTGTGTTTACAGGATGCGGCGGGCGATAGTGAGAATGCGTTCCATGCGGGTTGAGGGTAGATAACGATAGAGCCAGCGGCGTTGCCAGTGCCGTTTGATTTTGGCAAGGAAGTATTTAAGAACAGGCAGGTTCTTGGGCACGGGCTCAAGGTATTTCTTTGTCAGGATGAGTTCTCTCATCCGAGTGATGTCTTTCTTAGGGAGCGGACGGCTGATGTACATGCTGAGGTCTGCACCAATGAATTCGGAAGAAAGTTGTGTTAGCATATTGAAGGCATCGGTCATGCCGAGTTGGCGTAATAGCTTGTTGCATTCGGCAGGCATTAGTGTGTCGCGATTAGCGCGGAGGAACATACCCCAGTCGATAATATTACGAAGTGGCAGTTTAAACTTGGCAGTGAGGTGGCAGATGGTGTGCATAAGCAGGTATACCATGTCGGCCATTGGGGGAAGAAAATGGTCGGAAGGAGAATTGTCGATTGACTTCCAGATATACTCCTCGGCTTTCTTTTGGCTTCGATAGTTGAGGTCGAGCAACTGACGGTGATTCTCGACAGTCACACCATCGACAATTATTTCGGAGTGTTTGCCCTCGGTAGGTGCGTTGGGGCTGCCAAGGAGTGCGTTGCCCTGTTGGTAGTGGTGGGGAAAGCAGATGTCGATGTCGCCACAGGGGCGGGAGTCGGGTCTAGGATAGTACCTGGAGAGGCTCATTCCTTTCAGTAATATGTATGGGATTCCCTCGGCCTGAGCTTTCTGGTCGATGGATTCCAAAACCTGTGCTTGATGTGCATAGTGGTAGCGCGTCCGTTCGGCCGAAAGAGTCCAGCTTAAAGCGATGTCGCCTTGAGGCTGCTTGTCGTCGGGAAGACGCTCGATGGCATCATTTATCATGGTTACCACCCCATGTTTGCGGGCTAACCAAAAGAGCTGTTCCCATTCGTTGGTGGTGAGCAACGGAATGTCTGGAGGGGAGTCGTTGAGCGACGCCCTCAGCAGAGAGAGCATGTGGTCGAAAGTAGGATTCATGAACAGAGCTTTTCGTGAGGGCATTAAATCATTTTGACTTGCCAATGGTTGCCGGACTTGATGCAAGGCACTTTAATGTCGTCGGACATGCTGTCGGGGTGGAATGCATTGGAGGTGACAATGTGCAGGTCGACAGTGGCTGTTGTGTCGCCCTCGTCGATGGTGGAGCCGTTGACCTTAAACGAGTGGATGACCATCCCCATTTCGCTCAGAACGTCAATAACACCCTCCCGTTCCTCTTCGGCGATGTTGGTATAGGTAAGGGCTTTCTCGAAGTCGTTTGCCTGTGTGGCTGCATAGAAATGGTTGACTGCCTCTTCGGGATTGTTGTTGCAGGCCGCTAAGAGAATAGTGCAAAGGGTTGCTGCTGCGATAGCGTGAATCTTCATATTAGTGTTGAATTGTTGATTGAACATGTTGTTTAGAGTTTGCAAAAATACAAAAAATAATCCTATTATGGTACTTTTTTTTCGATATATCAAATATTATTACTAATTTTGCACGTTCAATTACTATGGGAGAACTGTTATTAGGAATAGTGTGCGGCATTGCTTTGTCGCTGTTTTTCAGTTTCGGACCTGCCTTCTTTTCGCAGATCCGTACCAGTATTCAGTATGGTTACAGGAAGTCATATCCATTTGCTTTTGGCGTCAGCGCCGGGGATGTAATCATTGTTTTCCTGATGCTGACAGTTCTGAAGAATGTTAATTTGTATGAGCTGCTCCATAATGTGTGGGTGGCCTCTATAGGAGGAGCGGTGCTTGTGGCGATGGGCTTCTACTATTTGCGTAAGGAGGTCACTGGATTCGAGAAACAAGGTTCGCGGATAAAGTTTAAAAGTAAAGATGGCGACCCGCGCAGGAGAACAATCTTTATGCAAGGTTTTGTCATCAATATTGTCAATCCACTTATCTGGATATACTGGGTTTCGGTGATTGCCCTTCTGACTGGCGAATTGAATTTGACGGTGACAGAACGCTATATCTTCTTCCTGGGTGTGCTGGGCACTACTTTGGGGTTGGATATTCTGAAGTGTAAGCTGGCCTCGCTTCTCCAGCAGATTATTACCGCCAAAGTGCTGAACATAACCAACAAGGCCTGTGCCGTAATCATGTTTGCCTTCGCAGCGTATATGGTTATTTCTATGGCTTTGTATCAAATCAGTCCCAAAGTAAGGGAACATGAGCAACAGAACACGCCCCAGTCGACGCAGATGATAAAGAAGATTCATAACCTCCAGAAGTCGGACAGCAGTATTTTGTGGCATGTGACCAAGCACCATAATGACAATGAGAATCATCCCAACCGTGATGAGTAAACAATAGAGTAGCATGAATCAGACGATACACGATTTAATGACGCGTCGCAGTGTCAGAACTTACACTGCGCAGATGCCCTCGAGAGAGGATATCGAGACCATTTGTAATGCGGGGCTGTATGCAGCCACAGGGATGGGCACCCAAAGCCCGATTATACTTGCTGTCACCGACAAGGTATTGCGCGACAGGTTGAGTCGCTTGAACGCCGAGGTGATGGGTGTCGACTCCGACCCTTTTTATGGCGCACCGGTTGTGTTGGTGGTGCTTGTCGATACCGATGTGGCGCTTACCCCTGTCGAGGACGGCAGTCTGATGATGGGCAATCTGCTCAATGCCGCTCATGCACTGGGGTTGGCCTCCTGCTGGATTAACAGAGCCCGTGAGGTCTTTGCGGGCAAAGAGGGGAAGGCAATCTTGAAAGAGTTAGGCATTGAAGGCAATTATCTTGGGATTGGAAATTGTGTTGTCGGTTATGCCGCCACCTCCGAGCCCCAGCCAAAACCCAGGAAGGAAAACCGTATACACTGGATAGGAAAATGATAAGAGAAGAAACCGTATTCGGACCTATTTTCAGCCGCCGTTTAGGCACATCGTTAGGCATCAATCTCTTGCCCCAAAAGGGGAAAATATGTAATTTCGACTGTATCTATTGCGAGTGTGGATGGAATAAGAACGGCCGAGGAGACACCGTGCTACCCACCGCCGACAAGGTACGAGCCGATCTTGAAGCCATGCTTCAGAAACTGAGCCATCAGGGTACAAAGGTGGATTCCATTACCTTCTCTGGCGATGGTGAGCCTACACTCAATCCTGCGTTCCCAACCATTATAGATGATACCTTGGCATTGCGTGCACAATATGCACCTACAGCCAAAGTGTCGGTGCTTTCCAACGCCACGAGAGTGCATATTCCTGCAGTGTTCAATGCCCTTGTCAAGGTGGATAACCCTATCATGAAGATAGATGCACCCACCAATGAGCTGGCTGCCCGAATCAATCAACCTGCACCGGGATATGATGTGCGTCGCGTGGTGGATGCGCTGAAGCAGTTTGAAGGCAATTTCGTCTTGCAGACATGTATGCTGCGGAGCAAAGAATACCATTTCGACTCATCAAGCCCTGAAGTGCTCGAGGGTTGGATGAATATTGTCAGGGAGTTGAAACCCCGTCAGATAATGGTGTACACAATCGACCGTCCCACTCCGGCACATGGGTTGGAGCTGTTCTCGCCCGAAGAGATGACAAAACTGGTCATGCCATTGATAGAAGAGGGTTTCAATATCCAGGTGAAAGGGGCTGTTGCATAGGAATAAGATACCACGTCCCCGCTTGTTTCCATTCCTGACTCCGGCAGATTGTTTCTTTTTTTGAGTGAAAAACCTGTATGTCAAAAAAAAGTTGTATCTTTGCAATTCCGAAAAGTATCGCAGGATGCTTTTTGGAGCAGTATAATTAATTGTCAATCACAAGATTGTAGAGTATTAATAAACATAGGAGAACCAAGTTATAGCAGTACCGATTACCCCTGGTGCCCCCAATAATTCGAATAAAGGGCGCGGAAAAGGGCCTCAGAAAAAAGAGGCAGAACATTTGATCAACGAGCGCATCACAGACCCCATGGTCCGTGTAGTGGGCGATGGCATGGAGCCAACCATTATGAGCACCAAGGATGCGTTGATCATGGCATACAACGAAGGCTTGGACTTGGTGATGATATCCCCTTCAGCCAATCCTCCTGTGTGCAAAATCATAGAGTATCAAAAATATCTCTATGAGCAAAAGAAAAAAGACAAAGAGCGAAAAGCCAACTCGACCAAAGTGGTTATTAAGGAGATTCGACTGAGTCCGCAGACCGATGACCACGACTTTGAGTTCAAGTTGAACCACGCAAAACGTTTCCTTAAAGAAGGCAACAAAGTAAAGGTGGACGTGTTTTTCCGTGGACGCTCGATAGTCTATAAAGAGCAAGGTGAGACCCAGCTGCTCAAATTCGCCGAGGCGTTGATGGACTACGGAAAGCCCGAAGCCATGCCGAGGCTCGAAGGCAAGCGCATGCTGATAATCATCGCTCCCAAGAAACAATGAACCAAGTTGTATCGTAACAATATAGTCTAACTTATTAAAACAGTAAAGTAATGCCTAAAATGAAAACAAAAGCCGCTGCCAGAAAGCGTTTCACTTTCACCGGTACCGGCAAAATCAAGAGAAAGCATGCTTATCATAGTCACATCCTGACTAAGAAAGAAACCACGCAGAAACGCAATCTTGACCACACCGCTTTGGTGAGCCGCGATGACGAGAAGCGTGTCAAGAGAATGCTTTTAGCTTAAGATGACAGGTTGCCGGGTTTGAGTGTGGCTGTGGTGACACATCCCGCGTCGAATCCGAGCCAAACCATCGCTAAACGGAGTTATTAACCATTATTTCGAGCACAAAAGAGCAGCCAAGTGCTGCCGCTGAAATGAAAAACAATTAAACAAAAATGCCAAGATCAGTAAATGCTGTAGCTTCAAGAGCTCGCAGAAAGAAAATCCTCAACCGTACCAAGGGTTACTGGGGTAGAGGTAAAAACGTATGGACCGTTGCCAAGAACAAATGGGAAAAAGGTCAAACCTACGCATACCGCGACAGAAAGAACAAGAAGAGAGAGTTCCGTGCACTCTGGATTAACCGTATCAATGCCGGTTGCCGTATCAACGGTATCTCCTATTCTGTATTTATGGGCGAATTGCACAAAAACAACATTGAGCTGAACCGCAAAGTTCTCGCCGACCTGGCCATGAACAACCCTGAGGCTTTCACCGCTGTTGTCAAGATGGTAAAGAAATAACCAAACGAACTTAGTGATTAACCTTTAAAACTTTATGTCATGGGAAAAACTGAACTGATGCAATATGTAGAGGATCTGGTCGAGCGTAAAGAGTTCCCCGAATTCAAGGCTGGCGATACCATCACTGTCCATTACAAAATCAAAGAAGGTAACAAAGAACGTATCCAGAACTTCCAGGGCGTTGTCTTGCAGCGCAGAGGAAGTGGTTCCACCGAGACCTTTACTGTCCGTAAGATTACCAACGGCGTTGGCGTGGAGCGCGTGTTCCCCATTGCCAGTCCGTTCATTGAGCAGATTGACGTCAACAAACGCGGTGCCGTCCGCAGAGCAAGAATTTTCTACCTCCGCAATCTTACCGGTAAGAAAGCCCGTATTAAAGAGAAGAGATTCTAATCTCTGCTCGCCACGATATACTTGGTATAATGAGAGTGTCCAAATGTCGGGCACTCTCTTTTTTACGGCTCTGCATGTGTTCCCATTCGTTCTTTACCCCTCAGTCAAGGGGCAAGTTTACCGTAAAGCGAAGGACATGGATTATTAATTTTTGCCATATCAACAATTATTCGTATCTTTGCATATTACAATTTTATGTAGCTAACTACTTAACTTTTTATATATAAAGGAGAAACAAACAATGAAAGTAATCGTAAAAAACTTTGGTGAGGTGTCGCCGCAGGAGCCTTGCTCCATTATCGACATCATCAAGATGGTAAACCCGGAGGGTCTCAACAATTATTGTGCTGCCCGAATCAACAACAATTCAGACCTTGTTGATCTCCGAACTACCATTACTTCCGATTGCAACATTGAACTCTTAGATACCACAAACAAGGAGTGCCTCTCTGTGTTGCGTCACACAACAGCACACATCATGGCTGAGGCCGTGCAGAACCTTTTCCCCGAAGCCAAGATAACCATCGGTCCTGCCACGGACAATGGCTTTTTCTACGATTTCGATTTCCGCCCCTTCAGCCGCGAGGACCTCGACGCCATCGAGAAGGAGATGAAGTCGATCATCAAGAAGGCAACCCGTCTGGAGCGCCGCGAGGTGAGCCGCAACGAGGCTCTGCAGATTATGACCGAGCGCAAAGAGCCCTACAAGGTGGAGCTGCTCGAGGCCATCCCCGAAGGAGAGACTATCACCATCTATCAACAGAACAACTTCGTCGACCTCTGCCGTGGTCCGCACCTGTTGAACACACGTCCCATCAAGGGCTTTAAACTGATTTCATCCTCCAGTACCTATTGGCGTGGTGACAAGAAGAATAAATCCCTCAGCCGTATCCATGGCACTGCATTCTTCACCAAGGAAGAGCTGGATAACTACTTGCAGTACCTCGAGGACATCAAGAATCACGACCATAACAAGATTGGCCGCGAACTTGAAATCTTCACAACCGTTGACGTCATCGGTCAAGGCCTTCCGCTGCTCATGCCCAAAGGCACAAAGATTGTGCAAACGATGCAGCGTTGGATTGAGGACGAGGAGACCCGTCGCGGTTACATGCGCACCAAGACCCCGTTGATGTCCAAGAGCGACCTCTACAAACTGTCCGGACACTGGGATCACTATCGTGACAAGATGTTCATCATGGGTGACCCGGACGACGAGAAGGAAGTCCTGGCCATGCGTCCCATGACTTGCCCCTTCCAGTACTTCGTCTACAAGAACAGCCAGAAGTCCTATCGCGACCTGCCTTGCCGTTACGGCGAGACCTCGACCCTCTTCCGCAAAGAGGACAGCGGCGAGATGCACGGCCTTACCCGCGTTCGCCAGTTCACTATCTCCGAAGGCCACCTTATCGTGCGTCCCGACCAGATGGTCGAAGAGTTCAAGGGTTGTATCGACCTGGCACGCTATTGCCTGACCACTCTCGGCCTTCAGGACGATGTGACCTACCACCTCTCCAAGTGGGACCCCGAGGACAAGGAGAAGTATATCGGTGATGCCGAGACATGGGAAACGACCCAGCAGCATATCCGCGATGTGCTCAACGACCTCAACATCCCCTTCGTCGAGGATGTCGGAGAGGCTGCTTTCTATGGCCCCAAGGTCGACATCAATGCCAAGAACGTCTACGGCAAGGAGGACACCATGATCACTATCCAGTGGGATGCGCTCATCGCCGAGCGTTTCGACATGTACTACATCGACAAGGATGGCAGCCGTCAGCGCCCGTATATCATCCACCGTACCAGCATGGGCTGCTATGAGCGTACCCTGGCATGGCTCATAGAGAAGTATGAGGGTGCCTTCCCCACATGGCTGGCTCCTGAGCAGGTGCGTGTGCTGCCCATTTCCGAGAAGTTCCTCGACTATGCCGAGCAAGTCACCGCCGAGTTGCAGCGCAACGGCATTGAGGCCACCCTCGACCGCCGTAGCGAGAAGATTGGCTACAAAATCCGCGAAACCCGTATGCAGAAGATTCCCTATGCTCTGCTTATCGGACAGAAAGAACAGGACGAGAACCTCGTGGCCGTCTGGAACCGCAAGGACGGCGACTTGGGCCAGTCCAAGCTCGACACCTTCATCGATGCCCTCTGCAAGGAAATCCGCACCAAGAGCGTCGAACTCACCATCCGCAAAGCTGAATAAGCAGCGCTTTCCAATACAAAATAATAGCGGGGTTTACCAATCGGTAGACCCCGCTTCTTTTTTTATTCAAACTGATGAATTAGTCTATTTTACGGCCAAAAATGGTATATCCTGCACCAAGCATGAATGTTTTGCCTCTGCCGACAGAGTAGGTGGCGGTGATATACCAGGGATTGGTAAGTTTGTATGCTGCACGCATCAAGAAACCATTGCTATTGAAATGGTCGGTTCCGCGGTAGCCGATTCCCAGCATGATGGCACTGTTGTTGGGGAATGAGAAAGCCACGGTGGGGGTAAAGGCAAAACCTACACCGCGTGTGGTGTTCAGCTCAACATAGCCGCCCACCGAAATGAGGTCGGTTACAGGGAATGTCATATCAAGTCCTATGCCCAGCATGGCACAGCTTAACCCTTCGTTGTTGGGATACCACAACTTGCCCACGCTGGCGTTGGCGCCCATAAAGAATTTCCGTGCCACGTCGCCGCACTCTATGGTCCAGCGCACACGGCCATCGTATCCACGGGGAATATAGCAATAGATGCTTTGCCACTTGTTGATAAGGTTGGTGCCAATCTCCTCGAAAGCGGCCTGCAGCTTGTCGAAGTTCTGCAGCGAGTAGAACTTGTCGCCCGAGGCGTTGTGCGACAGGTTGCTCAGCACCCGCTCAAACTCCGTGTTGTTGCGGTCCACATCATTGCCGCGGATGGCCAGCACGTAGCTCTCAATCGGTGCCCCACCAATCTTCTCTTTCAGTATGCGCTGGTTCACGTGCTGGAAATAGCGGTGCTCCGTTCCCTCGGCTGCTTTGCCGATTTTGGGGTCAAACGAGTCGTTGTCGTATCCGTCGGTGAAGGCAATCACATAGTTGCCGTCATACTTCTTGTCCTTGTCTATTCTCAACTTTGCCACGTAGCCCTTGATATTGTCCAAGCCCTTGTTGATGGCGTAGTAGAACGCCGTGCGGTTGTTCAGCTGCAGGGTGTCGATAAACTGGAACATGTCCTTGCGGCTCTCCTTGGTCAGCGGGCGAAGGTCGAAGGTGCGGGTGTTGCGCATCGAGTTGAACCCCACGATGCCGATATGCACATTGCCGTCGCTCGACTTGTCGATGATGACATCGATAAACTGCTTGGCGGCGTTTTTCAGCTTCACAAAATCCGACTTGCCGATGGACGAGCTGCAGTCCAGCACCAGCATGATGCTCATCACCTTCTGTTGCGAGAAAGCCGCCTGGGCGTCCTCCACCTCGCTGTCCACCTGCCAACGGCCGCTGTTGTTCTGCCAGCGGTAGAACTTCATGCCGCAGTCGAAACCCTGCGGATGGGTCGTGGCGGCGTGGTCGAACACCAGCTGCACACCCTTGTCGGTGTCGTGGCCGTAGATGGTGTCGTTGTCCGTAAAGCTGATGCCCTGGCTGCGGATGTTATACAGTTTCCAGGGCTGGCCGCTTTTAGTGGGCGTGGCCAGTTGGCCCTCGATATAGAATTTTGCCTTGTCGGCCTGTGCATAGGCCGAAAGTGTAAGCAGCAACGCGGCTGCAAGCAGAGTAAGATGTTTCTTCATTTGTGCCTACTTGTTATTAAATGCTACTCTAAAACGTACATTCCCGTTATTTATTGCATCATATTATTGAAAAATCCTCATACAGGGTTTTCTGTTGCGTCTAGCCTTCCTCCTTCTTAGCGACCGCGAATAGGGTTATACCAAAAAGCAATATGTCAAATAACACTCAGGCTCAGAATACCCCGACACGCCACCCCTCTGTTCTGTTCCGGCCGCAAAGTTAAGCAATACCATTCCGTAGGCAATAAAAAGGTGAGCCAAACGTTATGAAGAGAAGAAATGAAACAGTAGCCGATATGAGCGCCGATGCTATACATGACGAAGAGCTGGTCTCCCCCGAAATCATGGAGGCCATGGGCATCAGCCGTCCCGCCTTTGAGGAGGTGATGGGCATTATTGGCCGTATGCCCACGGTTCAAGAGCTGAGCACTCTCCTTGCCATGTGGGAGGCCAACGGACGGCAGCAAAGCCTCTACGGCTGGCTAAAAGGGCAGCACCATGTGGTGGAGAAACACGAATACCTCTATACCGGCTCCGACACCACCCACAAAGACATCCGCGAACCCCGTGTCAAGGATTGTATAGCCTTGGCGCACGAAGTGCTCCAGAACCTCGACCCAGCCCAATTAGCCCAATCAACCCAATTAGCCCAAGCCGCCCAATCCGCAGACCAAGCTCCCGCCCCGGCTTTCTTCTCTCGCAGCGAGCTGTTATATATGGTGGGCAACGTCAGCACCCAGTTCCTCGACTCGGAGTATGCCCGCCGATGCCTCCACATCGTGGCCGACCCCGTCAAGATGACCACCGTCGAGGAGGACATCGAGTACCTCCAGCTTATCCTCGGCAGTCTGCTGGATGCCGAGGTCATCACCTCCCTCCGTCCGGTAGGGCAGGGCGGTCTCTTTGCCACACTGGTCGTTGGCAGTGGCGGACGGGTGGGCTTCGACATCCTCACCTGTCGCGAGATACGCCTCGACGCATTCCTCTTTGGCGAAGAGGTTGGCCGCTTCATTGTCTCCCTCCCCGAGCGCAACGACGACTTCTTCCTGCTCAAGATGGACGAAGCCCGCATCAACTGCTGTTTCCTCGGCCATGTGACCAAAGGCCGCGTGCTGGTGGACGACATGGATTATGGCGACATAAAGAGTTGGGTCGGCAAATCGTGACGCAACGTTGGGCCTCTGCAGGTGGATGTGGGACAGCCACATGGCCTGCGCCTAGCAGGCTCGCCGGAGTTTTTTTGCCGCTGGTTCGGAAAAAATGTGTAAATTTGCAAATTGATAGTGAAACCAAAAAGAATACTATGGATATATTCAATATGACCCCCGAGGCGATGGCCGAAGCCATCACAAGACAGATGGAACAGATGCTGTCGACCGGCACCGACGAGGTGGTGCGTCTCAGAAAAGAGCTCGAGAAAACGCCCCAAGATGCCGAAGTGTGGTTTGACCTTGGCTTGTCGTTGAACCAGGCTGGCCTTCAGTACGAGGGCCTGGCAGTGCGTCTGGCCGAGATGGGCCTTGGGCAGGAAGAGACTGAGGAAGGGGAGGAGACCCCCATCCAGGTGGATGTCACCCCGTGCCTGGGGCTCTACAAGGAGGCGTTGGAAGCCTTCGACCGCGTGCGTGAGCTCTCCCCCGACTACTACGGTGTGGAGTGCCAACGGGGACTGGTGTATGCCAATCTCCGCGACCTGCCGCATGCCGAGGAATGCTATCTGAAGGCGCTGGAAGAGGACGACGAGGACTTCACAGCCGCTTTCTATCTCAGTCAGGTTTACCACGACATGGGTAAGGAAGACCTGGCCGAGAAATACCAGAAGATAGCCGACGAATTGAACGCTGCAAACACAGACGAATAACTGCTGTCCGACGGTGTCTCACCGCTGGACAACCATTCAACGATGTATCTTTAATACAATAATGATAAATGGAACAAACCAATTCACTTTCAGTATTCAGTGCCCGTAAGGAGGAACGCCTCAACTCGGGTGTGGGCGACCAAATCAGTGTCCGCCGCTACAATGCCGTCATGCTGCTGACCCTCCTGTGGGGATTCCTGGTCAACACCGTGATGGTCTACTATTTTGCCATCCCCATCATGCGTCTCTTGTCGGGTGTTGGCCCGTTATGGATTTTCATCGGATACTTTGTGCTGGCCATTGCTGGTATCGCCATCAGTGCCCGCTCAACCAATCCGTGGATTAGTTTCCTCGGCTACAATCTGCTGGTGCTGCCCATTGGCGTGCTCCTCTGTCTGATTTTGCCCGGCATCCCTGTCGCCATCGTCACCAAGGCCGTGCTGCTCACCGGCATCGTCACTGCCACCATGACCCTCCTCGGGCTCGTGGCCCCCAACGTCTTCTTGGGTATGGGCCGCACCCTTTTCATTGCTTTGATTGTAGGCATCCTTGCCGAGCTGGTGGCCACATTCCTGTTCCACTACACCGGCACAGCCTTCGACTGGCTTTTTGTCGTGCTCTTCTCGGGTTATATAGGGTATGATGTCGCCAAGTCTCAAATCTATCCCAAGACTGTCGACAACGCCGTCGATTGCGCCCTCGACATCTACCTCGACATCATTAACATCTTCATCCGTCTGCTGGCCCTGCTCAGCCGTAAGGAATAAGGCACCGGTCGTATACTTTTTTTTGACTGAGAGAAACTCTTTTCTTGACATATCAGAAAAAATGCTTATATTTGCATTCTGTGCTACGGCACTAACATTAATTTAATACGTTGATAATGAGACCAGACTTTTCAAATGTAGACTTTCGTGGGACAAAGGAAAACAAAGAATCCTTTGTCAAATGGGAGGAAGAGAATAATATCCAAAAGAGTTGGAAGACTCCCGAGCAGATTGATGTGAAGCCCGTTTATGGCAAGGATGACCTGGCCGGGATGGAGCACCTCAACTATGCAGCAGGCATCGCTCCTTTCCTCCGTGGCCCCTACAGCACCATGTATGTGATGCGTCCCTGGACCATCCGTCAGTATGCCGGTTTCTCCACCGCCGAGGAGTCGAACGCCTTCTATCGCCGCAATATTGCCGCCGGTCAGAAGGGCTTGAGCTGCGCTTTCGACCTGGCCACTCACCGTGGCTACGACAGCGACCACGAGCGTGTGGTGGGTGACGTCGGCAAGGCCGGTGTGGCAGTCGACAGCATCCTCGACATGAAGATTCTCTTCGACCAGATCGACCTGGGCAAGATGTCCGTCTCCATGACCATGAACGGCGCCGTGTTGCCCATTCTGGCTTTCTATATCATTGCTGCCGAGGAGCAGGGCGTTCCCCAGGAACAGCTGCAGGGTACCATCCAGAACGACATCCTCAAGGAGTTCATGGTGCGCAACACCTACATCTATCCCCCGCTGCCGTCCATGAAGATTATCGCCGACATCTTCGAGTACACCTCGAAGCACATGCCCAAGTTCAACAGCATCTCCATCTCCGGTTACCACATGCAGGAAGCCGGCGCCACCGCCGACATCGAGCTGGCCTACACACTGGCCGACGGCTTGGAGTATCTCCGCGCCGGTATCAATGCCGGAATGAGTGTCGACGACTTTGCTCCCCGCTTGAGCTTCTTCTGGGGCGTGGGCATGAACCACTTCATGGAGATTGCCAAGATGCGTGCCGCCCGTATGCTCTGGGCCAAGATTGTCAATCAGTTCAACCCCAAGAATCCCAAATCCCTCGCCCTGCGTACCCACTGCCAGACCTCTGGCTGGTCCCTCACCGAGCAGGATCCTTTCAACAACGTCGCACGTACATGCATCGAGGCCATGGGTGCCGCCCTTGGCCATACCCAGAGCCTCCATACCAACGCCCTCGACGAGGCCATCGCTCTGCCTACCGACTTCAGCGCCCGTATCGCCCGCAACACCCAGATCTATCTCCAGGAAGAGACCAACATCTGCCGTGTCGTCGACCCATGGGCTGGCAGCTACTATGTCGAGACCCTCACCCACGAGCTTGCTCACCGTGCCTGGGCACATATCCAGGAGGTCGAGAAACTCGGCGGAATGGCCAAGGCCATCGAGAGCGGTGTCCCCAAAATGCGTATCGAGGAGGCCAGTGCCCGTAAGCAGAGCCGTATCGACAGCAATGTCGACACCATTGTGGGTATCAACAAGTACCGTCTCGACCACGAAGACCCCATCGAGACCCTCGAAATCGACAACACCGCCGTCCGCAACGCACAGATCGAGCGTCTCCACAAGCTGCGCGCCGAGCGCGACAGTGCAGCCGTCGAGGCAGCACTGAATGCCCTGACCCGCTGCGCCGAGACTGGCGAGGGCAACCTGCTCGAGCTCAGCATCGATGCCGCTCGCAAGCGCGCCTCCCTGGGTGAAATCAGCTACGCTCTCGAGAAAGTGTTCGGTCGTTACAAAGCCAAAATTAATCTTATCAGCAACGTGTATAGCAGTCAAACCAAGGAGAGCGAAGAGTTCAAGAAGGCTCAGGCTCTCACCGATGAATTTGCCAAACTCGAAGGCCGTCGCCCCCGTATCATGGTGGCAAAGATGGGTCAGGATGGTCACGACCGTGGCGCCAAGGTGGTGGCCACAGGCTACGCCGACATGGGCTTCGATGTCGATATGGGTCCCCTCTTCCAGACTCCCGCCGAGGCCGCCAAGCAGGCCGTGGAGAACGATGTGCATATCCTCGGTGCCAGCTCGCTCGCTGCTGGTCACAAGACCCTCCTTCCCCAAGTCATTGAGGAGCTCAAGAAGCTGGGCCGCGAAGACATCATGGTAATCGCTGGTGGTGTCATCCCGCCGCAGGACTACCAATTCCTCTTCGACGCCGGTGTCGCCGCCATCTTCGGCCCCGGAACACCCGTCAGCACCTCGGCCGTCAAGATGATGGAACTCCTCCTTGCCGCCCGCCGCTGACCTGGTTCGAAAAACACAACATCATTTTTCATAATTATTTTTTTCCGCGTCGTGAGACGCGGTTTTTTTTGTCCTCTCGCGAGCGTAAAAAAAAGGTATTTTCTTCTTTTTTCTCTTTTTATTATGCTATGTCAAAAAAAAGTCGTAACTTTGCAAACTCAATACGAACGAGAAAATGAAGCCTGAAGTCGATACTGTTGTTCAGTTTAGTGGTTTGAAACCAGGGAGATACGAGTATGATTTTACGCTGGACAGCACCTTCTTCGACACCTTTCAGAACGATGAAATTCGGGAAGGAAACGTCGATTTCAAGGTCGTTTTGCAGAAATACGAGCGCATGCTGCTCTTCACTTTTTCATTCAATGGCACTGTGAAGACGATATGCGACCGCTGCTTGGGCGAGATTGCCGTGCCGGTGGAGGGCGAAGTGAAACTCTGCGTCAAATTCAGCGACACCGAAACCACCGACGATGACGACGTGGTTTTCCTCCCCGAAAGCGCCTACAAAATCGACCTGGCCCAATGGATGTACGAGTATGTGGTGGTGAGTATGCCCATGCAGCGGGTCCATCCCGAGGGCGAGTGCGACAAAGAGATGCTAAAGTATATCTCCGACGAGCGTGTTGAGCAAGAGGAAACTGCCGACCAGGCCGATAACGACCCTCGGTGGAATGCCCTCAAAACATTGTTAGAAAAATAAACAAATAAAAATAGTAATAATATGCCACATCCAAAACACAGATTCTCGCAGACTCGCACAGCGAAGCGCAGAACACACGACAGTTTGGAGAAAGCCCAGCTCACCACGTGCAGCAATTGCGGCGCTCCTGTTATGTACCACCATGTTTGCCCCGAGTGCGGGTACTACAGAGGTAAATTAGCCATCGAGAAGAACGCCGAGGCGTAATCCCAGGCTATTCCTGTAACACTACGACATGCGTCTTTCCTCACCGAAAGGCGCATGTTTTTTTGGGTATGGCGGGTAAGGGGCAGAAAAACTGTTCAATTTCAAAAAAAGTCGTATCTTTGCAGTGTCAACCATCCGACCCATTGACGGGTAAGCGGGTGGGAGACAGGACATAATAGAAAAGACGTTGAGCGAAACGTTTTATCTGCGGCATACGAATCTAGCAAATTCAAACATTCTCCGCACGATAAAGCAAGGCCAGCGCCTACTGGTGTGTAATATACATGCTCTTTGTATATTGGCACAGCGTGGGCTCGGCATTGTTTATCTTGAGAATGGGCATTGCTAGAGCCTCGTATGCGGGATAAACGATGAGTTTGATACCCGCGCTTCTTTTTTATATGCATCCTTGTATCAATTTTATTTAGGTTGGCGTAGGTATCCGCCAGGGTTTAAAGTCAAAAAACAAACAACATGACAGAAAACAGCAAAAAGATGTACACAACTCCCTTGGTAGAGGTGTTGGATGCCCGCGTCGAACGTGGCTTCGAGGGCAGCCTTGCCCCCACAGGCAGCAACGAGGACCTCATCAGCAGCGGCGAAGTCCACGGCGGCAGCGACTTCGATTAGTGGCAAGGCTCCACGAATCACACGTATCACAAGGATAAATGATACTTGAGATACGCGAGATACGTGGAGAAAAAACGGATTAACAAATTAGTAATAAACAAAGAAACACAACATCATGAAGAGAATAGTATCAAGTCTATTGAGTCTATTGGCTCTATCAAGTCTATTCACCGTCTCCTCCTGCCAGAAGGAGACCGTGGGCAACGGCACGCAGTTCCGCGCCACAATGGAGGGATGCACCTCGAAGGACGGCAAGACCGCCCTCAACGGCACCGCCATCAACTGGGTGGCAGGTGACGAGATAGCCGTGTACGGCACCGCAGGCCGCGGCATCTACACCGCCACGCCGCAGACACCCGCCACGGTGGCCCTGTTCGACAACGTGAGCGGCGAGACGGGCAATGCTCCCTTCCGCGCCTACTATCCCACCACGCTGACCACCGACGGCATCCATGTGACGCTGCCCGCCGTGCAGACCACCGCCGACGGTTCGCTGACGGAGTTCCCGATGTACGCCCAGAGCGACGACAACACGCTGGCCTTCCGCAACCTGTGCGGTGCGCTGAAGCTGCACCTGACCAAGGCTGGGGTGAGCGTGAGCAGCATCGAGGTGAGCACCAACACGCCCATCAACGGCCAGTACACCCTGCGCTACACGGGTGTGCCGGTGATCGACTACGAGAGTAACGGCACCAACAGCACCGTGCTGGAGTGCGAGAACCCGCAGCCGATAGCCAATGGCAAGGACTTCTACATCTACCTGCCCCACGGCAACTACACCGAGATGACCTTCACCATCACCGCCTCTGACGGCTCGGTGTGCACCAAGCACAGCAAGTCCAACGTGGCCATCTACATCACCCGCAGCCAGTACACCACCATCAACCTGAGTGAGAACGACCTGAACTTCGTCAATCCGCAGCCCGAAGGTGTATTGCCCGGACTGTTCACTATCAATGCCGACGGCAATCAAATCCGTTTCTCCAAGGGCAATCTGCAATATCAAGCCAGTACAACCACATGGCGTTTTGCTGAAAACCAGTACGACTTTGTGGGTGCTGACAACGCGAACATTAGCGCCACCTATAGTGGTTGGATAGACCTCTTCGGCTGGGGAACAGGGAACAATCCCACATTGAATTCCACTGACGACAGCGACTATAGCACCTTCGTTGACTGGGGTACCAATGCTATTAGCAACGGTGGCAACACCGCAAACCAGTGGCGTACGCTCACCGGTACCGAATGGCATTACTTGCTCAATAACCATCAGTATGGCACAGGCAATGTGAACGGTGTGGGTGGACTGATTATCCTGCCCGATAGCTGGATACTGCCCTCAAGTTGTTTATTCACAGCGGGATTTGCTAATAGCTGGAGGGACTGGACGCACAACAGCTATACCCTTGCCCAGTGGGCGGATATGGAGGCTGCCGGAGCAGTCTTCTTGCCTGCAGCGTGTAGCCGCTTGAGTTCATATGTCGTCAATGGGAACATTGGCTTCTATTGGGGGGCCACGCTCGACGCTATGAATATGAACTACGCGCACTACCTGTTCATCAGTAGCGATGGCCTCGGCCACAACAGCTATTATCTCTATAACGGGTACTCAGTGCGCCTTGTTCAGGATAATTAAAATATTAAAATGTTAAATCTTGTTGCGGGCGGTGCAGCCGCCCGCAACCTCCCGTTGTGGCGGATTTGCAATCCGCCACAACAGATTATAAGGATTTGCAATCCGCTTTAAATTAAGATACAATACGTTACGGATTGCAAATCCGTAACAACAGCAACAATAGCACAGCAAGTGTAAGCACGAATTACCATGTAATGCCCATTATTGAATGGCCCATTCATGGTAATTCGTGTTTTACTAATGTCCAGCACAATGGGATTCCTGCCGTTGTGCCGGGATTGCAAGGACGGTGGAGTCTATAGCCAATTCTTTTTTCGGTCGGGGGCAATAATATCGTATGTTTGTCGTTAATTGTAAACTTATCGGAGCGTCCCGCTCCGCAACAACATTATTATCAGTATAGAATAAACAAAAACATACTTTATGCCTAACAAGTCTTTTGGTAACGACTACGACCACAATGCCACGTTGCGTTTTTTCAAGAAATGGCGGAAACTGTTGTTGTGGGTTTTTGCCATTGCCTTAGTGGCGTCGATTGTCGTCTCGATGTTAATCACACCGCGTTTCAAGGCCACGGCCACCCTGTTCCCCACAAGCTCCAACCGTCTGAGCAAGGCCATCATGGACTACCATTACAGCCTTGACTTCATGGACTATGGTATCGAGCGCGACTGCGAGTACTGCATCCAGATCCTCTCGTCCGAGTCGATGGAACGCGACGTCTGCAAGCGTTTCAACCTGCTCGAGCACTACGGCATCAACCCCAACGACCCCCACAAGATGTTCAAACTCCACGAGCAGTATCGTGGCAACGTCAACGTCAGGCGTACCGAGTTCCTCGGTGTCGAGGTGTCGGTGCTTGATGTCGACCCGCAGTGGGCTGCCGACATGGCCAACTTCATTGCTGCCAACTACGACACCGTGTGCCACCGCATCCATCATGCCCGTGCCGCCAATGCCGCCGACATCATGCAGGGTGTCTGCGACCGTCTGGGACAGGACATCCGCGACCTGCAGGACAGTCTGCGCCGCAACCCCCAGTATCAGCTCGGCCTTACCCAGCTCATCAACGAGAAATGCCACGAACTGGCCGACATCCAGACCCGTGCCGCTCAGACACAAGTGGATGTGAACGAGAATGTCAGCTACAAATTCCTGCTGGACGAGGCTGTCGCTCCCGACAAAAAAGCCTATCCCAAACGTGCCGTCATTGTGGCGCTGGGCACCCTGGGCGCTGTCGTCATGTGCATCCTGGTGCTGCTCTGCATGGATGCCGTCAAACCCAAGGACGAACAGGAGCAGGCTTAGTCCCTTTCACCCTCATATCCGTTATACCGAATCTTGAACGTTGAGTTTTGAATATCGCTGGCTGGTATAATAAGAACAAGACCGCAGTGTGGGCGGTGGCGGCGACCTTAGTGTTCGCGGTGGCCAATTCCGTCCTGCTCCTCAAGGACTTCTACTATCTGTCGTTGATTCCCTTGGCGGGGTTGGTGCTTTTGCTGTTCGTCACCCGTTTCGAAACCGGGCTGCTCTGCATGGCGCTCTTCACTCCCTTTGCCATCAATATGGCGCTCATGCCCAAGATGGAGCTCTCGATGCCTGTGGAGCCGATGATGATCCTCTTCACGCTGATGTTCTTCTTCCGGGTGCTCGCCACCCGCAGCTACGACCTCCGCCTGCTCAGGCATCCTGTCACGCTGTGCCTGCTGGCCTCCATGGTGTGGATGTTGTTCACCACCTGTACCTCCCAGTTGCCATTCGTGTCGTTCAAATATTGGTTGGCGCGTCTTTGGTTTGTGGTGCCTTTCTTCTTTGCCGCCGCTCAGGTATTCCGCGACAAACGCCGCATCCGTCAATTCTTCTGGTGCTATGCCATCGGCCTGATAGCAGTCATCCTCATCGCCACCGCCAAAACCCTTGGCAATTTCAGCGACCTCCAGACCCTTCATCGTGTCATGAAGCCTTTCTACAACGACCACACCGCCTACGGTTGTGTCATCGCCCTCTTCATCCCCGCCGCCTTTTATTTCATCTTCAGCCGCAACAGCAAGGGGTGGGGGCGCTTGCTCTCCCTGACCATCATGGCATTGCTGGTGGTGGGGCTCTTCTTCTCCTACTGCCGCGCGGCATGGCTCAGTGTGCTGGGGGCAATAGGGGTGTATGTGCTTGTGCGTATGGGCATGAAGGTGAAATGGATGGTGCTGCTCTTCGGCGTTGCCGTAGGGGTGTTCTTTGTCTATCAGAGCGACGTGCTCTACAAGCTCGGCAAAAACCACCAGGATAGCTCCTACGACCTGGCAGGTCAGATCAAGAGCATCTCGAACATCTCCACCGACGCCAGCAACCTCGAGCGGCTCAACCGCTGGGCCTCTGCCGTCCGCATGTGGAAAGAGAGTCCTGTGGTAGGCTGCGGCCCCGGCACCTACCAGTTCCTCTACGCCAGCTATCAGCGCAGCTACCAGCTCTCTACCATCAGCACCAATGCCGGCAATCTCGGCAATGCCCACAGCGAATATATCGGCCCCATGACCGAGCAAGGGGTGCCAGGCGTGGCGTTGGTGATTGCCCTGTTCATGACCACCTTTGCCACCGGGGTGCGTGTCTACCGCACTGCCCGCGACCGCCAAGTGGCCAACATGGCCTTGGCCTTCACCCTCAGCCTGCTCACCTACTACATCCACGGGGTGTTCAACAATTTCCTCGACACCGACAAGCTCTCGGTGCCTTTCTGGGCCTTCACCGCCGTGGTCGTGGCCTTGGATGTATACAGCGAAAAGAAATGCCCCGGCGACGAGCCACCCTCCCTCCCGCCTGTGGCGAAAACCGAATAGCCTATGACCGCACGACGTAAAGCCTTGACGATGGTACTCCTGTTGGGATATGGCTACGGCACTGCCCGCAGCCAGACCGACACCAACCGCGTCCCGCAGGCTCCGTCGCGTGTCTGGGCAGCAAACAATTTCCTCTCCAACATCATGCTGCCCTCCGAAGGGCTGAAGATATTCAATTTCCGCGACTACAACCCGCTCGAAGCGGTCATCGACTCCGCCGACCTCCTTATCGAAGAGGCCCGTCTCCATCTGGGCAAGCCTTACCGCTATGGCGGCAAAGGCCCCAAGGCGTTCGACTGTGCCGGCTTTGCGCGATATGTCTATCTCCAATTTGGCTTCACCCTGCCCGGGGGCTCGGTGCCGCAGTCGCGGCTGGGTCGCGATATCAAGGACCGGAAGAAACTGCAGCGCGGCGACCTCGTCTTCTTCCAGGGGCGTTCCGGCAAAGGCGGTGTGGGCCATACCGGCATCGTCACCGAGGTGGACACCGTCACCGGCGTGTTCCGCTTCATCCATGCCGCCACCTCGACAGGGGTCATCCATTCCTATTCCACCGAGGAGTACTATGCCAAACGCTATATCGGCGCCCGCCGCCTGCTGGGCGACCGCCAGAAGCCCGAAGAGCCACTGCCCGGCCGCCGCCGAAAAAAATAAGAGGCACTCTGCAAGGGGTGCCTCTTGGTTTACCTAAAAGAGCATAGTTTATCAATCGTTGAATGCACGCAGGATGAGTCCCAGCTTGATGGGGTAGACCTCTTCTTTCATGTGCTGCATGATGGGCAGGGTCGACATCTGAACGAATACTGATATGTGGGAGTAGTTCAGCGTCAGCCGGGCATCCAGCTTCAACGGGTTCATCACTGCCGACATATTCTCCACGTCGGTCACCTTGCCTTGGTTCCGTGACGATTCGCCTTTGTGTTTCAGTCCCGTGTGGCGGCTGCTGTAGTTCAGTCCCGGGAGGGCTGCAACCCCGATGCTGAAATCGCTGCTGGCAGACGGCTCCCAGATAATGGAGATGGGAATGGTGAAGTAACGTGCCACCATGCGGGTGCTCCAATGGGCATCGTCGCGGACGAGGCTGACAAAATCCATCGGGCCATGATTCGGCAACTCCGTGAGCGACACGTAGTCATTGTTAAAGTGGTAGACGTCCGATGCATACCCTGCACCCATGCCTATGCGGAAATGACGGGTGCACAGGGGGTTGTATATCAGCTCCAGCTGATAGGACGAGAAGTTGGTGCTGAGGCCGTAAGGACCCTGCATGGGGTTGAAGCCGTTCCACGGCCGCCTGCCCCAGTTGGTGAATCCCCACGCAAAGTCGAACTCCCATCCCCCATCGTAGAAGATGGATGACCGCTTCGCAGGCTTCTCCGGCTTTCTCGATGCCGACGCGTCCGAATCGTTGTATTCCGATTCGTCGCCCATATAGATGTCCACGTTCGGAAGGTGCCCGTAATTGATGGTGGCATTTTCGCTTTGCGACTCGAAGATTTTGTTTATCCTCCCGCTGGGCAGCTTGGCGTTGGAGAAATCGTTCGATTTCAAACTTACTGTATAGGAGTTGACGGGGGCGTTGAACTTGGCGTTTGAGAAGTCGTTGGTGGTGATTTTAATCGTGGTGGCACGAATGGTGTCAAGGTCTGTTGTCACCAGCACATTGCTGTAGTCGTTGGTTTTGATTTCCAGCATGTTTAGCTGGCTGTTGATATGCACCTCGGCGTTGGTGAAGTCGTTGGTCTCGATGGCCACGGAGGTGCCCATGTCCATGTGCAGCTCCAGTTGGCGCCCACTGGGCAGCGACTCGATTTTCAGCTCTCCCGCCGAGGTGAGCCTGTAGGAGAATGTCTTGTCCGAGCTTCCTCTTTTTGATGGACGCGAGGTGGTGAGGAAGTTCAGGGTGTCCGGCACGATGACCAGATTGCAATAGTCCTCCAGCACCACTTTTCTGATGGGTTGGCTGAAGGTGATGCGGTACATGTTGAGGGTGTCGTCAATCCCCTCCGCTGCCACCGCGGGGGTGGACAGCGTGTAGGTGTCGCGCTCGCCGGGTGCGGCATGGCTGGCTGGGCCTGCGATGGCGCTACTGCCAAGGCAGCACATGATGAATGCCAAAGTGAAAAGTTTGCAGTTCATATTGTTTATGTTTTATTGTTATTATTACTATGTTTGTTGTTTCTAACCAAAGGGTTATAGCGATGCCAGTGCCACACGGGCCTCACCTTGAACCTTTAGCCTTTCGGCTCTCAGCCGTGCACCGAGGCTCCGCCCGAGGGCGAAGAGGCTCTCCAGGCCGCTTTCCGGCTCGGCGGTGGCAGTGTCCGCTTCCACCGTCACAGGTTCGGCCTCGGCCACCACATATATCTCATGGTGGATGACCACCGTGGGCTCGTCCTTGACGGGAACGGCAGGCAGCGGCGCTTCTGCCATGGGGGTTGCGGGCTCGGCGGCAACCACGTCGGCGGCCGGTGCGGGCTTGGCGGCCTCGGCCGGCTTGGACGAAAGGGTGGAGACGCGTGCCGGGGTGTGGACGCGATGGCGCTTTGCAGCCGTCGTGGCGGCATCCTCCACCGCGATAGTAGTCTCCGTGGCCGTGGCGGGTTGCTGCTCGGGCAGGGGTTGGGGCAGCGTGGCTTGTGCCACCATCGGCCCTTCGGGAGTCCCCGTGAGGGTAAGCCTCCAGACGCCAGCCACAGCAGCTGCGGCCAGGCAGGCCGCCACCGCCCACCGCCACAGGGGGACAACCCGCTGCTCACGATGCATCAGGTGCTCCTTGTCGGCATACACCATCGGCGGTGCCTGCAGCTTCAGCCCCGGGTCGTAGAGGCTCAGCTCTTCGGCAAGGGTGGGGTGCTGCGCCGCAAAGGCCTCCACCTCGCGGCGTTCGCGCTCGTCCAGCTCGCCTTCGCAGTAGCGGTAGAACCACAGTTCGTAATTATCAGTTGTTATTGTCATAGCCTAAAGCAATTAGTGTTTTCCTCATCGATACACGGGCGCGATACAGATACACCGACACTTGTTTCTCGTCCACATGCAGTATCTCTGCAATCTCGTGGCAGCTGTAACCCTCCAAGTCCTTCAGCAGCAGGGCCGAGCGTTGGATTTCGGGCAGCCTGGCGGCGGCGTGTTGCAACGCCTCGCGCAGGTCGAACTGCATGTCGGGTCCTGTGGTGGACGCTCCGGCCATGTCGAGGCGATTCTCCTCGTGCACCTTCCGGTGGCGGTGCAAACTCATCGCCCAGTGGTGGACGCAGGTCAGCAAGAACCCTTTCCCCTTGGTCTCGGCCACGCTGTCGCGGTGTTCCCACAACGAAGCGAAAGCCTCCTGCACACCATCTTTCGCGCACTCGCTGTCGCCGCAGCAGTGTACCGCAAAACGGTACACCTCGTCGGCCCAAAGCTTCACTCCGTTGTTGTATTCTTTCCGTGTCATCTGCCTATACAACGCGCGAGAGCCCAAAATACTACAGCACCTGCAAAATTTTTTTTCCGACCGACGAGGCGGGTTTGTGTCAACGTGTTGACTGCTAATTTGTAACGCCTGCTTCCCGATTTGGAAAGTGTGAGGGTGTCCAGGACGAAATCTGCAGCATTTCGCTGCCGGGAGAGGTGCGAAAGCGTCGGAAGTCCCTGCCTTCGTTCAATCCAGCATCCTTATAGCTTCCTTACAGCATCGTTATCCTATGTAATAAAGGATAACGAGCCTGAGAGGACCCGGTAACTATCCTGTATTGAAGGGCGTCAGGGTGAGTCGGAGTGGAGACAGGGTGGGGGAGCGGGGGGTCAGCGCTGGGGTGCGACAATCTGCATGATGTCGTCCAGTCGGGGGGTGAGAATGATTTCGGTGCGCCGGTTGGCGGCTTTGTTGGCAGCGGAGTT
>Ga0247611_10002438_pt1 | contig 30035 bp, 25 predicted proteins | sample 177DNAGHGhighgp2_FD_192422 | JGI IMG/M metagenome (GOLD analysis project Ga0247611, IMG submission 192422) | Sheep rumen microbial communities from Palmerston North, Manawatu-Wanganui, New Zealand - 1770 DNA GHGhigh gp2 | ecosystem: Host-associated > Mammals > Digestive system > Stomach > Rumen... | reverse complement strand
GCAAAAGCAGAACAGGCTTGTCTTAACCAATTTCAGCGTGTTTTCAATGGAGACTTCGATGATAAACTGATTGAGGTGCAGAAACGAAGCATCCGCAACGAGGCTCTTCGAGAGCTGGAAACCATAGACGACCGTGGTCTGCAGATGGTGATGGTCATGTCGTCAGGCCACAAATGGCAGGATTATATCGACAAGGTGAATGCCATCGATCGTGTGACAAAGGCTGACGTGGTGGCCGCTGCCAAGCGTTATCTGGACAGGCCGTTCGTCAGATTCAAGAAGAAATTTGGTTCGCTTACAAAGGATAAGGTGTCACAGCCGGGCTATACTCCCGTGAAACCAAAGAACTCAAGTGAAGAGTCGGCTTATGCAAAACGGATGGCTCAAATGCCCGTTGGTGATAAGGAATTGCCGCTCGTTGACTTTGAGAAAGATGCCATAATGACTCCTCTGGGCGGACAGGCTACACTCTATACGGTGAAGAATCCCCTGAACGATTTGTTCAACCTGACCATCCGATACAACCGTGGCACCAAGGCCGACCCAAGACTTTCGGCAGTGAGTGCACTGCTTGATAATGCTGGTACAGACTCTCTTTCCAGACAGCAGATTGGCGCTGCCCTGGAAGAGTATGGTGCAAGCCTCAGTTTCTCCAGCAGTAATGATGCTTTCATGGTGTCAGTAGAGGGTATAGATAAGAATTTCGTGCCTACCATGCAATTGTTAGGTCACTTCTTCAGCCATGTGAAGTCCGACGCAAAAGCGCTCAGCAAAGTGAAAGACGTAGCCAAGGCTGAAGAGAAATCACTCACCGAAGAGAATACAGATGTGCTGGCAGCACTCTTGCAGAAGATATTCTATGGTGACAAGTCATCAAGTCTTCATCGACTGACTTACAAGGAAGTGAAGAAGATGCCTGGCGAGGAGATGATCAGTGCCTTTCATGATGTGCTGGGTAGCTATTGCCGCCTTTCTTATAGCGGCACGCTCGATGCCACAGAAGTGGCCAATGTGATTAAGTCTAACCTTCCCGTCAGTCGTAGTCAGGCACCTTACGTTGACTATGATACCGACTTCATCGGCTACAGTGAACCGCTAGTCTATATCTTCGACATGCCCAAGTCTCGTCAGACGCTCGTCACAACCTATGATCAGCTGAAGCCAATGTCTGAACAGAAACAACGGCTGGAAGCCAATATCTTCAGTCACTATTTTGGAGAGGGAGATATGTCATCAGTACTTTTCCAGGAGGTGCGTGAATTCCGCTCTCTGGCTTACGCAACACAAGCCAAGCTACGGGCGCGTCCACGACTCACTCATCCCAACTCTCCGCTGGGCTTTTTCACCATTACAGGAACGCAAGGCGACAAGGCAATGAAGACCATCTCTCTGGTTGACTCACTGCTAAGCGACATGCCCATTGTAACGAAGAATTTCGAAACCAGCCGTCAGGGATATATCAATAATCTCTATGCAAACTATCCGTCGTTCCGTAGTATGGGCTCATACATCGCCAACGCGCGTCTTGTTGGCTATAACAGCGATCCTTCCACGGGTGTTGTTTCCATGGCCAAGAGTGTCACGTTGGACGATATGAAACGTTTTTACGAGGCAAACATCAAGAACAACAAGGGCCACCGTGTCATCGGTATCATAGGCAGCAAGAAGAAACTGAACTTAAAGGAGTTGCAGAAATACGGACGCATTGTCTTTGTGAAGGAGAAAGACTTGTTCAGAAAATAAGCATAACTATAAAAGAATATTAGCATCAACGTCAGAATTGGCGTTGATGCTTTTTTATGTATTCAGTGAAGAAAGCACCTTTGAATAGACAGATCTGATGATTTCACGTTGACAGGCATCAGAATCTTGAAGAGGTTGTGAGGCGATGAACCATAGAGGATTATCTTTGTGGAAACCATTGAGGGTGGCGGGATTCTGTGAATCTACGTGGAAGCCATTGCGGCAGTAGAAAGCAATGCGCCGCCGCTGGATGTCCGTCTCAGGCGGTTCCACTTCTGCCACAATGGGCTGGCAGGATTGACGGCATAGTTCACCAAGTACTTCCGTTCCGATGCCTTGGCAACGACAGTGGGGTAGCATGGCAAAGTATTCCAGATAGCGGAACTTGTCAAGGTTCCATACGATAGCCATCCCGCAGAACTTCCCCTTCACAGTAATGATGTTGAATGCCATCTGAGACTCTTTGTCAATGAGTTGTAGTAGTTTCTTGGAAGGGATACGTGCCACAGCCGGGAACGCCGATTCATAGAGGCCAGGCACTCCGCTCAGCAACGGGTTATGACTGTCTGTGATCCTAATCAGTTCCATGCCTTTTCGTGTCTCGGTTAGTAGCCGTAAACCAGTCCATACTTCTCATGCAGGCTGCGCAGTGAGCCATCGGATTTCATCTGCTTGATGGTATTGTTCACCATCTGCAATAAATCTTCCTGCCCTTTTTGCATCAACACACCTATCTCACCATGTGTGAAAGGCTCGTTTAAAAGCGGGGCGGCGAGACGTGAGTCAGTCTTTACATAATAAGGAGCCTCAGTTATCTCTGTAATCATGACATCAGCCTTTCCGTCTGCAATGCGTGCCGGAATCTCCTCGTTCCTTTGCCAAACGATTATTCGGGCATGAGTGAGATTCTCATTAGCAAACTTCTCATTTAATCCTCCCGGATTAACCATCACACGTACATCAGGTTTGTCTATATCTTCCAACGAATGAAAGCGATTAGCGTCAGACGTGCGGCAAAGAATGGTTTTTCCGTTAGTCAGATAGCCGTCACTCATCAGCATGGTCTCTCGTCGGGTGTCAGTAATCGTGATGCCACCGATGGCAAGGTCGAAGGTCTGGGGAACAGCCAGCACGTCAGCAGTCAATGTAGGCCATGATGTCTTGACGAATGCTATATTTACTCCTATTCTGTTAGCAATCTCCTTCGCCATTTCTATACCAAAGCCCCAGTAATCACCTGTAGTAGGTTCACAGTAGGAGAGAGGGCGATAATCGCCTGTCGTACCAATAAGCAAGGTGCCACGCTCAACAATCTCGGCAACTTTTCCAGAAAGAGGAATTTCAGAGTAGGAAGAGAGGATAAATATAGAATGTTGACCGTTATCCTTACCGAACTGGATTGCAGTCCGGAGTGAGTCCTCAGAATACAAACGTGTGCTGTCGAAGTAGTATAATCCCTCTTCAGTGTTGTACCAGCCACCCACATATCCTTCGTGCTTCAAAGCGTGACGGACAACCTTATCGAGCTGGTTTCGTGAATGACAATTCTGTGTGGCGGCATAATTGACAGCTATACCCTCTGTGAGTTCCGTCATTGTACGGATGTCAATTGTGAAACCGTCGGGATGGCTTTGACTGAAAGCCCAGACCTTATCAGCAATAGCAGATATTCTGTCACTCTCAGCATGGTTGTCATTCTTGGAACAAGCCTCTAACAACAATACACAGCACAGGGGCAGGAATAGGGAGTGCAACCAGCGCTTTCTTCTTATCATATCAATCATATTCAGTTTCTTTAATACAGCATACAAAAGTACTCAGAAATCTTTAAAAATGTACGTATTTACCCTTAGAATGTATTAATTTGGTTGTTTTTTTGTATTTTTGTGACGGATAAATCGTGCCTGTCCGTAAACAGTGTACTTTAGAATTGCCGAGAGTGAAGGAATTATTTAAATTGAAATATTAACAGTATGAAGAAACGTATGATCACCGCTTTGTTGGTAAGTCTGATGATGTCATTACCAAACACTATGTCCGCTCAGGAAGAGAACGGATTTAAGAAGATAAACGTAAGGGAGGACTTTACGGAGAATGGTTTTCAATGGTTCCATGATGCAGAGCTACTTGCAGCAGGGAACAAGGGAAAAAGCAATGCTATGACAATCGGATGGGGTGGCATCGGAACGCTTTGGGGACGAACATCCTTGACAGTCTATGTAGCAGAGAAACGCTATACCAAGGAATTTATGGATAAGGCTGAATATTTTACCGTGATGACTTTTGGCGTGGAGAACAGTAAGGTGCTGAACTATATGGGAAGTAAAAGTGGACGTGACGGAGACAAAGCAGCGGCTCTTGGTCTGCACACTGCTTATACTTCAAATGGTACACCTTATTATACTGAGGCTGAAATGGTGATTGAATGCAAAATCATGTATGCTGCGCCATTCGATCCTCAATACTTCAAGAGCGATGTACCTAAGAGAATGTACCAGTTCTTCCCTGCCGGCATCCACTCAATGTATATCGGCGAGGTCGTAAATGCATGGAGGAAATAAGAAAAAATCAGGACGCAACGTATATGACGCTGCGTCCTGAACAAATATAAGGTCTTTATTATAGAGTTTCATCTTCAGGCGGTTCGGGCTTCCTTGTCAGTTTCGGAAGATGTTTTTTCTTGCGTAACCAATTCTCCTTTTTTTCTTCGTATTCAAGTTGATGACGCTCTAAAAAGTTATCGGCCATAGTCTTCTAATTGAACTTACTATATATAACACTTATCTTTATCGGATTATCCTTATTATCCTCACCGCCGACTAAGCGCGTACTTCGGAGTGTCATGTCGTGGATAATCTTAGTGGTACTGCCCGAAGAGTTCTTCGTTTCCACCACAGGAATCAACACAACCTTATTCCAATTAGAAGAATAACGGTTGGCATTCATATAGGAAATCAGATTTCCAATATTCGTAAATGTATAGGTGTTGTTCGAAGTTGAAAGAGTGGAAGTATATGATGTTCTGTTATTTGTTACATGATTGTTCTCGAAGAAAGTATAAAGACTGTCTGCCGGGATCATCAGAATCATCTTAGGAACAGGCAAAGCGTATTTATTACTCTTTTCATCATTTATGCGGGTGATGACAACTTTCGCAGTAGTGATGGAGTCATTGATGTGCCCTTTAAGAATGTCGTCAACAGGAATAGTCATCTCAGTGAAAATGCCAGCTGGAGATTTTAAGTAGGTGCAAGAATTGTCGGCTGCTAATTCTTCTAAAACATCCTTGCTGTTTGTCAGTTTTGACGTTTGCAGCACCTCCTCTGTTCCTGAGAATACAGCTGAAGTACTGGCAACGCTATCACCTTCTTGAAATCGGAAGTCAATAGCCAATTGAGTTCTTTCAATATATGCAATGGACCCTAGACCACCAATGCTCTCAAAATAAAAGCCAGGAATTACGTTACGGATAAAGGTTATTGAATTCTTGAAATACTCAGGATGCTCATAATAAGTGTTCATCAGATATGATCCGATATTATTATACTTATTACCGTTCCTGTCAATATACTCCTCATTCAAAGGAATTGTAATTCTTTTCTTATTGATGTTACTCTTCGTAACAGAGAGGTCGGATGTCGTATACATCACATCGGCTTTCAATCTGTCGGTACTAACATATCCTTTGGAAATCGGATCAAAATTTGAATAATACTTCTGATCTTCCAACATCGGCTTGTCCATCTCGTGGGCTCTAACCTTCATTACAGCCAAAGAGTCTCCAAAGAAGGTGTTATAAGACAAACGAATATAGCAAGAGTCGCAAATAATCTTTCCGTCCTTTTTGCTTACTATCTTATCTTTGTCAGGAAATGTATAGCTTTCAAGGACATGAAACTGTGTCATGAAGTTGCCGGTAATGAAATTGCCAGTCTCCGGATCCTTGATTCTTCCCAGGAAACCTGTCGTGGTACGTGAAAGCACAGAGTCAGCAACGATAGAACGGGTGGATACAGTAAACGTGTCAGTTGAAATGTTCAAGTTATCCATGTTGTTCACAAGTGAGATACCAATATCATTAGTCGTATCATCACATGCTGAGAGAAATAGAGTAGCGAGAAGTATTCCCGCAAGAGTTCTGAGTTTCATTTCTATCGTGGATTGTAATATTTCTTTTTATTCTTCCGGGCAGATTTGCTGATAGAATGAATTGTAACTTTCAGCGAAATCCTCTCCTTGATATTTTAATACGGGAATCCCCTTCTTTGATGCATAGTCCATCAGTTCTGCATTGACATGATCGCTGGCTTCAATAATACCGTCACTATAGTCAATTGCCATTTTCCCTAACTCGAGGAAATCGAATACTTCATGGTATGGCTTCAACAACTCAGCCTTTGCATCACGGAATTCCACACATTTCTTGAAATTATTTCCAAGATCATTCTTTAATTGATTCTGAAACAACGATGTTACAATCTTTGTATTGGCGAAAGAAGGCTCGTCGTGGTAGGCTGTCTTGATATAAAGTGGTACCACGGCCCCCATCCAACCCTGACAATGAATAATGTCCGGAGCCCAACGTAACTTCTTGACAGTTTCCAACACGCCACGAGCAAAGAAGACTGCCCGTTCGCCATTGTCTGCATATTCTTCTCCGCTTTCATCAACCGTCATCTGACGCTTCATGAAATAGTCATCATTATCAATGAAGTAAACCTGTATGCGTGTGGTTGGAATAGATGCTACTTTAATAATCAACGGATGGTCAGTATCATCAATGATAAGATTCATACCAGAAAGACGAATTACTTCGTGTAGCTGACCTCTGCGCTCATTGATCGTTCCCCATTTGGGCATGAAAGTGCGAATCTCATATCCCGCTTCTTGAATCTTCTGGGGGACTTGCCGACCCAACAGCGACATCTCTGAGTCTGGAACATAAGGAGCTATTTCTTGGTTGATGAATAGAATTTTCTTTGCCATACGTCTTTGTTAAAAATAGATTCTTTTACTGTCATCTTATTGTTTACACAATTATCAGACATGCAAAGATACAAAAAAAAGCTGAGAGTTTCGAATCTTTTATTCAAAACCCTCAGCTTCAAAACTTAAATTGGCAATTTTTAACCCAATTTTTATTCAATTACCACAAGTGGAGCGTCTTCCAGAACATTTTCTCCCTGCTTAACACAGATAGCAGTAACCTTGCCATCTTTCTCTGCTTCTATGTTGTTGGCCATCTTCATAGCCTCGAGGATAACCACTGTGTCTCCAGCTTTTACTTCTTGTCCGACAACCACTTCAATAGATGTGATTACTCCAGGCAGAGGAGCCTTGACAGCATTGCTGGTGTTAACATTAACAGCAGTGTTTGTTTCTTCAGTCTTTTCGGCAGAAGGCTGTCCAAGAACCACTTTCTTCTTTTCTGGTTCCTTTTCAGGTTCCATCTCTACCTTGAACTCTTCACCATTGACAGTCACAGTAGCTGTGTTCTCAACAATCTCGCCAATGGCTACGACGTATTCTTTTCCGTCGATTGTATATTTGTATTCTTTCATGTTGTTCAGAATTCTCCTTAAGATGATTACTTAATTATAGGCTTTTGCGTCATGCTCAGGAACTTTGCGTTCCAGAGAGTGTGACGCGGCTTAATGGTGATAATACCCGGCTCCTTATCATGAACATTGTTTCCTTTAAACTCATGCAAGGCAAGGGCAATCGCAGCATATATATTCTTATCCATTTCTTATAATAACGACTTCAGTTGATTATAGCTTCCGATAAATTACATAGGCATGCATCCATGCTTCTTTGCTGGCAGATTCTGCTTCTTACAAGCAAGCTGGGCAAGTCCGCGACAAATACGGAAACGGGTGTTCCGAGGTTCAATAACGTCATCAATGTAACCATATTGAGCTGCTTGGTAAGGATTGGCAAACAAATCGCTATATTCATCTTCTTTCTCTGCAATAAATGCCTTTGCGTCCTCACCAGCTTCTTTCTTAGCCTTTACGTCTCGTGCATAAAGAACGGCAACAGCACCACTTGCACCCATAACGGCTATCTCACTTGACGGCCATGCGAAATTGAGGTCTGCACGCAACTGCTTGCATCCCATTACGATGTGGCTACCACCATAGGACTTGCGTAAGGTAATGGTAATCTTTGGAACGGTAGCCTCTCCATACGCATAAAGCAATTGGGCACCATGCAGGATAACGGCGTTATACTCCTGACCAGTTCCAGGAAGGAACCCTGGTACATCGACGAGAGAAATAATGGGAATATTAAAAGCGTCGCAGAAACGTACAAAACGTGCACCCTTGCGAGATGCGTTTGTGTCAAGCACACCAGCATAAGCGGCAGGTTGATTAGCCACAATACCTACGCTCTGACCATTAAACCGGGCGAATCCAGTAATGATGTTCTTTGCAAATTTAGGCTGTACTTCAAAGAACTCCCCATTATCCGTTAGTGCTGTAATCACTTTGTACATGTCATAAGCCTTATTCGGATCATCTGGTATTATCTCATTAAGCAAATCCTCTTTCCTGTCAATGGGATCGGTGCACTCGATTCTCGGTGCTTCTTCCATGTTGTTTGAAGGAATGTAACTGAGCAGAGTCTTAATCATTTCCATTGCCTCTTCTTCAGTCTTCGCGGTGAAATGAGTCACACCACTCTTTGAAGCATGTACACTGGCACCACCTAAACTCTCAGCATCCACACTTTCACCAGTAACAGTCTTAACAACAGCTGGACCTGTAAGGAACATGTAACTGGTATTCTCCATCATCAGAATAAAATCAGTCAGAGCCGGACTATAAACAGCACCACCAGCACAAGGGCCCATAATGGCAGAAACTTGCGGTATTACTCCAGAGGCAAGAATGTTGCGCTCGAAAATCTCACCATAACCAGCGAGTGAGCAAATTCCCTCTTGGATTCGGGCACCGCCAGAATCATTCATGCAAATCATCGGGGCACCGTTCTGCATGGCCATATCCATCACTTTGCAGATTTTCTGACTCATGGTTTCTGACAAAGAACCGCCATTCACGGTAAAGTCCTGTGCAGAAACATATACTAATCTTCCGTCGATTGTGGCACTACCTACAACAACACCATCACCCAAGAATTGTTTCTTTTCCATTCCAAAGTTGTGGCAACGATGTAGTTTAAACATGTCATACTCTTCGAAAGAGTCTTTATCAACTAGCATCTCAATTCTTTCACGGGCAGTATATTTACCACGTTGATGCTGTTTCTCAATAGCCTTTTCTCCACCTCCGAGACGAGCTTTCTCGCGTTTGGCAATCAGCTCTTTGATCTTTTCAGTTTGTTTGCTCATACGATATAATTTGTTAATGCAATATTCTTTTTCCTAAAATTTTTGCAAAGGTACAAAAAAACTACTAAAGGGGAAAACAATCTTCTCTAAATTCCATTTTCACCTTGTAAAGTGGTCGTAGTATAAATAATTAAAAGTCGATGTTTACACGAAAATTCAGTTGTCTGCCCGTGAGATAGTTTGGCACCGCATATTGTTGATTTGTGACATCGGTCACCCAATAGTATGAGTTGACATTGCTAATACCAAAAAGATTCAGGCAGTCGAGCCCAAGCCAAACGCTCTTGATGTATGCAGACTTCCTTGAGGTGTTAGGTTTGTAAGCCAGGAAACTCATACCGATATCTGCCCTTTTATAGGCAGGAGCACGGAAAGAATGAGTTTCCAGTTCCTGATGGGGAGCATAGAAAGGAAGACCGTCAGCATAGGCTAATTTTAAAGACATCTTCCAGCGTTCTGTGCCTGGGAAGTAATCGGTGAAATAGAGATTTAACGAGTATCGCTGATCTGTTGGTAACGGGATGCTATGTCCGTTGAGTTTCATCCGGGTATTCATGATAGAGAAACTAATCCAGGAATCTGTTCCTGGAACAAATTCACCATACAGCTTAAAGTCTATTCCCATTGCATGTCCTTTACATTCATTATTACCATAATAAACAACCTTCACGTTGCTTACACTATAAGGAATCAGATTTGACAGGGCTTTAAAATAAGCTTCAGCAGTAAACTTGAACGGTCGGTTATTCATGTTGAAGCGATAATCCATTCCGGCAATAAATTGAATTGACTGCTGGCTTTTAATCTTTCGATTCAAAGGAGCATACGTAATCCCATTGGTCGTTGTGGTATCGCGCAATTCTTTGAAGAATGGTGCTTGATAATAAAGACCGGCAGCCACTCGGAATGTGAGATTCTGATTAAAAGATGGAATGATTCCTAAAGATACACGAGGACTGACAATCGACTCCTTATTAAAATTCCAATGACTGAAACGGATTCCATAAGTTAGAGTGTACAATGAAGGATGACTGATTATCTCTCCATTATCATTCTCTTCCTCGGCACCGGAAGTGAAGCGGTAGGTGTCTTGGATGTATGTCTCTAATCTGTTGGCATTCAATTCATTTCGAGCTCTTAGCGAATAAATCATATTGAGGTCGTGCCCTGTATGTGGAATACTATACCCGCTTGAGTCGCGCATCTCGTATTCAACACTATTCTCTTTGATATGTTCTATTTTGTATGTTAATGCAGTCTCAAAATTATGCTTAGCAGTTTTGTGCTTAAGCATTAACTTGACACTCTTGACATTTGCTTCGAGGTAGTTACGTGCATGCTCAAAATAGGTGCCGACTCCCAGATTCTTACTTGTCTCCGTTTGTGTGAGCCAATATTGTCCTTGTATATCGTATTTTTCCTGTTCTTTTGTATAGAACGCAGAACCAAGAAGTGTCAGATGAGTGTTGGGAGTGATGTGGTTGGTGATGGAAAGTGTACCAAAAAACGTGCGGAACAAATCTCTTTCCTGACCGTCAAAATATACTTTGAAGGACTTCACACTTTCCATCGTTCCAAATGATGTCTCACGATCTTTGGGATGAAAGTTATAATGATTCTCAGATATATTACCAATAAAATCTATCTGCCACCTTTTGTTAGGCATATAGTTGAAACTCGTTTGGTAATCAAGGAAATTGGGCTTGTATTCACCCGTTGTCTGTAAAGAGCCCAATAGATATCGTGTCGTCTTGTATCGGATTCCATTGAGCCAGGAAAAGTTCTTTGTTGCTACTCCTAAATATGCACTACCACCAAGAAGACTCCCGGAAACAGAACCCTCTGTTTTTATCTTCTTTCTGTCATTAGTTCTTAAAGTCTTATAAGTGATGTCAAGTGCTGATGACATTTTGTCTCCATATTTTGCTTCGAAACCACCTGTTGAAAAGCCAATCTTTTCAACCATGTCAGGATTAATGACGGATAGTCCTTCTTGCTGTCCAGAACGAACGAGAAAAGGACGATATACTTCCACATTATTAATATATACACTGTTCTCGTCAAAAGAACCTCCTCGCACGTTGTATTGAGAGGACAATTCGTTATGAGTGGAAACGCCTGCCTGCATTTGAATTATTTCCTCTACGGCATTTCCTGTCGTAGAAGGCATATTCTTCATGTCCTCCTTCTTCAGCTCTTGAGTCTGTCCCGTCTGTCTTTTCATTTCTGTGACGGTCACATCTTTAAGTGTATAGTCTTCTTCGTTAAGTACAACTTGGAGAGTTTGTTTCCCTCGAGGATTGCGGAGAATCCGTGACTTGCTTTTATAGCCGATCATGGAAAACACAACAACGACACTGTCTTCTGACTGTAGTTGCATGCTGAATTCTCCTTTAAGTGATGTCAGCGATGCTTTTCCTTGTTTCACTACCTGTACAGAAGCCAGTTCTATCGGATTCATATTCGCATCGGTCACTCGCCCTTGAAGGGTAAATGTCTGCGAATATGCTTTAGTTACTAAAACTAATAAAGTTATGATGAGATATAGAACTTTCCGATTCATATATATATCAAACGGAAAAATAATGTGATTATTGCCATAAACAGATGTTTTACTCACTATATATCCATGACAGTACTTTATTTATCCAAGGTAATGATATGCGAAACCATCTGTATTTCGCAACAGGTTTCCCTCCAAACTTCAAGATGAAGCTTCTGAACTTATTGTTTTTGTATGGTAATCCAACATCCATAAAATACAGATGTGCATAATGGTTTTTATGAGCATGCTGGATAGTGTTCCATATAGTTACTGCATCCGGATGAACATGTTTGTAACTCTTACGTTTTGATGCTAAGTACCAAAGGTAAGCATTCGCTTCTGAGTAAACGCATGCGGAGCAGCCAATAATCTTTTCTTTGTATATTGTAATGAATAAGTGTCCAGATTCATGCTCGTTTATGAGTTGAAAGAATTTTTCAGATGGAATATACCTGCGGAATTTCATTCTATAGAAACTCTTAATGATTTTATAGAATTGCGACAACTCCTCTTCAGTTTCTACCTCTTTTGTCATTATATCGACATCCTTAATTCTCTGCAGGCGATTCCTCATTTTAAGAGACAGACGTTTTTCTGGGGTCATGCTGTGTAAAGAGTTGTGAACCTCTTGCCATGGAATGGGGAAATAACCGTTACGTTTGAAATGGCGATACCCAAACATTTTCTGGCTAATGTTGCTAAACTCAGTATACAGACATAATTTCCGACGGAACATTTTGGTTATTGCCTCCAGCATTAGTGAGAACACTTCGTCTTTATTAATGTCTTCGTCGTATTCACCTTCCCCATAGATGCGTCCTTGCGAAAATAAATAAGGAGGAATCAGAGAACCTCTCTGACGGATGCATGCAAACATGTGGGCAGCGATACTTCCGTCAGCACGCGATGCAATTATCATATAAGGATGATGGTGCGGAGTTTGTTCAATAATCTTAAACATATCCGTACTATGGAAGAAGTTCTGGCATTCCATCTGTGGAAGTTCTTCACTTTTGGAAATAATCCTTATATTGATATTCATAGCACAAAATTACTAAATCTTCGTGTTAAAATATAATTTTTTAAAGAAAACTTGTTATCTTTGTAGCAATCATAACTAAATTATAGATAGTAAGATGGATAGTTTTAAGGATTTAGTGCAAATTCGTCGTAGTCATCGGCAGTTTACTGATAAAGAAATAGACGCAGAGGATTTAAGATTGATTCTTCGTGCAGCATTGATGTCACCGACATCAAAAGGACAACGCTCATGGCAATTTATTGTTGTTGATGATAAGTCGGATATGGAAAAACTGTCTGATGCTAAAGATTTCGGTAGTCAGTTTTTAAAGAATGCTCCATTAGCAATTGTTGTAACAGGGAATCCACAAGAGAATGACTGCTGGATAGAAGACGCATCAATAGCAGCGATAAGCATGCAGTATCAGGCTGAAGATTTGGGACTTGGCTCTTGTTGGATTCAGATGCGTGGGCGTGGACTCAGCGATGGTGTTAGTGCAGATGAGGTAATCCGAGGAATACTTAATATTCCTGATACTCAGAGTGTGTTGTGTATTATAGCCATTGGGTACAAAGCAGATGAACGTAAGCCACAGAACGAGGATAAGTTGAAGTGGGAAAATGTTCATGTTGGTAAATTTTAATAGCTTGTCGAATGATTAATTATGATTTGAAGATAATTAAAGCTATCATATTTGATGTCGATGGCGTTCTTTCTGCGGAAACAATCTTGATGGATGATAATGGCGAACCTCTTCGTACAATCAACATTAAAGATGGATATGCTATCCAGTTAGCAGAAAAAATGGGCTTGCGTATTGCTATAATGACAGGAGGGCATACAGAGTCAATTCGCAAACGATATAATTATCTTGGTGTTGAAGATGTATATTTGAGTTGTTCGGTAAAGATTCAGACGTATGTTGAGTTTTTAGAGAAGTACAACTTGAGTGACTCTGAAGTTCTTTATGTGGGTGATGATATTCCAGACTATGAGATAATGAGTAGGGTGGGATGTCCTTGTTGTCCGTTGGATGCATGTGATGAGATAAAGAGAATAAGCACCTATGTAAGTAATAGAATTGGTGGACATGGATGTGGACGTGATGTAATTGAACAGGTGTTACGTTCACAGGGAAAATGGCTTTCGGATTCTAAAGCGTTTGGATGGTAATAACACCTATTTATTATATATAGATGAAATTAGTACTATCAAGTAATTCTCCTCGAAGAAAAGAACTCTTAGCTGGATTGGGGGTACCATTCGAGATTAGAGTTGTTCCAGATATTGATGAATCTTATCCTTTAAGTTTGCCTGTTCATGAAATCGCTCAGTATATTGCGAAAAAGAAAGCGGCATTCTATGATATTTCAAGTGATGAGATTCTGATAACAGCTGATACTATTGTGGTTGTTGACAATACAATACTTGGGAAACCGGACAATGATAGTGAAGCTCGTCAAATGCTTGCTGCTTTAAGTGGTAAGACTCATCTGGTGATTACGGGTGTATGTATTATGTCATTGGAAAGACAACGTTCCTTCTCTGTTACAACAGAAGTGACATTCAAGGACTTGTCCCAGGAGGAAATCGACTTTTATATTCAGCACTATCACCCGTTTGATAAAGCAGGAAGCTATGGGATACAAGAATGGATCGGCTATATCGGTGTAACATCCATCAGGGGTAGTTATTTCAATGTGATGGGACTTCCCATACAACGTATATATGAAGAACTTACGAATGTCTTTAAACTAAATGTCTTGTGTCCCAGGACAAATGGGAAAGATGAAAATGCGAAGGATACGCCAGATCAGGAAAAGGATGCTTTATTGCTAACATAAGTTAGACGAAAGACGATTGTAAGAGTCAGAACTGTCCTTCATAAGTAGTAAAGACGGCATTCGCAAATAGGCCATTTGCGCCTCGCAAACGATACATTTAGACGGCGTAAACGATACATTTAGACTTCAAAAACAATATGTTTATGAATTCCAGATTTTCAGACAGTTAGATTTCGACAAACTTGCTTTATAACTAAAAAAAGTCAATTTAATATTTGGCATCATTGATGAAAAGTGTTACCTTTGCAGAGTTATCCTGAAAACAATCTTTTTACCTTAGAAAACTAATACCTATAATATAATAAAGCGATTGCCTGAGAAGGTCATCGCTTTATTTTTTATTCCGAGAGTATGTATAAACCATACCCTCGGATATACTATAAGAGAATTGTTGTTATTTAAAGCTCCACCATGGTTTTTTCCGTTTAGGAGCATCTTCATAATTGTCAATTCTGTTTCGTCTGGCTTCTGCAATCAAATCGGCAAATGTTGTACCATTCTTTATCATATAATAGATCTGCCCCCAATCAGGTAAACCGCCAATATTTCGGTCGTCTATCCATACGTCAGCCTTTAACTTGCGAGAGAAATGGTTGTTCCATTCCTGCTTTTCTTCAGGATAATCCTTGTTAACAGCATAGAACTCAACACCTCTTTCTCTGCACCAGTTTACAGCATCTTCAAGCAACTTACCTTCACGCACGCTCCAAAGAATTAACTGATGCTTGTCCTTTATTAGCATGCGTAAAGTTTCGGTTGCAAATGGTAATTCTTCACCAATCTCTGGATACTTATGCTCCACGATTGTGCCATCAAAGTCAACTGCAATAATCATTATCTTATTATTGATTCATTGAATGTTTTTGTACAACTCTATCGTTTGATAGATGTGTCATTCTTATCACCATAGTGGCTATTGCTATAATTACCGTATGAGCCATAAGATCCATAAGTTCCGTAGCCTCCGTAACCATATCCATAGCGTCCGTAACGTCCATAACGTCCATAGCGTCCGTAGCGTCCATAACGTCCGTAACCATAATAATAGCCATATTTCTTCTTGGACATGTCAATACCATTAATGACAATACACATATTGGGAAGCTTCTTCTCGATACTAAGGCTATTAATAAGTCCAAAACTCTCTTTAGGTGTGTAGTCAGCACGGCACATGTAGACAGTAGCATCAGCCACTCGGCCAATTTGAAGAGTATCAGTAACAAGACCTACTGGCGCAGTATCGATGACAACATAGTCATAATTATCACGTAAGTGCTGCATGACTATCTCCAAAGATTCGCGAGCAATCAACTCGGTCGGGTTTGGTGGGATAGGACCTGCAAGCAATACGTCAAGATTATTATTGATACCTGATGGGAGAATCTGAGAGCTAACTTTTTCCCATGTTGGGTTCTCCATCGAAAGTAATGGGGTAATACCGTGTTTATGATCATCAATCTCAAATAGTTCTGCAAGACGTGGCTTACGAATATCAAGACCGACGATAATTACTTTCTTTCCAAGAAGTGCAAAACTCACAGCAATATTGGCTGCATTAAATGTTTTACCTTCACCAGACGTACTTGATGTGAACATGACAACTTTTTCATTCTCTTTAAGCATAAACTGAAGATTTGTACGCATAGCACGGAATATCTCTTCCATTTGGTTGTTCTTGTTCTCATGCACAACAATGTCAGCTTTTGTCTTAGCAGTGTCACTCGCAACAGCAACATCAGCAAGAATAGGAAGTTTGGTAAGACGTGCAACGTCTTCATGTCCTTCAATCTTATAACGGAAGAATTTTAATAAGAAGAATGCGATTGCAGGAATTGCAATACCAAGAAGTAATGCAATTAACATAATCATAGATGATTTGGGACTGACTTTTCCTGCAAATTCGGGATCATCAAGGAGTCGTCCCTTGTCAGCTGTTGCTGCCAAAGAAATAGAGTTCTCTTCACGTTTTTGGAGAAGCATCAAATACAATCCAGATTTAACCTCTTGTTGACGACCAATTTGTGTCAGCATATGTTCTTGTTCTGGTGTCTGGCTTACTTGGCTGGCATATTTTCCGTATTGTGATGCAATGGAGTTACGTTGGATTTCCATGCTGCGACGACTCTGAGCCATAGCTCCACGGATACTAGAACTTAGATCATCAAGTTGAGCCGTTAGAGGAATTACTGACGGGTTAGATTCAGATGAACTGCGTAATAACTTGTTTCGTTCAAGTACAATTTCATTATACTTATTAATTAGCTGGGTTGCACTTTGGTCACTTAATCCAACATTCGTAGGTAATGTTTGGTATTTATTACCAGGTTGGTTCATATAGTCTTGAATACTATTCAATAATGCAACTTGTGTGTTCGCATCCTGAAGTTTTTGCTCATACTCGCTGGCATTACCAACGGCTTGACCGGCAGACATTCTTAGTTCAACCACTCTATTACGCTTCTTGTATGCCTCCAACTCACCTTCAGTGGCACCTAATTCCGCATTAATTTTTTCCAGACGACTGTTGATGAATTCCTCTGTACGGACAGCAATTTCATTCTTATCTTCATTTGCTTGTCTGTTATAGCAAACAGCTAATTGCTTAAGATAATCTACAGCTCTTTGTGGAATCTGGTCAGACAAAACTAATTGGGCTATTGTTGTTGTTTTTGAAGTCTGGCTAACAGATAAAGAACCAGCATACTTATAAGCTGCATTATGAGGTGATACTATTGTAACTTTTAATTTTGTTCCTTCGACTAAATCTCTTGTGCCATTTTTTGTAAAAGAAATAATACCAGCCCTTGTTCCAATTGTAGCAGGAAGTTTAGATAAAGTTTTTTCTATTGAGAATGGTCCTTCGCTTCCCCCTTCTGCTAGTGGAACATAATAAGTACCTGTAATATGATATGATTTTCCTTCACGAGTTATTTCAAGATAAATTGGTGCTGTTAATTTATCAAGATGTGCAGGGTCAATATCTACATTAACACCTTGGGTCTTATAAATTAATTGGTCTTTAATCTTCCCATCGGACATATATGTTACGTACAATTTTAAATCACGTACGGTTTGAGTAGCAATAGAATGAGATTTCAATATTTCCATCTCATTGTCAATACCAGTAGAATTACTCAATAATCCCAAGGTCTCAGAGTTCATGATACTGTTACGACCTCTATTATTACTATTCTCATCATCTTTAATAAGCAGCTTTGTATAAACTTGATATACAGGCGTAGTATAACGCAAGTAAATGGCTGCTAAACCAAGGCAGATGATTAATGAGAGCAGAAACCATTGCAAGTTAAGCACAATGGTTTTCAGGATAGTTTGAAAATCAAATGAATTTCGATCTTCTTGTTCCATGACGCTAATAAGCGTCAAATCTTTGTTTTCTTCCATTTTTTATGATTTGTTTTTATTATTATTATTCTTTATTATTTTGCTAATTGAATTAGGTATCTCCCATAATCGTTTTTTTCCATAGGCTTTGCCAATTCCTTTAGATTTTCTTTGGAAATCCAACCTTTTTTAAAAGCAATTTCTTCTAAACATGCAATTTTTAATCCTTGTCTTTTCTCGATTACTTCAATAAACGTACTTGCCTCGCTTAAACTGTCATGTGTGCCGGTATCTAACCATGCAAATCCACGTTGTAGTTTTTTTACCAAAAGATTACCTTGGTTAAGATATTCTTGGTTAACGGATGTGATTTCTAATTCTCCACGAGCACTAGGCTTAATGCTCTTGGCAATATCTACCACGCTATTGGGATAGAAATACAAGCCGACTACAGCATAATTACTCTTTGGACATGAAGGCTTTTCTTCAATACTGATGCAATTGCCTTCATCGTCAATTTCTGCTACGCCATATCTCTCGGGATCATTCACATAGTAGCCAAAAACGGATGCTTTCCCTTTTTCTTCAGCATCAATAACACTTTGTCTTAACAATCCGGTAAACCCTGATCCATGGAAAATGTTGTCACCAAGTACTAAACAGACGCTGTCGCTACCAATAAAACTTTCACCGATAATGAAAGCCTGAGCAAGTCCATCAGGACTGGGTTGTTCGGCGTATTCGAAATGTACGCCAATCTCCTCACCTGTACCTAAAAGTCTTCTAAAACCTGGTAAATCATGAGGAGTTGATATTATTAATATTTCACGGATACCCGCCAACATCAAAACAGATATTGGATAGTATATCATTGGCTTGTCGAAAATTGGGATGAGCTGTTTGCTAATTCCTTTTGTTATGGGGTATAGACGAGTTCCAGACCCACCTGCTAAAACGATACCTTTCATTCTTCTTAGATAGTTAATAAAACACTAATATGCATTCTTATCATTAATGAAAATTGACTTGAAGGTTAAAAATATAATTTTTAAATCAAGTCCAAATGTCCAGTTTTCAATATACCATATATCTCTTTTAACTCTTTCTTCCATCTGCCATTGCTCTTTTGTCTCACCACGGAAACCTGTAACTTGAGCATATCCGGTTATACCTGGACGACTAAAATGACGAACCATGTATTTGTCTATTACTTTTCTGTACATTTCTGTATGTAACAACATATGTGGACGAGGTCCCACAATACTCATATCCCCTTTGAGAACATTGAAAAACTGTGGAAACTCATCTAAATTCGTCTTTCTCATTAGATTTCCAAAACTAAATTTTCTTGGATCATCTGCTGTAGCTTGTATCTTGTCTGCATCTTTATTAACGTGCATAGAACGGAATTTATAGCACATGAAAGTTTTTCCGTTCAAGCCAGTCCTTGCTTGCTTGAAAAACATCGGGCCTGGACTTTGCCATTTAATGATTAAGGCTATGATGGGAATGAATGGTAACATACATAAACATACAATCGAACTAAATATGATGTCAAATGTGCGTTTGATGAATTTGTTGCTCATGTATGTAAGAGGTTCTCTCAAATTAGTAAACAATGAATATTTCCCAAAACGCTCTGGTTTCAGGTTTAATAGAACATTACCATACATTCTAGGTACATAATGGAAGTGAATAATGTGATTGTCACAAAATTTCATGATCTTGGATATAAATTCAGAATCATCGTGTGACAAACAACAGAAAATCTCATCTACTAAGTTTAATTGAAAATCACTCTCTTCTGTAATGGCTTTCTTTTCCTTTTCGTTCGAGAAAAATGAATAGTTCAACCCCATTTCTTTATCAAGGTCACTGATGGTTCCTAACTTTTCAAATTCAGGAGGGCAATCTTCAATGACGCCGTTACTGTAATAGCCTTTGATGATATATCCAGTTGTCGGGTCATCCGTCATTTCTCTATATAGCATGAGGTTTGCCGGGTCATTGCCAATAAACACGATGCTTCGAGTGTTTCCTCCCTTTTTTCTGTAAGTTCTGAGGACAATGCGTTCAATATATCTTGTGAACAGGATTAGCACCAGATAAACGACAGTGAAGATAACCATCATCTCAAAGAAACGTCCACCATCACTCATGAAACGAAGAAAAACGAACATTATTAGCGATTGACAAATGACAAGTTTACAAACCCTCATCGTAATTGCAGTAAATGTCACTCTTCTATGGTGAATGATAGTGTGGAAGAAATATTCGCTAATGACTAACGCGAAATTAGCAGCCAATACTATAATCTTGGGATTCATTTTAAAATAATCTGGTATTATGTCTTTAGGAAGTTCTGTTCCTAAAACATAAAGCAAAATGTTCAGAAGCACAAAGTCTCCTGCCATTACCAAGAATCTTATTATATCTGTTCCGCTTGAGTCCTGATTCATATTATCTGTTCTGTTGTTCTGAGATGAAACTCTGTTGAGCCGCTCAAATTATTTGGCAAAGATACTAAAAATTGCTTATATAAGAAAGAATAAAAGAAAAAATGTTTTATTTTTAAGTTTGATTATTGAGATTTGTGGGTTTTTGTGAAAAATATTTTGGTTTTTAATGATATTGTTGTAACTTTGCCACAATTTTATATTAATAACTTGATTTGTTGATTAATTTTTATTACATAATTTTTTATGGGTATAATATCAAAGTTGTTTGGAAAGAAAACAGAAGAAGGCAACAAGAAATCAACCGGTGGAATGGAGGATTATATGTCTTTGCTAAGGGTTTATTTCCAGGCATCAATAGCTTCTGAATTGGGCATAAATAATTTGTCTATGCTTCCTGACTTGCGCATGTTTAAAGCAACCCTAAAAGTTCCAACTATAAATAATAAGTTGGGGCTGGGGGAGAAAAAACAGTGTAAAAAGATGATGAAGGAACTTTATAAAACAGATGATTTGTTTTTTAAAGAGATAGACCAAAGTATAAAAAAGAATTGTCATAAATTACAGGATGTACAGACTTATTTGTATCAGTTTCAAGGGTTTACACAGGATTTGATGATGCTGATGGGTAATCTTATGAAATTCAAGCTTCGTGTTCCTTCGTTCTTTAAGAAAGTTATTTATTCGATGACGGAGAAGACTGTAAGTGAGGTCTTTACTAAAAATGACTACACAGATCCGGGAGTCTTGAAAACCGTTGCTGCTGTACGGCAATATAATAAACGATTGAATTTTAGTCAGACTTGGGTAACTGATTTCGTTTATCAAGTTGTTATGTTGGCAAAAAAAGAACCAAAACAGGCTACAGATAAGCAGTAATGATGTCGAAATTAGCAATAATTAATTAAATAAGTAAATATTTTTTGGCTGTATCAGATTTTTAAGTTAAATTTGTAGCCAAATTGTAATAATTATGAGTGCAAATGAAAAGACATTAACGCATTTTACCACTCGTGTCAGGCAATTAATTCTTCAATACAAAGAGATTCAAAAGGAGAATGGAGAGCTCATGGCTAAAGTGGAGCAATGTAATGCAAGAATCCAGGAGCTGGAAGACAAGTTGATTCAGGCACGAAATAATTACAACAGTCTTAAAATGGCGAAGATGATTGAGATTAGTGATTCAGATATGGAAGAATCGCAAAAAAGATTGTCGAAGCTTATACGGGACGTTAATAAATGTATTACGCTGCTGAGTGAGAAATAAATCGGAGCGATGGCTGAAGAAAACAGAGACAGATTGCACATAAGGTTGCATCTTTACGATACAGATCTCAGTGTCACAATTCCACGTGACGATGTTGAGGAAGGATTCTATCGTAATGCTGCAAAACTTATAACAGATACCGTAAATACTTATTCTTCTTTGTTCAAAGGAAAAAGAACGGATAAGGACATTTTGTATATGGCTCTTCTTGATATTGCATTGAGATATGAGAAAGAGTCATCACGGAATGATACGGCTCCTTATAGTGTTATTCTCAACAAGTTGACTTCAGAAATCGAAGAAGCGCTGAAAAGTTGATGATTTTAATAAATAACACTATAAAATAAATGGATTTAGGTATATTGATAACTGCTGCCATCGCTTTGATTGTTGGAGGTGTGGCTGGCTATGCGATTTTCCGTTATGTTATTAAGGGAAAATATAATGAAATGATAACAGCTGCTGATAAAGAAGCTGAGGTTATTAAGGAAAAGAAGTTGCTGGAAGTAAAGGAAAAGTTCTTGAACAAGAAGAGTGAACTTGAAAAGGAAGTACAGCAACGGAATCAGCGAATTCAGCAAAGTGAGAATAAACTTAAGCAGCGTGAAATGTCTTTGAATCAAAGGCAGGAAGAACTTGGCAGACGTAAACAAGAAGTGGAACAAAGCCAGAAGCGTATTGACAATGAGAAGAAACTGCTGAGTATTAAGCAGGAAGAACTCGAGAGAATGCAGAGTCAGGAACGCGCAAAGCTTGAAGAGCTTTCTGGTCTTAGTGCAGAGGAAGCGAAAAACCGTCTTGTTGAGAGTTTGAAAGATGAGGCTCGAATGGATGCTGCCAGCTACATTAATGAAATTGTGGACGAGGCAAAGCTTAACGCTAATGCACAGGCCAAAAAGATTGTTATTCAGACCATTCAGCGTGTAGCGACAGAAACAGCCATCGAGAATTCCGTAAGCGTTTTCCATATTGATAATGATGAAGTAAAGGGTCGTATTATCGGTCGTGAAGGTCGTAATATTCGCGCTTTAGAAGCTGCAACAGGAGTTGAAATCGTTGTTGATGATACCCCAGAGGCTATTGTGATATCTGCTTTTGACCCCATTCGTCGTGAAGTCTGCCGTTTAGCTTTACATCAATTAGTTACAGATGGACGTATACATCCAGCTCGTATCGAGGAAGTGGTGGCAAAAGTGAAGAAGCAGCTTGATAACGAGATTATTGAAACGGGAAAACGCACGGCTATAGACTTGGGTGTTCATGGACTGCATCCTGAACTGATACGTATTGTTGGTAAGATGAAATACCGCTCTTCTTATGGTCAGAACCTTCTTCAGCATGCACGTGAGACAGCAAATCTGTGTGCGGTGATGGCATCTGAGTTGGGCTTGAATCCAAAGAAAGCTAAGCGTGCAGGTCTTCTCCATGATATTGGTAAGGTGCCAGATGAGGAGAACGAATTGCCCCATGCTTTATATGGAGCTAAGATAGCTGAAAAATATAAGGAGAAACCAGATATTTGTAATGCGATAGGTGCACACCATGATGAAATGGATATGAACACATTGCTTGCTCCAATCGTTCAGGTTTGTGACGCTATTAGTGGTGCTCGTCCTGGTGCACGTCGGGAAATCGTAGAAGCATATATCAAGCGTTTGAATGATTTGGAGGCAATAGCCATGAGTTATCCCGGAGTGACGAAGACTTATGCTATTCAGGCTGGTCGTGAACTCAGGGTTATCGTAGGTGCTGACAAGATGGATGATAAAGAGACTGAAGCTTTGAGTGGTGAAATTGCTACAAAGATTCAGAACGAAATGACTTATCCGGGACAGGTTAAGATTACAGTTATTCGTGAAACTCGAAGTGTTGCGTATGCAAAGTAAATATCGTGAGTTCGACGTAAGATGTTGAAACATGGCATTTGCGCCTCGTAAATGGTACATTTAGTGAGCGTAAACGATACATTTAGGCATCAAAAACGATATGTTTATGGATTCTAAATTTTCAGGCAATAAGATTTCGTCGAACTCTCGTTAAAAAATGAGCTGTCAATTTAGACAGCTCATTTTTTATTTGGGAAGTATTAGAATGCCTTATGGGATGTTTTGATTGCTTTAATGGCCATTGTCTCCATTTCAATCAGCCAACCGGGCCGGCAGACTTTTGCATTTACGATAATCCACGGCTTATTCGGGAATTTTTCTTCGTACATTTTCTTAATGACAGTATAGTCTGCAGGATCACGTAAATAGACAATCATCTGGGCTGCATTGTCAAAAGTGCAATCAGCTTCAGCCAATAGAGTCTCCACATTTTCCCACATTCGTCTGCATTGTGCCTCAACATTATGTGGATGTACTATCTCACCTTTATTGTTAATACTGGCGGTACCTGATATGAACACATGACGCCTGTCTCCATAATCCACGTAAGTGCCACGCTCAAAACTGACTCCGTAATCACTTGTCCGGTTTAAATGGGTTGCTGCATACAGATAGTGTACTTGGCTTCTCTGAATGCCACTAATGGCATAAGCATCCATTTGAGATAAGACATGAGCGTCTGCTTGTCTGCCTCCGATACCTGTACTGGCAATAAAATGTGTCTTGTCAGTAAGATTCTGAGTGATGAAAACTTCATTTCGGGCTTTGACAACTCCTTGATAATTCAAGTCTACATCATTGACGAAGAACCATGTGCGAATGCAGTTGTCTGCTAAAGAGCAATTCTCATTAATCAGCTGCATTACATAATCATTAAGTAGAATGCGAGTCTGACGTTCCGAATCCTTTGCTTTATTATTCGCACTGCCAATCCATAGATGTTTGTAGTCACCGTGTTCAACTTCGTATAAACCGCTATGAAGAGCACGGGTTTTCACATTTGTCATCATATATGCCCATAAAGCAATCTTTGTTCCGTTGAGCGGAGCCTGCTGGATGACAGAAAGGGCACAGTCAGGTGACTCTAATTCATAGTTCATCAGTTCATCGCTTTGATTGCTTGCATCACTTAGGAAATACCGTTTGAAAACAGCGCTTGGATTTCCGTCTAACTGATTGCGCATCAAAGAATATGTTTCAATGATTGTTTCCAGTTGTTTTCGATAAGAGAGCAAAGGATTTGTCACACTGATGATGATGTGATATTCTTTGACCTCCGTATCGTTATTGAAGCTGAAAACTTTTACAGTTGAATTGTCAAATTCAATAATCTTATTCATTTTATGTTATTTTGGCGCAAAGTTAATCAATAATTCTGAGATAATTTGCAGAAATGAGAATAAATTCTTAATTTTGCGTGTCGGTGAAAAAGATAAAGAGTGATATTATTAACCGATTTATAATTCTTTCATTGTCATGCCATTAAGATTACCAGATAGGCTTCCAGCTATAGATCTCCTAAAAAAAGAGAACATCTTTGTGATGGATTCTACGAGAGCTCATGCTCAGGATATACGCCCACTTCGAATAGTTGTGTTGAATCTTATGCCTCTCAAGATCACGACAGAGACAGACCTTGTTCGTTTGCTTTCAAATACTCCTTTGCAGCTTGAAATCATATTCATGAAGCTCAAAAGCCATACTCCTAAGAATACGCCTATTGAGCACATGATGATGTTTTATAAAGATTTCGATTTGCTTCGTGATCAGAAGTTTGACGGAATGATTATTACGGGGGCTCCTGTTGAGACAATGCCTTTTGAGGATGTGGCTTATTGGGATGAGATAACGCAGATATTCACATGGGCTCATACCCATGTTACATCTACATTATATATCTGTTGGGCAGCCCAGGCAGGTCTGTATTATAATTATGGTATTCCCAAATACGACTTGCCTAAAAAGATGTTTGGAGTGTTTAGACAAAAACCGACAGATAAACAATTGCCGATTTTCCGTGGGTTTGATGACTATTTCATGATGCCTCACAGTAGGCACACAGAGCTTCATCTGGCAGATATTGCTAATAATCCCAACCTTACACTTATTGCAGAGTCCGTTGAAAGTGGCGTGTCAATAGTCATGGCTCGCTCAGGTCGTGAATTCTATATCACCGGACATCTTGAATACGCTCCTGATACGCTGGACAAAGAATACAAACGTGACATGGGAAAGCGAACGGATGTTGAAATGCCGATAAACTATTATCTTGATGACAATCCAGAGAACGGTCCTTTGGTTACGTGGCGTGCACATGCCAACCTTCTTTTCTCTAATTGGATAAACTATTACGTATATCAGGAAACACCATATAATATTGAAGATATAGGGTAGTCTTGTATTTTACATGATGAAGAAACTTGAATTATTGGCTCCTGCAAAAAACTTGGCGTGCGGCATTGCTGCTATTGATCATGGTGCAGATGCTGTATATATTGGTGCATCACGCTATGGGGCGAGGGCGGCAGCTGGTAATTCAGTTGAGGATATAGCTTCTTTATGTCAGTACGCACATCAGTATGGAGCAAAAGTCTTTGTTACTGTCAATACTATTATTTATGACAGTGAAATTGACGATACACGAGCGCTGATAAAAAAGTTGTGCGATATTGGAGTAGATGCGTTGTTGGTTCAGGATATGGGACTACTCGAACTTGTTCGCTCATTGAAGACTGAGTCCAAATGCATACCTGTTCTTCATGCAAGTACTCAAACTGATAACCGGACCGTTGATAAGGTCAGATGGCTCCATTCTTTAGGATTTCAACGTGTCGTGTTGGCCCGTGAGCTGTCTTTGGATGAGATACGTAATATTCATCAGGCAGTTCCGGATATAGAACTTGAGGTGTTCGTTCATGGAGCATTATGCGTGAGCTATAGTGGTCAGTGTTATGCATCACAGTATTGTTTGGGACGTAGTGCGAATCGGGGCGAGTGTGCCCAGATGTGCAGGATGAAATACGACCTTGTTGATGCCGATGGCCATATCATAGAGCACCAGCGCCATTTACTATCCCTGAAGGACATGTGTCGTATTGACTATCTGGAGCAGTTGGCTGATGCTGGAGTCGTTTCGTTTAAGATAGAAGGACGTTTGAAGGATGTTGACTATGTGAAGAATGTAGTGGCTGCATATAGCCAGCGTTTGGATGAAATGATTCATCGTCGTTCGACAGAATACCAACGTGCATCATTGGGAAAGGTAAAGTATAGTTTTACTCCATGTCTGGCGAAGACCTTCAATCGAGGCTTTACTGACTATTTCTTACATTCAACGGTAGATGAGAAAGGAAGACTTCAAGGCCGTCGGACGGATATAGCGTCATTTGATACTCCTAAAGCTTTGGGCGAATATGTCGGAAAGGTGAAAGAGACTCATCGTTCGTACTTTATTGTAGCTGGTGTCGCTTCGTTTTCAAATGGTGACGGCTTGTGTTTTTTCGATGGGCATAATGAACTCGTTGGGTTTCGGGTGAATCGTGTTGAAGGGAATCATCTGTTTCCATTGAAGATGCCAATAGGCTTACAACCGGGAATGGCACTCTATCGCAATAAGGATGTTGCTTTCGAAAAACTAATGAATGGTGAGACGGCTCAGCGGAAGATATCAATAAGAATGGCACTCAGAGAGGTGGCTGACGGATTTTCGTTGACTGCAAGCCTTATGCCTTCTTTGTCCGTATCTTCTCAATTGTCTTGTGAGAAACATTTGGCTGAAAAGCCTCAACGGGAGAACATGTACCGGCAATTGACAAAATTAGGCAATACTCCTTATCTATGTACTGGGCTTGATTTTGAGTCCGATGTTGACAAGTTTTTTATTCCAAGTAGTCGGTTAGCAGAGTTAAGAAGAGACCTTGTGCGGAAGATTGACGAGGCATTAGCAGAGTCTCGGAACACTTCCTCTTATGTAGAAGGCGATTCGAATGTCAAGACTCCGCTTTATCATCTACCTTATTTATATAATGTGTCTAATCGTCTTTCCCGTGCTTTTTACTCGCAACGGCAGGTGAAAGTTGATGAAGCACTTGAATTACGTGGCAAGCAGAATGCGGATAAGCTCTCGCATCCTTTATTGATGCAGTGCCGTTATTGCCTGTTGTTTTCTCTTGGACGTTGCAAGAGACATGATGGGGCAGCAAGTGCCCTCCATGAACCTCTTTATTTACGACTCTCTGATGGTCGTCGATTTCGTTTGCAGTTTGATTGTAGTAAATGTCAGATGAACATCTATGCTGAATAAATTGTCCTTTCTATTTCATTTGACGGTGTCTGGCTTTTTCTTATTGCTGTTGTCATCATGTTATAATAGTAGTAAGTATACTTCAGAGAGATATATTTCTTTCAATTATAATGTTGTGGTCAAGTCCGACTCTTTGATGTTGTTGAGGCAGCAACCCGAGGAGCGTCTTTTGAAGTTAATGACGGATTCATTTATCGTCCAGAAAGATGAGCATCTTGTGATAGCAGACATTCGGATAGTCCCCAACGACTCTGTTGACTCTGTCTGGGTTCAGGTTGCGACAGAATGGTCTGATTTCGGATGGATTCATGAGTCACAGCTGCTGAAGGATGTCGTTCCTGACGATCCAATCTCCCAGTTTATCTCCACTTTCTCGGATAAACATATAATCGTGTTTTTGATAATCCTATCAGTGATTTTCTTTATTTATATAATAAGGAGAATGAAACGCCAGAATGATTATATCGTTCATTTTAATGATATAGACTCTATTTATCCGACACTATTGGCCTTGTTAGTTGCCCTTGCTGCTACTTTGTATGCAAGCATTCAGAATTTCGCCCCGGACGTATGGCAGCATTTCTATTTCCATCCCACATTGAATCCCTTTTCTGTTCCGATGGTCCTGTCTATATTCCTTGTATTGGTCTGGGCTATGCTAATAGTCGGTTTAGCCGTTTTGGATGATATTCGCCGTAGGTTACCATTAGATGATGTGATAACTTATCTGTTCGGATTGGTGGGAGTTTGTGCTATCAATTATGTTGTTTTTAGTATCACGACATTATATTACGTCGGCTATTTCTTATTGGTTCTTTATATATACTTCGCATTGAGACAATACTTCACCCATCATTATTCAAGTATGATTTGTGGGTACTGTGGACAAGAAATCCACAGTAAGGGGAAGTGCCCTCACTGTGGAGCCATTAACTCATAGGAATTAGTTAGTCTTCTGGAATTTCACGCTTCTTGTCTTGTTGCCACAACGCCATGTAACGATGTATGTTCCTGAAGGCTGATTCAGCATTGAGAACTCTTCATCTGCTTTGAATGTTCCTATCTTTGTGCCATTTGCGGAATATACATTGACTACAAAGGTCAGCTCTTCTCGTTTATCAGCACCGAAATGCAGATATTGATTGGTTGGATTATAAGCTAAAGCATAATTCTCTGGTTCATGCTCTTTGATACCCGTATATTCTTCTGGGATGGTTTCTTTCGTAGGAATGAAATACCATAGTCTGTTCAGGCTTTCTCCATTCCTGTAATCATTGGTGTAACTTAATATCGTCGTACCGTCATTGCTGCTGCCTCCGCTCAGATTCGCGATGTGTTGTGTGCTGACATTCAGCAAGTTATAATATCCTTCCGTACCTTGTGGGATAATCTCCCAAAGCTGATTGGTGTCAGTCGTGTCACGTTGTACGACATTCAGCTGTGTTCCTATGTTCGTTGTAGGAGTCGTCGTGCCTATAGTCGGGTCATTAAGGGCTAATCCATTACTCCTGTTGATAATTTGGAAGTAGCCATTTGCAGGGATGATGATCCAGTCTTCCGTCTCGCGGTTCACGATGTTCGAATATTGGCATACGTTTGTTCCTGACAGATCGATTGCTTTTGCGGTCTTGGCATTCAGGATACGATAGAAGTATTCCACCGGAACGAAGTCGGGAGTGGGCTCAGGAGGCATCTTGTTGGCAAATGCATCTTTAAGGTAATTGCAATGTTCGGAGATAAAGTCTTTAACATCTGTAACATATTGGTCGTATGAACTGTATAAGACAATCTCGTGGTATGTTCTTTGATTGATTCCCCATTTCTCGTAATTGAGCTGGATGGAACGATTCAAAAGCTGGGTAAGGCTGTCTATTTTCTGATAGAGATAATCGACAAGTCCATTATCAAGCAGTTCATTATATCTTCTGTTCACCTGTCGTGAGAACCAGGGATCCTGCCACATTCTGTTAATCCATAGTTTTGTCTGTCCATAGCCGATGTCAGTCATCAAACTATATGCAGTTGTCCATACTCCCTGTTCTCTCTGAGTACGGTAATCATTGTTGAATGCAATGTCATAATCCCACATCGGCCCCCAGTAAAGCAAAGAGTCGCTTTGGTCTTTATAAAAATAAGTGCTATAATAACCGTCTATGTTAGCAGTTATTTCAGTCCCTAAGAACCAGTCAATTAAAGTGGTGGAGTCAACAATAGCCCTATATCCTTTTTCTGCATCTGCGAACGTGTTGGCACGAAGACGATTCTCAAACT
>Ga0247611_10002437_pt1 | contig 30035 bp, 19 predicted proteins | sample 177DNAGHGhighgp2_FD_192422 | JGI IMG/M metagenome (GOLD analysis project Ga0247611, IMG submission 192422) | Sheep rumen microbial communities from Palmerston North, Manawatu-Wanganui, New Zealand - 1770 DNA GHGhigh gp2 | ecosystem: Host-associated > Mammals > Digestive system > Stomach > Rumen... | reverse complement strand
GGGCGCGGGCCGTGCCGTGGCCATTGACGAGAATCATCACCTCGCGGGCGTCAAGAACGGTTCCTACACCTACTGTTAGCGCTGTGGTGGGAACTTTCTTCACATCGCCGTCAAAGAAGCGAGAGTTGGCAATGATGGTATCGGTGGTCAGCGTCTTCACGCGGGTACGGCTGGCCAATGAGGAGCAGGGTTCATTGAAGGCAATATGGCCGTCAGGGCCGATGCCGCCAAGGAAAAGGTCAATACCGCCTGCTTCACGAATCATCTCTTCGTAGTGTGCACACTCGGCTTCAAGATCGGGAGCATTACCGTTGAGGATATGAATATTTTCTTTCGGACAGTCTATATGGTCGAAGAGGTTGCGGGCCATGAATGAATGATAGCTCTCCGGGTGCTCTTCGGGCAGGCCGACATACTCATCCATGTTGAATGTCAGTACATTCTTGAACGACACGCGCCCTTCCTTGTTGGCCTTTACCAATTCTGCATACATACCCTCGGGCGAAGAACCTGTAGGCAGACCAAGCACAAACTTGTGGTCGGGAGTTGGATTAAACTCGTTGATTCTCTTGATGACATGCTCTGCAGCCCATTTTGACATGCTGGCATAGTCCGGTTCGATAATAACTCTCATAATGGTTTTTGTGTATAAATTGTTAAAGTGATTATTTTCTTTTCGCGCATAAACTATGTGCAAAAGTAAAAAAAACTCTCCAAACAAACAAACATTATACTTATTTTTTTCACAGACCAAAGTATAGAAGCAATAGAAAAAATGTATAGGAATGACTTTCAACTGTTAAAATCTAAGAATTTTATTTACAGTCTTAACATAAGTTCACGTTTAAAATTCACAAAGCCTCCTCCTGAACGAAAACAGACCCGTCATCGCATTCCATGCCTGCTAAAACACAAGTCACTGATAATCAACCGGCTACAAATAAATCTTCATGTTCGAAAACCTTCGTACGAGGTCTTCAGCTCTTCAAAAGATGTACTTTTAGAGGCAAAAGTAACCCACTTTCCGTTCATCGCATCAACTCGCTTCCACCTCTAACCTATTTGTTTGCTGTTTCAAAAAAGGCCCATTTTCGTCGCTAATATCAATCTTTTTCACTCGAAAAGTGATTGACTTTGAGTGCTAAACTGCTACACTTTAGCAGCTAAAAACATAGACTTTAGGGGCAAAAATGCCATGTTTTCTTTCTCAACAGCTCATCATGAAGGAAAACGAACGGCCTGCATAAACATTTCAATTGCACAAAGACTTCATAGTGAGCAATATTTTTCCCAGAAGCAATAGAAACATAATGTTAATTTTATGACAGAAAGTTGACAATTATTAAGCATAACCATCAAAACCGGAAGACTGAACATCTGAGGGTCTGGTCAGGTTGTATAGCCTCGCTTCGCGTGTAAACTTATTATAAAATAACAATTTTCCTTTGTCAACCCATCAATTTTTCGTACTTTTGCAGTATGAAAGAATTCGTCATATCGGAAGCCAAGACAGAGACAGCCGTACTCGTGGCTCTTATCACTAAAGAACAAAACGAAGCCAAGACCAAGGAATACCTGGACGAGCTGGAGTTTCTGGCCGACACCGCCGGTGCTGTCACCGTGAAACGGTTCACTCAGAAAGTGGCCGGCCCGAGTCAGGTGACATACGTCGGGAAAGGCAAACTGGAAGAAATCAGGGCCTATATACAGAAATGCCAAGACGACTACGACGAGGCTATCAAGCAACTTGAGCTATTTCCCCAAAGCGAGGAGGAAATGCAGCATATTCCTCAGCCCGTGGGAATGGTCATCTTTGACGACGAGTTGTCGGCCAAGCAGCTCCGCAACATTGAACAGGAGCTGAAGGTGAAGATTCTCGACCGCACCTCGCTCATCCTCGACATCTTCGCCATGCGCGCACAAACGGCCAATGCCAAGACACAGGTTGAATTGGCGCAATATCGCTACATGCTTCCCCGCCTGCAACGACTTTGGACACACCTGGAACGTCAAGGAGGCGGCTCCGGTTCGGGCGGTGGCAAAGGAAGCGTTGGATTGCGCGGGCCTGGTGAAACCCAGCTGGAGATGGACCGCCGCATCATTCTTTCACGCATGTCGCTGCTCAAAGAGCGACTGGCAGAAATAGACAAGCAAAAGACCACCCAGCGCAAAAACCGAGGACGACTCATTCGAGTGGCACTCGTGGGCTACACCAATGTCGGAAAATCAACCATCATGAACATGCTGGCCAAGAGCGAGGTCTTTGCTGAGAACAAACTATTCGCCACCCTCGACACCACCGTCCGAAAAGTGGTGGTTGACAACCTGCCATTCCTGCTGGCCGACACAGTGGGCTTCATCCGAAAACTGCCCACCGACCTAGTCGATTCCTTCAAATCAACACTCGACGAGACGCGTGAGGCCGACCTGCTGCTCCATGTCGTGGACATTTCACATCCCGACTTTGAAGAACAGATACAGGTCGTAGAAAAGACTTTGGCTGACCTCGGCTGTGCCGACAAGCCCTCTATGATTGTCTTCAACAAGATAGACAACTACCACTGGGTGGAAAAAGAAGAAGACGACCTGACACCTTCCACCAAGGAGAACATCTCACTCGACGAGCTAAAACGTACCTGGATGGCCAAACTCAACGAGAACTGCCTCTTCATCAGTGCCCTGCACAAACAGAACATAGAGGAGTTCCGCGAAGTCATCTACAAGAAAGTGCGCGAACTTCATGTTCAAAAATACCCCTACAACGACTTTCTTTATAACAGCGAATATTAATATCAACATTATAACAACGAATAAGAAACACCTGCCATGCACCTCCACTAACTGGCAGTTCCTCCGCTAAAGGGGGAATGGAGGGGAAAAAACTATGACTTACAGAACATTAACTGAACAAGAAATCAACGTAATGGAGAACAACAGCTGCTGGGCTGAGGACTGGAACCGGCTAAAGGTGGCAGAAAACTTTCGGCCTAACTACTTCCATCGCGTTATGTTCTATGGAGACATCCAACTGGGAGACTTCGAGAAAAGCGTGGAAGTCAGCAAAGGCTTTGTCAAACACTCGGGCATCAACAACGCCACCCTGCGCAATGTCAGCATTGGCGACAACTGCCTGATTGAAAACATCTCCGGCTTCATCAACAACTATACCATCGGAAACGACTGCTACATCTCCAACGTATGCACCATGGAGACAACGGAAGGTGCTACCTATGGAGAGGGCAACCTCATCTCCGTACTCAACGAGGTGGGCGACGGAAACCTCATCCTCTTCAAAGAGCTGAACAGCCAGTTTGCCGACTTCATGGTGAAACACTTCAGCAATAAACCGCTGAAAGACGCTATACGCCGCCTCATCAACGAAGAGATTGAGCGCACACAACCCAAACGCGGAACACTGGGAAACAGCGTGAAGATTGTGAACACCAAAGAAATTACCAATACGGTCATCTACGACGGATGTGAGATTTGCGGTGCCGCACGACTGAGCGACTGCACCATTAGCAGCTCGCCAACCAATACAGTGTATATTGGCACAGGTGTCATCTGCGAGAATTCTATCATCTCCGACGGCTCCAGCATCATTAATTCCGTGAAGATGCAAGATTGTTTTGTAGGCGAAGCATGCCAAATCAGCAATGGTTTCACAGCCGAGAAAAGCGTTTTCTTTGCCAACAGCTACATGTCTAACGGCGAGGCCTGCGCCGCCTTCTGCGGACCTTTCTCCGCCTCTCACCACAAGAGTTCACTTCTGATCGGAGCCTCCTACTCTTTCTATAATGCCGGTAGCGCCACAAACTTTTCCAACCATGCCTACAAAATGGGGCCTATGCACTATGGAACGCTGGAGCGAGGAACTAAAACAGCGAGCGGTGCCTACCTGTTGATGCCGGCTCACATCGGTACATTCAGCGTGCTCTTCGGCAAACTGATGTATCACCCCGACACACGCGACCTCCCCTTCGCCTACCTCATCGCCTACGGAGACACCATGTATCTGGTTCCGGGACGCAACCTCACAACCGTAGGACTCTACCGCGACATCCGCAAATGGCCCAAGCGCGACAAACGATCAAAAGACTCCAAGAAGAGCATCGTGAACTTCGACTGGCTCTCCCCGTTCTCCGTTGGCGAGATTCTCCGGGGCAAGAAAATCCTGGAAACCCTGCGCGAGGCTTCCGGTGACAGCGTCTCTGAATACAACTATCACGAATATGTCATCAAAAACTCTTCCCTGAAAAAAGGCATCAAATACTACGACATCGCCTTGCGCATCTACATGGGGGCCGTGCTGAAGCGTCATGCACTGGAACAACCCAAAACCAAAGTCGGCCTGGGCAACTGGAACGATCTCTCCGGCATGCTGCTTCCCGAGAGCGAGGAGCAAAGACTCATCAACGACATCATCAGTGGAGAAGTGGAAACCATCGAAGATGTGCTCAAACGCTTTGAGCAAATACATGCCAACTATTCTGAATATCGCTGGGCATGGACTTACCGAATGATTTGCGACTACTACGGCATCACTGAGATAACACCCGATGACGCCGAACGAATCAAGAAAGACTACATCACCGCCCGACGTGCATGGATTGCAGAAATACGCAAGGATGCCGAGAAAGAGTTTGCCTTGGGCGACTTAGAGCCAGAGGTCTTCGAAGACTTTCTCACACAACTTGACCGTGAGATAGACTTCGAGAATCAGAAACTTTACATGTAATGACTATCGATTTGAATAACCAGTAGATTAGAAATGAAACGAGCATTTAAAGCATTCAGCATTTTCTTACTGCTCCTATTGACAGCATGCAGTGGGAAATACGACTATGAGGAGGTTAAAGGTGATATCACCAAAACACGCATCTATACGCTTAGCAACGGACTGAAAGTCTATCTCAGTGTCAATAAGGAGGCTCCACGCATCCAGACCTACATCGCCGTGCGCACCGGTTCCAAAAACGACCCGGCCGAAACTACCGGACTGGCCCACTATCTGGAACACCTCATGTTTAAAGGCACCAAGCGGTTTGGCGTCACTGACACACTGAAAGAGGCACCGCTGCTCAACGACATCGAAGCCCGATATGAAGCCTACCGCAAGCTCACCGACCCAAAGGAACGACAACAGGCCTACCACGGCATCGACTCCGTAAGCCAGTTGGCTGCACAATACTTTATTCCTAACGAATATGACAAGCTCATGGCTGCCATCGGAGGCGAAGGAACCAATGCATACACCTCTAACGACGTAACATGCTATACGGAAGATATTCCATCCAACGAAGTGGAGAACTGGGCCAAAATTCAGGCCGACCGCTTCCAAAACATGGTTATTCGCGGCTTTCACACAGAATTGGAAGCTGTCTATGAGGAATACAACATCCACCTCTCAAGCGACATCGATAAGCTTTACAATGCACTGATGGCCAAGCTCTTTCCCGGTCACCCCTATGGAACACAGACCACCATCGGCACACAAGAGCACCTGAAGAATCCTTCCATCATCAATATCAAGAACTACTTCCAGAAATGGTATGTTCCCAACAATGTTGCCATCTGCATGGCCGGCGACTTCGACCCAGACGAAGTCATCACTGTCATCGACAAATACTTCGGTTCCTGGAAACCTGGCGACGACGTCACTCAACCGGAGTTTCCCACCCTGCAGGAACTGACGACACCACAAGATACTACCGTCATCGGTCTGGAGGCAGAGACACTGTGGATGGGTTGGCGCTTCGAAAAAGCTGCTTCCATGCAGGCCGACACACTGCAGGTCATCGGAGAAATGCTCAGCAACGGAACTGCCGGTCTCATCGATTTGAACATCAACCAGCAGATGAAAGCTCAGGAGGCATGGGCCGGAGCTGAAACCATGATGGACTACTCTTTCTTCATCATGGCCGGAACACCGAAAGAAGGACAAACGCTGGAGGAGGTACGCAGCCTGCTGCTTGCCGAGATTGACCATCTGAAGAAAGGCGAATTCTCCGACGACTTGTTGCCATCGGTCATCAACAATGCCAAACTGGCCTACTACAACGCCCTGGAGAGCAACCAGGCCCGCGCCAACATGTTTGTTCAGTCGTTTATCAACGGAACGCCATGGGAACAGGAAGTAAATGCACTGAAACGACTTGAAGGCATCACCAAGGAACAGATTGTGGCCTTTGCACAGAAACACTTTCCAGATAACTACGTCACAGTGTTCAAACGTCAGGGAATCGATACAACACAAAAGAAGATTGACAAGCCTCTGATTACACCAATACCCACCAACAGAGAATTGGTTTCAGACTTTGTCAAGGAAATACAGAACACAAAGGTTAAACCCATTGAACCAAAATTTGTGGACTTCAAGGAAGACCTCCGCTTCGGCAACCTTTCCTCTCCCCTGTCTTCATCCTCTTCCAACATTCCCTACATTTATGTACAGAACAAGGAAAACGGTCGGTTCCAAATGGCCTTCCGATATGAGTTCGGCAACGATGCCGACCTGCGCTATGGCTATGCTGCCAGCTATCTGAACTTCCTTGGCACCGATTCACTCAGTGCCGAACAAATCAAACAGCAATTCTACAAGCTGGCCTGCTCATTCAACATCACGACTTCTGACCGTCACATGGACATCAATCTCAACGGTCTGGCCGAAAACATGACACCGGCTCTGCAGCTCCTCGACCACTTGCTTCAACACGCAAAGGTTGATGAGCAGGCCTATCAAATGTTTGTAGCCATGGAAGCTAAAGAACGGGCTGACGCCAAACTGGAACAGCGCAGCTGCTTCATGAGACTGGTAAACTATGGACTTTACGGAGAATATAACCCCAGTCGCAATGATCTCAGTATTGAACAACTCCAGCAAACAAACCCTCAGGAGCTGTTGGACCTGCTAAAAGGACTTAACAAGTTTGAGCACACCCTCCTATACTACGGACCACTCAAGGAGAAAGAACTCTGCAACGCCTTCGCCCAGCACATGACTTCACTGACCAACAAATTTGCTCCTCTGCCAAGAGGCAAACACTATGTCATGCAAACCACGCCACAAAATGAAATCATCATTGCACCCTACGATGCTAAGAACATCTATATGCGCATGATTCACAATGAACAACGTGGATGGAATCCTGATGAAGCTGCTGTCAAGGCTTTGTTCAACGAGTATTATGGAGGCGGCATGAACACCATCGTATTCCAGGAACTGCGTGAGGCACGAGGCCTGGCCTACAATGCCTATGCCGCCTATATGGAACCATGGTATAAGGGTGAGCCTGAATACTTCTTCACACACATCATTACTCAAAATGACAAGATGATGGACTGCATTCACCAGTTCCATGCCATTCTCGACAACATGCCGGAGAGCGAACATGCTTTCAAAATTGCCAAAGAAGCACTCGCTAAGCGACTGGCCAGTCAGCGCACTACAAAGTTTGCACTCATCAACGCATGGATTGATGCCAAGAACAAAGGCATAGACTACGACCTGAACGAGCGTATCTATGAGGCTTTGGACAAAGTCACGTTGAAAGACATCGCAGACTTTGAGCATCAGCAGATGGCCAAGAAATCCTTCCGCTATGTCATCCTCGGAAACGAACATGACCTTGACATCAAGTCGCTGGAGAAAATAGGTCCCATCCGCCGTGTTACAACAGAAGAAATCTTTGGATATTAAAACCTGAAAAAAAATAATAGATTATGAAACCTGAATTCAAGTACGCACCCATGTTTCAGATGGGAGCAGACACAACCGAGTATCGCCTTCTAAGTAAAGAGGGTGTCACCACTGCTGAGTTTGAGGGAAAAAAGATTGTCAAAGTCAGCCCTGAGGCTCTCACCCTGTTGGCACAACAGGCTTTCCACGATGTAGAGTTCATGCTTCGTCGTGAGCACAACCTGCAAGTGGCCGCCATCCTCAATGATCCCGAAGCCAGCGAAAACGATAAATATGTAGCCCTGCAGTTCCTGCGCAATGCTGAAACAGCATGCAAGGGCATCCTTCCCTTTTGCCAAGACACCGGAACGGCCATCATTCACGGAGAGAAGGGACAGCAGGTATGGACGGGCTTCGAGGATGAAGAGGCTCTCTCACGCGGTGTATTCAACACCTTTACCGAAGATAACCTCCGCTACTCACAGAATGCTCCGCTGAATATGTACGACGAGGTAAACACTCGTTGCAACCTGCCTGCACAGATTGATATCGAGGCCTGCGAAGGTGCTGAATATCGCTTCGTCATGGTAGCCAAAGGCGGTGGCTCGGCCAACAAGACCTACTTCTATCCCATGACCAAAGCTACCATTCAGAACGAAGGAACCTTACTACCCTTCTTGGTGGAAAAAATGAAGAGCCTGGGCACCGCTGCCTGTCCTCCTTACCACATCGCCTTTGTCATCGGTGGTACCAGTGCAGAAAAGAACCTGCTCACCGTGAAGCTGGCCTCCATCAAATATTATGACTCTTTACCGACAACGGGCGATGAAACCGGACGTGCCTTCCGAGATGTTGACCTGGAACAAAAACTGCTCAAGGAAGCACACCGAATCGGCCTCGGTGCCCAGTTCGGCGGTAAATATCTGGCTCACGACATCCGGGTCATCCGTCTGCCTCGTCATGGAGCATCCTGCCCCATCGGTATGGGCGTAAGCTGTTCTGCCGACCGAAACATCAAGGCTAAGATTAATGCCGACGGCATCTGGTTGGAGAAGATGGACTGTAATCCCACAGAACTGATTCCCGAAGAACTGCGCCGTCCGGGTGAAGGTGGCAAGGGTATCGAGATTGATCTCGACCTCGGCATCGATGCCGTTCGCAAAGAACTGACGAAATATCCGGTTTCTACGAGAGTAAACCTGAAGGGTACCATCATTGTGGCACGCGACATTGCTCATGCCAAGCTGAAGGCTCGATTGGATGCAGGTGAAGGACTTCCCCAGTACTTCAAAGACCATCCCGTGCTCTATGCCGGACCGGCAAAAACTCCAGAAGGCTACCCCTGCGGTTCCATGGGACCAACTACCGCAAACCGCATGGATCCCTATGTTGACGAGTTCCAGGCCCACGGTGCCTCACTGGTCATGATTGCCAAGGGCAACCGCTCACAATGTGTCACCGATGCTTGTAAGAAGCACGGTGGTTTCTACCTGGGCACCATCGGCGGCGTGGCTGCAGTACTTTCACAGTCAAGCATCAAGAGCATCGAATGTGTGGAATACCCGGAGCTCGGAATGGAGGCCGTATGGAAGATACGCGTGGAAGACTTCCCCGCCTTTATTCTCGTTGACGACAAGGGCAACGACTTCTTTCAACAACTGAAGCCCTGGACACCCTGTTGTAAATAATCCGTTATGACAAGTTTGGGGATGCATCATTGATGCATCCCCAATATAGAATCCTGTTTCAATACCAACATCTAAACTTTTATAAAATAAAAGATGAAAATCTATCATATACACAAGACCTGCGTCTTACTGGTGATTGGAATGTTTATGCTACTACCCTTTACCTCTAAAGCACAGCGGCAAGTTCAGACTTTAGGACGTGGCGTGGTGGTAGCCAAAAACGGAAGCAACGCTTTGATAACCTGGCGCCGCTTGGCACAAGAACCTGAACAAGCACGATGGAACATCTATGTCAACGGAACCAAACTGAACACAGAGCCTCTGACCAACACCAACTTCCAGACCACTTCTTCCAAGCTACCTGTAGGCTGCAAGGTCACCGTAACACTTGTCAATGGAACCGAGGAGTCAGCTCCAAGCAAAGCCTATGAAGTAAAAAACTTCGACTGTCGAAACATGTTCATGAGCATCACCTTTGATCAGTCGCCACTCCAAGCAGAACTGTTCAACACCAGCTATGTCTGGCCTATCGACCTTGATGGTGACGGGGAGATGGACTATGTTGTCAACCGACTCAGCACAACAAATGCACTCGATGCCTATGTGGAAGGATATCTCAACACGGGTGAGCACTTATGGACAGTACAGCTTGGACCAAACGAGCTGAGCTGCTCCGGACAGGACGATATGATTACCGTGGCCGACATGGACTGTGACGGCAAGGGCGATGTCATCATCCAGAGTTCCGACGGCACCCGGTTTTGGAACCCCGAAACCAAAAGCTTCGGCCTTTATGTAAAGGGTATGACCACCGCCGACACCGACGGAGACGGCATTATTGACTACGAGACGCAATCCACTCGTAACGCACCGCGCTACATCTCAATCATTGACGGTATGACAGGTCGTGAGAAAGCTTCCGTGGAACAATCTTACAACCAACACTACAACCGGACAAACCGTGCTGCACTGATGGGAGACGAATATAACAAACACGTCGGACACATGGGCGTATTCTCTTTCGACGGCATCCATCCCGCCGTTGTCATGGAATGGCACATGCGCACCACTGGCGGTACACATTATTATTATAATGGAGGCTGGGCTTATGACTTCTCTTCCGGAACTGCCGGCCAACTGAAAGAGCTCTTCAACGAGCCTACTGGTGCCCCTGCCTTCCACCAGATACGCATCGGAGACACTGATGGTGACGGCCGAGACGAAATGATCGTAGGTGGCTATACCATGGACCATACTGGAAAGGTGCTCTTCAACACCGGTATCTCCCATGGTGACCGCTTCCGAACATCTGACATCAATCCTGAACGGCCAGGACTTGAGACCTTCGCCGTACAACAATATGCGCCAGATATGCTTGGACAGATTCTCTATGATGCTGCTACCGGCGAACCCATCAAGAAATGGTATCTCTCCGCTGTGGGTGATATCGGTCGAGGAGAATGTATTGACATCGACCCCAATCACCTCGGATGGGAGATGTGGTCAACGATGGACGGTAATGTATATGATGCCAAAGGGGATGTCATCAGCGGTCTTGCCAACCAGTATCCATGTGAAGGCTTGTGGTGGGATGGTGAGCTGGATCGTGAAGTCGTACAGACCAGCGACAGCCATTACAACGTCTATATTCAAGACTTCCATAAAGGTCGGGAGATTGAGATTGCCAAAGTTAGCAATTGGCGTTATGTCACCGTCTATGCTAAGCGCGCCGCCTTCTGGGGTGACATCATCGGTGACTGGCGCGAAGAACTTATCTTGCTGCATAAGGAGAATGGCGTGTGTGTAGGTATTGCCGGTTTTACGACTGACTACACGACACCCGTGGATAACATTTACTGCCTATTGGAAGACCCGCACTATCGGGGCGACTGCTCCACCAAGGGCTATTACCAAAGCCCGAACCCTGGCTTCTACTTAGGCTACGACATGCCACGGCCTCAATTGCCACCAGTCATGGTTACAGATCTGGTGTTCTCCCCTGCGGCAACAAACTGGACTACAGGAAGCTTCACCAACTTTAAGCGTTCTGCCACAGTACCCTATGCCGACGGGAAGAGCATCCTGCTCGACCTGACAACAGCCAGTAACATCACAGTGAATCAGACCGTCAACCCTGGCACCGTCTATGCCATGCCCGTCAAGGGACAGACCATTTGTCTCAACGGTACTGGCTCACTCAGCGGCACCATGGAACTATGGAAAAGCCAGCAAGGGCATTTCACGGTGAACATCCCGATGAACTTTACCGGTAAAACCTATATCTCTGAAGGCATCTTGGAAGTAAACAACACGATCAGCAGTGATGTAGAACTTCGTGCCAGAGGCACACTGGCCGGCAACGCTACTGTTAATGGCAATATTCTACTGGAAGGTGCACTCAACTATGAGGGCGGACGACTGATGCCTGGAACAGCTTCTGCACCTATAGGAACCATCACGCTAAAGAAGTCGCTCACCATCGACAAGCGTCTCTTCGCAGAGATGGATATACACTGCAACGATGCCACTGCCGACCTCATTCGAGTAGAGGGAGACATCAATCTGACAAAGGATGGCAGTCTGGTATTCACAATCGTTCCTGACATACAGTCTCCTACGGCTAACCGCTACAAGCTGATAGAATACACAGGAACCTTCACTGGCGAACTCAACCAAATTAGTGTGCGTGGTCTTACTGGTATCAGCTATCAAATTGTTAACGAGGAGAATGCCATTTTCCTGGTTATCAACAATCAGCGAGACGCAGCCGATGGTGTGCGATGGATAGGCAATGAGACCAGCAACTGGAACTACACCGACAATAACTTCTCACTACAAGGCAATGAAACCGAATTTGTAGCTGGCGACGGAATCGTCATCGGTGATGACGCTCAAAAGACTACCATCACGATAGACGAACTGATGCCCGTCAATCATGTAACCTTCGAAAACGACACAAAGACCATCACTATCAATGGTAATGGAGGATTCTCCGGGACAGGCTCATTGGTTATGAACGGCCAAGGACGCTTGCTGCTGAATGCCACCAAAAGCAATTATACCGGAGCAACAGTCATCAACAGCGGTACTGTAACCGTCAAAGAACTGGCCGACGGCGGACAGGAAAGTTCTATTGGTGCAGCATCATCCGATGCCAACAACCTGCGCATTGGCAAGGCTACACTGATCATCAGCAATGTGAACACTTCCACCAACCGAGGCATGACACTCACCGACACTGCTACCATACAAATTCCCAATGGCGTAGCTTCCATCAAAGGCATCATCAAGGGTACTAACGGCGTCCTCCACAAAACAGGTAACGGACAACTGAACATTACCTATGCCGGAGCAAACTCCTGGAAGGGCACTATACTTGAAGCCGGCACGATGGCCATGGGAACCTGGAACACAACCTTTGGGACGGCAACATCACCCATCATGGTGACTGGCAACAGTACCATTACGGTATTCAACAACAATTCCAGCAGCACCATTCCCTCTCTGCGCAATGCCATTGACATTGCGAGCGGCAAGACCCTGACATTGAATGGAGGGCAACGATGCTCTATTCAAGGTACACTGACAGGCAAGGGAACGCTGAAAATCAATTTCCCCTATGTGCGCGGAGATGTGGCAACAGATGTTTCCAACTTTGAAGGTACCATCGAGGTGACGTCCGGTCAATATCGACTGATTGCTGCCATGGATTTATCCAAAGGAACCTTCCAACCTGATGCCGACGTCTATGCAGTAAGTACGAAGTCGGGGTCAAGTACAGAAAGTAGTCTGACTCATAAGATTGGTGCCTTGCAGAGCTCTGCAACGAACTGCACCCTCTCTACGGGTGTCTGGAACGTAGGTTACTTAAATACAAACACTACTTATGCCGGAATCATCAATAGCAGTGCAATACTGAATAAGTATGGCGATGGCGTCCTGACGCTAACAGGCAGCAGTGCGGCCCCCATCAACATCTATGCCGGCAAAGTGAGCTTAGAGAATGCTACCTGTACGACAACAGGACTGGTGACTGTCAGGAGTGGTGCTACCGTCTGTGGTAACGGAACGACAGCATCTGTCACCGTGAACAACGGAGGAACACTTGCCATCGGCAAGGCTACTTCATCCGCCATCACTTCCCTTACACTTACTGGCAACCTCACTGTAAGAGCTGGAGCTAACATCCAGATTAAGAGCCGAAACCAACGTTGCGATGCGCTTAAGGTCAATGGCAATATCAGTCTTAACAGCCCGAACTTCCTCATGGTACAAAACGGAACCTGGCAAGCAGATACAGACTATAAGATTTTTACCGGTACCGTCACGCTGTCAGGAACGCCAACCTTTGAACCAATGATTCCGATGGAAGGCTACCATTGGGATTTCTCACGTCTGGCATCCGAAGGTGTCATCACCATCAAAGCAGATGTTACAGGTATCAAAGGACTCTATGATGAGCAAAAGAACATTGGACAGACTGAAGTCTATGACCTTAGTGGCCGCAAGGTGAATATACATGATAAGACAAGCCAAGAGAACCTGTCCAAAGGTATCTATATTATCAATGGCAAAAAAATTGTGATTAAATAAAAAATGATTATGGACCGAATCCATCAGAAACATAGCAACAGAGGCCAAATAGCCTCTGTTGCATTCGTTCTTCTTACCTCATTTATATTCTCTACTGCTTTCGTAGGTTGTGATGACAAGAGAGCCCAGCAGACATCCGATGAGGTCCGGAATGACAGCAACTTAGTTGAAATGGAAGAACCGGAAGATACGCTCATCACCAAACTCTACACACGCGAGCAGAAAGACTCTACAGGAGATTATTCCATCACTGTTGAATGGCCAGAAGCAGATGACGATGACATGCAGCCGGCAGCCAGCATCAGAGAGTGGGCAAACGAGATATTGGGCGGCACTTACTATGATGATATGGAAAAGCCTCAGCTGATGGTAAATCATTACCTGACAGGGATATTGAACGAATATCATGACACCTACAAAGAGGGAGAGGTATTTCTTCGGCAGAATGACATCAAGCTCTTAAACACCTGCCGTATCATCAAAGACTTTGAAGCAGAAAAGTTCGTTACTTTCATCTATCATGCAGAAAGCTATCTGGGCGGGGCTCATGGGGGTGTTTCAAACTTTGGGCAAACCTTCCGTAAAGATGACGGAAGAAGAATAGGCTGGGAAATCTTCAAAGCCGGTACATCTGAAGAAATGCAAGAAACCATCCGGCAGGGACTTTACGACTATTTCTCCTCAGATGGAGAGAAAATTAAAACTCCTCAACAGCTTAGTGAGATGCTACTCATTGACAATGCTGAATACTTCATTCCCCTCCCCCAGTGTCAGCCACTCTTCCTGAAAGACGGCATACTGTTCATCTACAATCAGTACGAAATTGCACCTTACGCAGCCGGAATGCCCCAATTTGTAGTTTCCTACAAGCAAGCCAAAAAGCTCATGAACGTCACAGGACAACGTCTCCTCTAATCATGAGCAAGATACTTATTAACATACGAATCATAAATATTATTCTATACAGTCATGCTAAAAAGATTTGCTTTCAAGATGTTCCTCAAACCTGGATGTGAAAAGGAATACGAAAAAAGACATGCAGCCATTTGGCCCGAGCTGAAACAGATGATAAAAGATCAAGGTGTTGGAAACTACAGCATTTATTGGGACCGTGATACAAACATACTCTTTGCCTACCAAGAATGTTCCAAAGAAGGAAACTCACAAGACACCACAAATGTTGACCCTATCACCCAGCGTTGGTGGGACATGATGGCAGATATTATGGAAGTCGATTCTAACAATGCTCCTGTTACCATTCCGTTGGAAGAACTATTCCACATGGAGTAAAGACGAAAAAGGATAAAAAAAGATAGGTCAGCAACAATCATCTGTTACTGACCTATTTCTTTAATTTGAAAGAGTTCTCTATACTCCTCACTTCATCGAGGAAAGAGTGGTCTATCTTCATTCGTTGTTCTACCTGTGCACAACTGTGTAAGACTGTACTATGGTCACGGCCTCCAACCATTTTACCGATACGGGATGCAGGTATCTTGGTCAACTTCTGCGCAAAATACATAGACACTTGTCTGGCCGTTACCAACTCACGCTTACGGCTTTTACTGTTCACTGCAGAAGTCGTTACATTAAAATGATGACAAACAGTCTCCATGATTTCGTCAACAGTCAATGGCCTGTCATCGGCTTTGACAGCACGTTTGATAACACGTTCCGCCAAGCGCATGTCAACAGGGCTGTTATAGACAACACTATATGCCATCAGCGAGTTGACTACTCCCTCCAAATCACGAACACTGCCATTGGCTGACTCTGCAATAAATACCACGACTTCCTCTGGAATCTGAAGACCGTCTCTTCGAATCTTGCTATTCAGAATATCTATACAAAGTTGCTTGTTAGGCTTCTCAAGTTCAGCTATCAGTCCACAAGAGAAACGAGTGAGCAGTCGTTCTGGCATTCCCTTTAGATCCACAGGAGGACGATCACTGGCCAAAATGATACGTTTGCCGTTCCTGAACAAATGATCGAAAATGTGGAAGAAAGTATTCTGTGTGCCCTCTTTACCCATCCACTCCTGAATATCATCTACAATCAAAACATCAATGGTTTGATAGAAAGCGATGAAGTCATTGAAATGGTTTTGTCTGACAGAATTGGTGTACTGAACCTCAAAGAGACGTGCACTGATGTATAGCACTCGCTTTTGAGGATAGAGCTGCTTAATGCGAACACCTATAGCATTGATGAGATGAGTCTTACCACAACCAGAGGGGCCATAGATAAACATCGGGTTGAACTGACTGCTTTGCGGATGCTCTGCAATGGACATGCCAACACTGCGCGGCAGCTTATTTGTATCGCCCTCAATAAAATTATTAAAGTTCTGATGAGGATTCAACTGAGGGTCTAAATCCTGAGGGACAGCAGCATCTAAGGCTGTAGGAGACTGGTTGGCGCGAGTTTGAGCCTGTACGGCTACTCCGTCAGCTGGTTCTTCTCCTTCTATAATCTGCGTACCATTGTGTTCCTTATCAACAATGACGCGATAGGCCAGACGCACACCAGTACCAAAGGTTCGTCTGAAGACTGTACTCAATAAGTCCAAAAAGTTCTCCTCCAGGTACTCGTACACAAACGGACTGGGCACCTGAACCAACAAAGTCTTCGTCTCCTCTTTGAAAGACTCAAAGACTATGGGCTTGAACCATGTTTCAAACTGCTGCTCGGTTACATTCTCACGGATAAGCGTAAGGCTGTTATCCCAAGAAGCTTTAGGACTTATTTTCATTTATAAATAAGAATATTAACTTACTTAATATGTCTTTCAATCTTTAGTTATTGTCGTTGCAAAATTAAGAAAGATTTTTGGAATACACAAATCATGTTTTTTTCTCAAGGATGGCAGAAAATGCTCAAAGTCTTTATATAAAGCTATTTAGCCATGATTTGATGGACCAGCATCAAAAAGTCTCATTTGCATAATTGTAAGTTCTTGAATTTCAAATGCTTAATAAAGTTTTTGCGCTCACACCCCATGAAGTGAAACATTTCAACATGCTTCTTTAAAAGCATTAAATATCAAGCTGTTCGACAAAATAACCAATGTGAAACATTTATTTTTTTATTTAGACTTATTTTATATTACCTTGATGATCAATTATTCCTTCTTTCCAAACACAGAGAAGTGAACATAACGCTTCGGATGCTGACGAAGATCTATCAGAAGAGTGTCTGCACTTTTCATGGTATGGTTCAGTTGATGATAGAGTTGCGGATCATTCATCAGCAGGCCAAGCGTGCCTTTGTTGTCATTCAGTCGTTCTGTCAAGAGCTTGACATTGGTAATGGTTTGGTTCACCTCATTCATCGTTTGCTGCAAGTCAAGTGCTGCCAGATTACCAGACAATTGTTCAGCATTGGCCAACACTTTGTTGGTGCGTGTCAGTACAGTGGGAACATCACGATTGAGCGATGCCATAAGGGTGTTTAACTCTTCCGAGGATGTTTTCAGATTAGCAGAAACCCCTTCTATGTTATGAAGGGTTTGTTTGATAGAAGGGTCTGCCAGCAACATGTTCAGACTGGCCAGAATCGAGTCGAGCTTCGGTAACAATTTCTCCACATCGGGAATCATGGCAGCCAAACGTCCCAGATTTCCAGAGTTGATAGCTCCGATGATGGTATCACCGGGTTCCACACGCTTTCGCGGATTATTAGCCAGCAGAAGATTCATCTTGACATTTCCCATCAAGTCACTGACAATCTCTGCTGATGTTCCTTCCGGTATGCGCAGGTTTTTATTGACACTGAAACACACCACGATGTCATCATTGGTATCATAATTATAACTGATTCCTTTGACAACACCCACCTGGTATCCGTCGGCGAAGATTGGATTTGAAGCCGACAATCCACTTATATCCTTGAATGTAATGTAGTAATCATCGTCATCAGAGAAAACAGACAATCCCTTCAGGAAGTCCATTCCTAAGAACAGCAATACCAACGCTGTCAGACCAACAATGGCAATCTTTACCTCTTTTGTTAAAAATTTCATCTTTTGTCTATGTTCTTTTTACTTGTTTTCTTTAATTGCATCATTAACATTCACCTTCTGTCCATTTTTGAAAGCAATGATGAATGCCTCAGGAAATTTATCCAACAGTTTTTTTCGTAAACGTACTATCTCACGATAATTCGTCGAAGCTCCGACCGTATATTTCACAAGACCTCCCTCTGCATAGCAGTCAAAATCCTCTATGCCCTTCAACCTTGCATCTTTGCTTTTCAGCTTTCTACCCGAAGTTAAAATTTGAACTTTAAACACAGCCTTTTCATTCTTTTCGATGTCTGGAGATTTCTCAACGGATTTCTCGCCGGATTTCTCATCCATGACAGGGGTCTCAGCTTCCACCTCTTTAGCTTCATGAGATGTTGGATTCCTTTGAACAGGGTCTTCAGGAGTATTCATCTCCAGTGGCCGATAAGGGGAGTTGATGGCATGATGTTTATTCTTATAAGTAATGAAAGCATTATAGAAGCCTTGCGCATACTTGCTCGTTGAAGACTCGTCATTCATAAATCGTTCTTCGTCAGAGGTAGAAATGAAGCCCAATTCCATCAGACAACCAGGCATGGAGGTCAGTCTAAGCACGGCAAGGTTGTCCTGGTGTGCTCCCATGTCCTGGCGACCCGTAGCCTGACATACATTGCGTTGCAGGTAGCGAGCCAGTTCTGCACTTAGTTCCATGTTTTTATCCTGTATAAACTCAAACATGATATTGCTCTCAGGCGAGTTGGGGTCAAAGCCCTGGTAGGTCTGCTTATAGTCTTTTTCCATGAAAATGACAGCATTCTCGCGCTTTGCCACTTCAAGATTCTCAATATAGCCTCTTCTGTTTCCGTCGCGGAGACTTCTGCCAAGTGTGTAAGTCTGGAAGCCGCGTGCAATACGCTTATTGGGCAATGAGTTGATATGCACCGAGACAAAGAGGTTTGCCTTGTGGTTGTTAGCAAAGTCAGCCCGTTCCTTCAAGGTCAGATATTTATCAGTCTTTCTCGTATATAAGACTTTCACATCTGGACATCGGCTCTCTACAAGCTTGCCAAAGGCCAGTGCATAGCGTAGAGTCAGAGTCTTCTCTTTGGTGACAGCACCGACACATCCAGAATCATGACCACCATGTCCAGCGTCGATAACCAGAACAAACTGGTCACCAGCCACAGCAACCTTGACCGAAAGCAACAAGAGAGCTACGAACAGACAATATGTTTTTTTCATCCTTTGTATTCCTTATTCTTTTGTCAGATGCAGCTCCACGCCAGCACCTTCACAGTCTCCTCCCATCGGAGGATTTATCTTATAGAGAGTGATATGGACGGAACTGATCAGCTCGAACCGTTCCATCAGTCGGTCACCAATCCTATAGGCAACACTTTCCAACAGTCGGCCCGGCAGATCCATTTCCTTTTTTACCAGGTCATACACCTCAGCGTAGTTCAAGGTGTCGTTGACATCGTCAGAGAGACATGATTTCTCCAACGGATATGCCAAGCGCAGACTTACTTCATAGTCGTTGCCAACCACACGTTCCTGCTCCATGACGCCGTGATAGGCATGAAACCGAAGATGTCTCAACAAGACCGTTCCTTCTTTTACGATCATACCTTGCGGGATTTCAATCAGACACCTTTCCGTCCGGATATTCCGTCATGCTTTCATCAGCAGAACCCTCTGAAGAATACTTCTTCAAAGCCTTAACCACACCAGACTTCCATGTATTGATACTTTCGTCACGCAGGTCGAGTGAGGAAACCAACTTCATCACATGGTCGATAGGCATCCCGTAGCGCAAGACCCCGGAAATCAGCTTTGCATAGTTCCAACATTCCGGATTAAATTTCTCAGAGAGGCCTTCCACCGTAATTTTATAGCCACGACGGTTTTCAAACTGGAAGTCATAGCGTTTAGTCCCGTCTTCATTGATCTGCTTAATGATTTTCCCCTTGGTCACCGTCTTAGGAAGCACGATACCTTCTTCGTCATCCTGCAGCCCCGTGAAGATTTCATAGGGACGGTTGTTGAGCAGACCGACAAAGGCCACCCACTTCTCTTTATTGTTTTGGAAGCGGACCACATCACATTCCAGTTCCTTCGGACGCACCTCGGTAACTTCCATTTTGTTTATTTCTTGGTAATCCATTGACAACAGCTCTTTTGATTTGTTTGCAAAATTACAAAAAACTTTCATCTTTCATCTTCCATCTTTCATCTTTTTTATACCTTTGTATCAAAATAGAGAAATCAATACACAAAATGGAAACCATCAATACCAGAAGAAGCATTCGCCGATATGCCAACCGTGATGTTGAGCCCCAACTGCTCAACCGACTGCTCACCGAAGCCGAGCGCACGCAGACCATGGGCAACCTGCAGCTCTACAGCGTCATCGTAACACGTTCCAAGGAGATGAAAGCCCGCCTTGCTCCCGCCCACTTCAATCAGCCGATGGTCTGTCAAGCACCGGTGGTGCTGACCTTCTGCGCCGACTTCCGGCGCACCACCCGCTGGGCAGAAGAGCGACAGGCTGCGCCAGGCTATGACAATCTTCTCTCATTTATCAATGCCGCCTCCGACACCTTATTATATTGTCAGACCTTCTGCAACCTGGCAGAAGAAGCCGGACTGGGACTCTGCTACCTGGGCACCACCGTCTATATGCCCAGCCAGCTCATCGACATCCTGCAACTGCCCCGTCTGGTTTTCCCCGTTGCCACCATCACGCTGGGCTGGCCCGATGAGACCCCCGCTCTCTCCGACCGCCTGCCGCTGGAGGCCATCGTCCATGAAGAAACCTATCAGGACTACACCCCCGAGCGCATCGACGCCTTCTACCGCGAGAAAGAGTCATTGCCCGAGAACCAGGAGTTCGTACGCATCAACCAGAAGCAAACCCTTGCTCAAGTTTTCACCGACTGCCGCTACACCCGCAAAGACAACGAAGCCCTCTCTGCCACCCTGCTGCAAGCTCTCCAGAAACAGGGATTCATGGAGAAGTGAACAACAAATCATCATCACGAAAAAGAAAGTTCTCTCGCGCGCGCGTGCGCGCACTCAGAAAGTTTTTTTTTTGATTTTTTCCTCATTTCCTCATTCTGCGAGCTGAGATGCCGATAAACAAAGGCTTTGCGGGGTGTGAGGAAATCATGAGGAAATGAGTTAATATTTCTTAAATCGCAGTTTTTCCTTCAAAAAAGGAAGAGAAAATGGGGGAAAAATGAGAAAGAAAAATTGTTGTCCTCACGGCTGCAAGGCCGTGAGGACAACAATGATATGAGCATGACAACCTTAACTTTCTACAATAGGTTTGTACTTCGGTACAAGCATCTTCATGACAACCCACCCGATGAGGTAAGCCACGGCACAATAGCAGAACACAATCATGTAGCCGGCAGGCTTGCCTGTCTCGCCAAAGAAGGCAAAGGCCTCGCCTTGGGCTTCAGCATAGTCGAACAACACTCCGGAAATCTTGTTGATGGCAAAGCTGCAAAGACCGCCAAACATCGTTCCGATGCCGGTGATGGTTGCCACTGCCGATTTGGGGAACATGTCGCCAATGGTAGAATACAGGTTTGCCGACCAAGCCTGATGACCTGCTCCTGCCAAACCGATGATGACGGCTGGTATCCAGGGGGAAATTCCGGACAGGGGCTGGGCAAACATGGCAAAGATGGGGAAGAAGGCAAATATCAACATGGCACGCATGCGGCCAATGTAGGGATTCATGCCACGCTTCTCAACAAACAGCTTGGGCAGATATCCGCCATAGATGCTGACTACCGTTACGATGAGGTAGAGCACAAAGAGCAACATCTTACCCGTCATGGTGGTGACAGGATAGCCCAGCGAGTTGAAATAGTCAGGTGCCCAGAAGAGGAAGAACCACCACACACCGTCGGTAAACAGTTTGCCCATGATAAAAGCCCATGTCTGCCGGTACTTAAAGCAATCCCAAAGAGACAACTTGATTTCATCATCAGCATTGCTGGGGGGTTCAGCTTGACTCGTTTCTGCATCTTTGTCGGATTCGATATAGATGAGTTCCTCTCTGTTGACAAATGGACTCTTGGCTGGTGACGTATAGACAAACACCCAGACTCCTGCCCACACAAAGCCGATGACACCGATGATGATGAAGGCCATTTCCCAGCCGAAGGCGTCAGCCAGAGCGGGAATAGTGAGCGGTGCTATCAGGGCTCCGATAGAAGCACCGGCATTGAAGATGGAGGTGGCCAAGGCACGGTCTTTCTTGGGAAAATACTCAGCAGTGACCTTGATGGCTGCAGGGAAGTTGCCCGACTCACCCATAGCTAAAATCATGCGACAACCGATGAAAAGCCACACGCTGGCAGTCAGCCCGAAGAGGCCCACCTGTGAGGCCTTCTCGACCATGCGCAGGGTTTCTATGCTGTCAATGTCGTTCAACCAACAGGTGGCAACGCCACAACCTGCGTGCAGACAAGCACCGATACTCCACACGACAATAGCCCATATATAACCTTTCTTCGTGCCCATCCAGTCTATGAAGCGTCCGGCAAAGAGCGAGATGAAAGCATAGAAGAGAGAGAAGATGGCAGTGATGGTTCCATAGTCATCATTATCCCAGTGAAACTCCGTAGAGATATAGTTGGTGTTGAGTAATGACAACACCTGACGATCCATGTAGTTGATGGTGGTGGCCATAAACAACATGGAACAGATTACCCAACGATAGTTGGACATCTTTGTGGATGGTTGCATGGGACTCATTTTACTTGATGTCTATAACGGGAATGTTGTCTTTGTCGTTGTAGTACAAGTTCTCACCGGCCATACCCCAGATGAAGGTATAGTAGTAGGTACCGGCTGCAGCGTGGATGCTCCACTCTGGCGACATGATGGCTTGTTCGTTATGCAGCCATACCACCCTGCTCTCCTGCGGCTCGCCCATGATGTGGGCAATGGTCTGTTTTTCGGGGAGGTTGAAGTAGTAGTAGGCCTCGATGCGACGTCCATGGGTATGGGGCGGCATGGTGTTCCAGGCAGCACCCGGGTTCAACTGGGTCAAACCGAGTTGCAGCTGGCAGGGGCCTTCCTCCAACACGTCGTTCACAATGAGCTTATACACCGTACGGTTATTACACTCTTCCAAGGAGCCCACCGGTCCCCAGACGGCAGCTTTTAGTGAACCTTTCCGACCGTCGAGGGTTATCCACTGAGTCTTATAGTGCTGATGGGCCGTAGCAGAGTTCAGGTAGAACTTGGCAGGCTTCTGAGCATCCTTTGAGCGGAAAATCACCTCTTTGTTCACATCCTTGTCTTTTCCAATGTGGCCACGCCCAATGTAGAGGGCCTCTTTGGGTGACAGGGCATACTCCTTTCCATCGACGATAACCCATCCGTCGCCCTCGCCGCAGTTCACCACGCCGAGCTCACGGTTATAGAGGAAATATTTGTCTTTGATGGTGGGGTCAACATCGAGTCCCAATTCCAGGAAGTTCTCCAGTTTCAAGTCTTTAGTCACCGGCATGGCACCACCGAAGATGAAACGGTCGTAATGAGAGTAGGTCAGGTGGATTTTGTCGGCCTCCATCACTTTCTCCATCACGAAGCGGTCGCGCAGCGTCTTGGTGTCATAGTGCTTCACATCTTCCGGATGGCAAGCCGTCTGGAACTTCACATCCTGCTGGGCGTGCAAGCCCAGCGCGCCCATGAGCAGGGCAGAAACGATAAAAACTTTTTTCATGTTGATATATTGTTTATTTATTTTTTTCATCTTTCACAATACGCATGCGGTTCCAAACCATCATGACGACGGTGACGAGTGAGAGTATGCCCATGCCAATCCACTGGAGGTATTTCACGCAGGCATAAATGACATAGCCGAGAAGCGACGACGCAAAATCAAGGGCGCCGCCCAGGAAACCTTCAGGAATCTTTGCTGCCGATGCTGTCGGGTCTGTCTTATACACCTCATTGGCTGCCAAGGTGAAAGCTGAAGCCATATCGGTCACGAAATAGAGTCCCACGATGAGGGCCACCAGACCGATGACAAGACTCTTCACCACGTTACCCTTCGTATAGGGAAGAATCAGGGGGAAGAGATAGAACATGCCGGCCAACGATGCCAGGGGCAAGAACTGGTTGCCTGGTATAAACACAGCGATGGCCAGGATGACGGGTATGAGAATGACGGAACACACCAACGTCGTGGGATGGCCGATGACTAATGCCGGCGACATGCCGATATAGACCTTCATACCGCCGAAACGCTTTTTGGCCACCTCCTGCGTCTTTTCTGCAATGGGCTTCAGACCGTCGATAAACAGGGATGTGATGCGAGGGATGAGCTCCATCACGGCACCCATTGTCACACCGAGGAACAACACTTTCTTGATGTCGAGCTGTGCGGCCCACCCGATGAGCACGCCCACGATGACACCCAGCACCAAGGGTTCGCCCAGCACGCCGAACTTCCGCTTCAGTCCCTCGGCGTCGATGTCAAGCTTCGAGAAACCGGGGATGCGGTCAAGCAGCCAGTTGATGCCCACGGCAAACAACGTAAAGCTCTGACAGAAAGGCTGCGGTATGGAAATGCCCTGCAGGTCGTAGTGTTGCTGGAACTTCTCAGCGGTGAGGTCGGCCATCACCAGCGTTACGATATAACACACGATGGCGGCGAAGTACCCCCACAACAGGCTCTGATCCATCACGAAGTAGGCCACGGCCCCGATGAAGGCAAAGTGCCAGTAGTTCCACAGGTCGATGTTGATGGTGCGCGTGCACTTGGTAAGCAGCATCAGCAGATTCACACCCAGGCATATTGGGATGATGAGTGCTCCCACCGCTGTGCCATAGGCCACAGCAGCCGCAGCCGGCCAGCCCATGTCAAAGACTTGAAGCTCCAGGTCGTAGAGCTTGGAGATCTCCTTCAGTGGTCCTTCGAAGTTGTTGGTAAGCAGAGCCGTTACGATGCCCAGTCCCACGAATCCTACTCCGACGTAGAGTCCCGACTTGAGCGACTTACCGAATTTCATGCCGATGCACAACCCGATGATTGTAAACAAAATAGGCATCATCACACTGGCGCCCAGACTGATGATGTAGGAAAATACCTGTTCCATAAAATTTTCTTATTCTTCTTAAAATATGTCTAATGATTAATCCACGGTGTGTCCAGTCCTGGTGGCTGTGTACCACTTCACGCCATCCTTAGAGAACTGAAAACTGTTGTCTGTGACCAGACGATAGTAGAAGGTGCCCAGTTGTGTGACGCCCAGGGCATTGGACAGCCCGTCTGGATTCTCCAGAAAAGTCTTGCTCCAGGAATAGTCGTAAGGGGTCGTTATGCGTTGCTCCGACTGCGTTGCCACATCGTAGGTGATGGAGACGGCATTCGTGCCAATGCTCACACGAATGGTATAGGCGGTCTGGTCGGTGTTGTCGATAGCCTGTCTGCTGGCAGTCACTGTCATGTGGGAGACAGCATAGGTATAGGTATTGTTCGTTTCATAATATCCGGGCTCCACCGTCCATGTGCCGACAATCATATCTACCAGCTTGTCGTTGGTAGTGAGCGCCATGGGAGCATCGTCGTCACTGCTGCATGAGGAGAACGTCATGGCTGCGCTGAAAATCATTGTAGCCATCAAGAAAAGTTTCATCATCTTTTTCATGTTCGTAGTTTTTGGGTTTTAAGTTTATTCTGAATTTCCGACAAAGATAATCATTTTTCAATGATTCCCCAAGTGAAAAGGCTGTTTTTTCCATCAGCTGACAAACTTGACAGCCTGCCTCTGCCTCTCCTATCTGCGACGCCCCCGCCGCACAGGTTTGGCAGACTTCGCCGTGCCGGGTCTCGACATCGTCAACGTCAGTGTGTTGTCGGCCGCCGTCTGCAACCTGGCGTTCAGCACTCCGTTGGTATAGGAGCCTTCCTTTTCGGTGTAGCCCATCCTTAGCAGGTCGGCCTTGACGAGTTCGGGCGTATCGTTGGCCGTAACGGTCACCGATGTAATGGCTCTGGCCTTCTTACCGATGCTGACCTTGGCTTTGTAGGCTCCCATCATGAATTCTGCGGGTAGCACGGCAGCAGTCTCTCGTCCCACCGTATAGTCATAGACGGCCAAGGCTGCACGGGCTTTCTGCGGCGTGCCTGCCTGCATGATGAGCTGCGCGATGCCGGCCATATCACTGTGGAGATGCATTTCGGCCAGCCCACTCTCCGTGATCCTTCGCGGCTGCTCCTCAGCCGCCTGCCACGCTGCCTCGGCAAAGGCCTGTGCATCGGCCTTCGCGTCTTCTATGGCATAGCCCACCACAAAGCCGCCACCGCCGGTTGTACGCTCATAGTGCAGCGTCACGGTGCCCAACTGCGTGTTGATGACATACTGTTCGCCATTGTTGCAGACATAGCCTTTTCCATATACTTTTGTCAGCTCCTGTTTCAGCTCCTGGAAGCGCCTGCGCACCTCACTCTCACTTTGACGGATGGCAGACTCCTCAAGGTCAACGGCATACACGGTGTGCGTGCTGTCGCTCTGCATGAGTATGACACGCACGGTCTCACCCAGCGCCCTACCCTGATACAGATAGTAGTGTCCCTGCTGGTCAGTGGGTTCACTGAATCCCTGCATCGTCAGCCGTTCATGAAAGCCTTTGGCACTGATGCCGAGAGGAATGTCAAGAAAGGCCATGCGGTTCAGCCGGTTGTCCCGACAAGACGAGATGTCGGCCATTGGCAGCTGCAGTGTGTCGGTGTTCACAACCTGCGATGGCTCCCTGGCAACCTCTGTCTTCACCTTTTTCTTCTTCCACTTCTTAAACAGTTGGGCCTCTGCCGTGTTGCAAACCAACAAGGCAACAACCAACAAAAACAAGGTTCTCCAATATCTCATAGTCTAAAAATCACATGATGAGCCCACAAAGATACATAGAAAAGGTGTAACCGACAAGCCATTTTGGGAAGTTTAACGCTCCGCAGAATGATTCCCGCATCCTCCACTTCACTCCCATCACAATAACAGAGCACATCTTTCTTCAGCTCAAAGCAAAGCTTTTAAGACCTGAAAGCAAAGCTTTTAAAAGGTAAAATAAATTATATTACAAAGTAAAATAAATTATATTGGAAAGTAAAATAAATTATATTGCAAAGTAAAATAAATTATTTTGCAAGGTAAAATAAATTATATTACTTCTTAAAAGAGCAGGGTTGAGCGTATGAAACGGCACAATTTAGCCCACTCAACCGATGGGTTAAGTGGGCTTAAAGTTAAGTTCTTGATGATCTTTTACATGCTCAGGGCATTACTCTTCGAAGTAGATTCGCTTGACGCGGTTGGAAACACTGGTGAGCACCTCATAGGGAATGGTTTCCAACAGGTCGGAGAGCATGCTGACAGGAAGGTCGTTGCCGAAAATCTCCACCGTGTCTCCCTCATGGCAATCAATGTCTGTCACGTCAATCATGGCAACGTCCATACAGATGTTTCCAACGTAAGGAGCCTTTTGGCCGTTCACCAGACAGTAGCCGCGACGATTGCCCAGACGACGATTCAGACCGTCAGCATAGCCAATGGGGATGGCACCGATGACGCTGTCGCGGTCAACCACCGTCTTGCGGCTGTAGCCAATGCTGTCTCCAGCCGGCACACGGCGTAGCTGAAGGATGGTTGTCTTGAGGGTGCTCACGCACCTGAGTGGCCCGTGGGCTCCATTGGTCTCATTGGTCCCATTAGCCCCATTAGGCTCATTGGTCACATTAGCCCCATTAGGCTCATAGGGATCCACCCCATAGAGTCCGATGCCCAGGCGGCACATGTCAAGCTGGTGCCCGGGGAAATGCTCTATGCCGGCAGAGTTGCAGATGTGGCGCAGTATCTTGTGCGAGAAGGCTGTCTGAAGCTTCTTGCTCCCTTCGTCGAAGATGGCGAACTGGCGTTCCGAGAAGTCGTTGAAGTCATCGGAGTCGGAGCCAACGAAATGGGAGAATACCGACCGTGGGACGATGGCCATCTGGTGGCGCAGCCGCTCTACGACCTCGTCCACCTCTTCCAGGCTGAAGCCAAGGCGGTGCATACCCGTGTCGAGCTTGATGTGGACCGGCCAACCCGTGATGCCCTCCCGGCGAGCAGCCTTGATGAGAGCATCCATGAGCCGGAAGGAATAGACCTCTGGCTCCAAGTCGTAGTCAAAGAGAGTCTTAAAGGATGACATCTCGGGGTTCATCACCATGATATTGGCCTTGATGCCCGCCTTGCGCAGTGCCACGCCTTCGTCGGCAACAGCCACAGCCAGGTAATCGACATGATGGTCCTGCAAGGTCTTGGCAATCTCCACAGCCCCTGCCCCGTATGCATCGGCCTTGATCATACAGACCATCTTGGTGTCTGGTTTCAGGAAAGAACGGTAGTAGTTGAGGTTATCGACCACAGCAGAGAGGTTCACCTCCAGTATGGTCTCATGGACCTTCTGTTCTAACTGCTCGCTGATGTGGTCGAAGCCGAAGCTACGGGCTCCCTTCAGCAGGACGACCTCATCGTGCAGGCTGCGAAAGACCTTGCTCTGCATAAATTGTTCAACGCTGTGAAAGAAATATTTCTCGCCCACGGCAATGCTGGCTGCCTGCGACGATATCTCGTCGCCAATACCGATAAACTTCTTCACGCCACGCTCTACACAGAGATTGGAGACCTGCTGATAGAGCACCTGCGGGGTCTCACCACTCTGGAAAATATCGCTCAAGACGAGTGTTCCTCTTCCGGCATTTCCCTGCGTCCTGCGATGCATGAAGTCGAGGGCAATGTCCAGAGCATTGATGTCGTTATTGTAAGAGTCGTTGATAAGGATGAGTCCCCGCTGCCCCTGTTTCACCTCGAGTCTCATGGCCACAGGCTCTAACTGTGACATGCTGACGGCCAGCTCTTCGGGCGTCACCCCTAAGTAGAGAGCCGTGGCGGCACAGGTGATGCTGTTTTCCACAGATGCCTCGTCAATAAAAGGTATGGTGTATTGCCCTGGGGTGCCTTTCCAGACGTAGGAGACGACTGTGGTCTGAGCCTTTCCGTCATCATCGGCATGCTGATCTTTGACAAAGAACTCCGCCCTGCTGTCGGTGCGAGACCAGCCGACGCGCTCCCCCCGGAAGGCAGAGCGACGTATGCAACGGCTCACGACATCATCGTCAGACGGATAGACCAAGGCTTTGGCATCATGGAAGAGCAGCAGTTTCTCCATGCACTTCTCTTCCATGGAGCGGAAGTTCTCCTGGTGGGCAGTTCCTAAACAGGTGAACACGCCAATCGTTGGCTGGATGATATCGCGCAGAGCATCCATTTCTCCAGGCTGACTGATGCCAGCTTCAAAAAGGCCTATGCTCGTGTGCTCGTCCAGCAACCACACGGAGAGCGGCACACCAATCTGCGAGTTGTAGCTGCGCGGCGACCGAGTGACAGTGCCTCCCTGCCGTCTGCGCAGAGTCTGGTAGAGCCACTCCTTCACCATGGTCTTGCCGTTAGAGCCCGTGATGCCCACCACATCGATGCCGAACTCGTCACGATGTCGCTCGGCCAACCGCTGCAGGGCACGCAGCGTATCGGGCACAACAAGGAAGTTGGCACTGTCGAAGTCAGCGATAGGAAAATCGTGTTGCTGGATGACAAAGTTGCGCACACCGCGCCGATAAAGTTCTGGAATATATTTATGACCGTCATTGCGTGACGTGCGCAGGGCGAAGAACAAGGTCTCTTCCGGGAAGCTCAGCGAACGGCTGTCAGTCAGCAGGATGCTGATCTCACTCTTCCCCATTCCCAACTGGCGTGCGCCTATCAGCGTCGCAATCTGCTCTATTGTGTATCTCATGCTTTTTTAAAAATTAAGATACAAAGGTATTAATATCTTTTCAAACCTGCAAATTATTTGCACAAAAGTAAAGTTTCTGGATTTAGTTAACGTGAGTTCGACGTAAGAAAAGTTTAAAAATAGTTGTGGGAATGGAATATTTTTAGTAACTTTATAGGTGATAATCAAACAGTTACGAACAAATATCCATTCCCATGACAACTGCAAATTTAAT
>Ga0247611_10002436_pt1 | contig 30050 bp, 62 predicted proteins | sample 177DNAGHGhighgp2_FD_192422 | JGI IMG/M metagenome (GOLD analysis project Ga0247611, IMG submission 192422) | Sheep rumen microbial communities from Palmerston North, Manawatu-Wanganui, New Zealand - 1770 DNA GHGhigh gp2 | ecosystem: Host-associated > Mammals > Digestive system > Stomach > Rumen... | reverse complement strand
GGGTGACGATTTCTGGGGTATCATCACCGTAAACGCCTCTTCTGGTTTTACCCTTTTCTTTATGTAACTTACTGTCTGACATATAATTAGTTATTTATATTCAACGCGAACCTCAGTCTCCCGACTTCGCTCTTTATCTTAAGTTTCTCGTACGACCCGTCAGGTAGGAGCCATATTACCCGGCGACCGATGACCTTAAGGCCAAGTTTTTCAAGCGGTACCGAATAGAGCGAAAGCTGTAGCTGATAGTGCGACAGACTTTCCTCAAATAGGTCATTGAACGGAGGTTTCATCATCTTGTTCTTCGCCCGACAATAATCGCTGGTCAGTTCCTTGTTAGTTTTGTAGTCAAAGACCACGAGACCGTTCTGGGGGTTGTTCTTTCCCTTGTAGTAGTAGAACAGGATATCGAACGTTCCAGCGTACGGGGTTCCGTCCTGATTGAAAACCTTGGTCTCCGCAAGTACGGGAACGAAACAATCCGGGATATCCTTCCAGAACCGCAGAACGGCTTCCTCATGCTTGTTCATCGGTACGGGTTCCTCGCCCTTGAACTGCTCCTTGTACTCCGGGAGAATCTTGTCGTCCTCGCCAATCATCCAGTAGAACATGCTCTCACCGAAACCATGCACCGTGGTTCCGAACTCGCACGCGTCGTCCTTGTTCTTGTCCCACAGCTCCCGGATTTGTTCCTTGGTCATGCCATAGTACTTGTAATCTTTCTTCCACTTGGCCTTCTTCGCGCAACCCTCCAACATTTCCTCCCTGTCGTTGTTCTCCCACCGCTTGATGATATCACTGACGCACGTGTATTCAACCCCGTCAAGGAAATACTGGTGGGTCTCTTCTACAAACTGAAGTTTATTTGAATAGTTGTCAAGTATCTGCTTTCTTATCTTCTTTATTTCCGGAAGGTCGTAGTAGTCAGCCCATCTCCTTCTCATCTTTCCCTTCCTCCTTATCTGTTATGAACGACCACAATGATTTCGCTATCATACCCTCAACATTCGTCTTGACTATCTCGGCCACGAAGAGAGTATCACAATCATAGTTCTCGAAATGTAAATGTGGTATTAGAAGTTGGGATATTTCCTTCGCCGTCTTATCACTATTTACTATCCAGGCAGACTCTATAATATGTTTGTTCTCCGGGAAATTGGTCTTAATCGCTTCATAGAACGGAGAATAGTTTCTTGAATTACTGCGAAAATGGTATGTTATAATATATTTCTTCATTTTAATCTGTCACTATTCTGTCGTTTTCGTCATCATAAAAAACCGTCGGGGATGGCGCTATCGTGTTTTCGTGGGCAAAAGACACTATTTCAATGTCTTCTCCATAATAATATGCATAATCCTTAAGGACATCTATATATTCTTTAAGTGTCATTTCTTCTTTCTATTTGCTTTATATTCCCCGGCATCCATCAGGAGTTCGTCAAGCCAGTTTGGGACATACATGGAGTTCTTCATCTTTTCCTTGATGATTCTCCTGTTCATCTCGTCAATCGCCAGATGTTGCCGCCAGCTCTTAGGCTTAACGCCCTTCGGTCTTTTCATCGCCAAAATATGCTTTGTCGGCCTCAAGCCATTCCTTATAGTCGTATGTTATCCTGTCGTTCGGAAGAATCCAATACGGGGTTCCTTCCTTATAACCGTCAGGACAAAACATCTTCCTCATTCTTTCTATTTCTCTGCTCATTATCCTTCCCCTTCCATTCTTTCAATCAGAGCCAGGATATCATAGTCTTCCTTGGCGGCAGCACCGAAAATAACAGCTCCGCTTTTTTCCTCAGCTTCAAGATTATCATTAAACCTGGCCTCAATCTCGGCCTTCAGTTTCTCTATGTCAAAACGTTTCATTTCTGGTTCCTCCTTTCCTTTGCTTCCTTGATTCTTTCTTTCATCAGTCGCTTCTCCAACTTCTCCTTGATAATGTCTCCGTGGCACCTCTCCGGCTTGCAGTAACATTCCAGATAGATGTCCTCTCCACGCTTGTACTTCTCATATATCTCGTCAATAATGAACTTGAACGGAGCGTTTCCCTTGTACATGCGGTCAAAGTAGGCATCATACCGGTCAATGGCCTCATCCCTGGACTTTACGACAAACGATGCAAGCGTCTTCTTGTCCTTTTCCCAATAATATGGGTTTCCTAATATAGATGGACGATAGATTGGATAATTATTTTCTTTATCTGTATTGTCCTCTTTAAGTCTATTATACACGTAAATCATTGGTCACACCTCCAAGTTGTTTTCCGGTTTCAATTTCCTCTATCATTACGCAGCTGTCATAGCACTTCTTGCAAACATACGGAGCCGCCTGATATCCAGAATGATACTTCATCGGTGTCGGCTCAAGATATTCGCAATCCTGACCATTGTAATCCTTATAGAACTCCCTGGCTGGAATCCAATCGTGTTTGCATTTGATTATCCCTTTTCGCCAGAGCCACCTCTTAATCTTACTCCACATAATAGTCGTAAATCATAAGTTCAACTTCTCCAGTGTCAGGGTTAATGTCAATGATGAACGAGGTGCTGTCCCCCTTTCCATCGGCATCCCATGAACCTGAATTCTCCTGAACCGGAATTTCTCTTCCAAGGTTAAGAAGCTGTCTTATAAGCAGTTGTGGAATTTCAAGGTCTGTTTCATATTCCTCAGTTCTATCCGAGGCTCTTGATACTGTCACTTTCATAATTCAATTAAGCCCTCCTTTCTCAATAAATGAAAAACAAACAGAAGCGCAACAATACCACCGGCGATTGCGCCCCATGGATTGCCGAAATAAATCGGTCCGGCCACAAAGACATACTTGATGCCATAGTAGCCCACAAGGAACAACGCTATGTATTCCAAGAAACCAAGTATCGTTTTCAATGCATTCTTCATAATTGAAATATACAAAAAAGAATTGAGAAAAACAAAACCCGCACACTTGATTGCTCAGAGGTGTACGGGACTCGTTTAGAACATCCAGAGGAACATACCGCCGACCGAATTCTGTTTCAACTTCGGGTCGTACTGATATTGTAGGGCGAAGCCTGCATCCTGGTGGAAAAACATACCTCCCTGGGCCATTATTGAGCCATTTAAGGACGTTCCGGCACCGATGTAAGGCAGGAACATTCTCGTGGTTTTAATCGTCGTCTCGGTCTGTTTTTGTATCGGCACGAAGGTATAGTCAAAGCTTGCCAGACGATTGTATTTGACAGCGGCATCAAACGAGAATTTGCCGAGGGTGTCACTGTCAAACAATGTCTCACTGTACAGTCTCTCGGTCGCCCAGTCTTTCAGAACTGCAGCAGTATCGGCCTTCGTAATGAATACCGTGTCTTTTTTCTCCGGGAACAGTTCTGCAAGCAATCCGCTCATCTTCGCCTCCATGATGATGTTCAAGCTATCCACCGGCTCAATCACCTTGTACGGCTTCGGGTAGGGGATGCTATCGTGGATAGGGGGCAGCTCAACATATTTTACAACTTCTTTCGTTATGACTTCCGGGTCTCTCTTTCGGCCAAGGTAAAAGCCGCCCCAGAACAAGGCAAGGGCAGCGATTACGATTACGGCTATCTTCCACCAGTTCTTTTCGTTCATAATGCTTACTTTTTGTTATAAATACCGCGAAGAAGGTTTTCTTTAGCCATACGGAAATAATAATCAATGACAAATAACACATCGTAACTGTTTATTATACCGATTTTTTCATTCCCAACACCTTCAAATATCCTGGTGCTAAACTCAATCTCGTCCTCTTCCTTGTATATACCAAAATCTATGGTTTCTTCGTCCTCTTGGAAATATAGCGGGTTGTCGCTCAGGGTAATGGACGGACCGACAAGAACGATAGTTGAACCGTTTTCGCGTATGATTTGGCGCTCCACGTTCATAAACACGTAGTTGGTCCCATTGTCAAAGCAGACGAACGAATTTTCAAAATCAGCTGAGCCATCAATCATAATCGTGTTAATTTCAGCTTCAAATTTGTTGATTTCCACATTCAGCGAAGCGATTTTCTCTCTCAGCTCTTCAATTTTCTTTGTCTGTTCCTGTGTCATAGTGAATTGAGTTTTTTAAATTACATCTTGTTTAGTATGTGAATAGCCTCGTTAATGCCGCACATATTCTGCCATACAAGTTCTCCCTCATCACTCCGTTTTTTATATTCGGCAGCAACTTTTTCAAGTTTCCCCAACAGAGCGTCCTTGAGGATGTATTCGGCATTTTCAAAATCCCTAAATGGTATAGTAGTCCATTTTGACGAAATTGCTTCACCCGCATTTGTTTGAATATAAATCTTATCTGGTGCTTTCATATTACTTCTGATATGCGGCTTTAATCCTGTTCAACTCGGTATACCCCTGGGTCTTCTCAAAGAAAGAGAGGAGGGTGCGATAGAACATCTTATTCCACGACCCGGACTTGTAATCAGAGCCATAACAACGGTTGAGCTTGAGGACACTGACATCGTAGTTGATATAGACCTCGGCACACACGTTGATAGGATGCAGGAGGTCCATTGGCGAATCCATGTCGTCACTGCGGTTGAAAGTCCAGGCATCGTTCGGGCTCTTCACATAGATACGGGTAATCTTGTCCTTCGTCTCACTCTCGTAATAGAACGTGAACATAAGGTTTTCATAGAAACAACAGTAAGAATCCGTTTTCCTGTTAACTCTGAAAAAGACCGGTTCAGCGTTATACGTATCAATAACGAATATATAACCGGGGCCTTCTTTCACGAATTCGTCAGTTTTGTTCTCACGGATTTTTCCATACTTGTCAGCCAGGTTAAGGTTGTCAAACAGGTCCTTGCCACTAAGTTTCGTGTCAATGAAGAATTTGTAAAAATTTCTAAACATCTCTTTGTAAGTTATTATTAGTCAATAAAATAGTTGTTGTACTCCATAAGTCGGTCAATGTCTGATTCATCAAGCTCCGGCACTTCGTATGTGTGTCCGCTTTTGTAAGCAATGCGATAATAGCCTGTGCCTGGGTCCTTAAAAATCATCTCAATTCCAACCCCGTCTTCATCTCCGAGGTTAATGATGTTGTTTTCCTTTGTTCTGTAAAATTTCATATCCTTAATCTTTTTACCTTACTAATATACAAAAACTATGCCAAACTAACAAAAAACCCCGGAAAATTTTCATTCCCGGGGTCATTCAAAAGTGTCAGGGTAAGCAACGAGAGCTACGTGGTTGAGTCCGCTTTCTCGTTATCTCATTCGCTATTAATATACAAACTTTCTCGTTAAAAGACAATAAAAAATCCGGAAGATTTCTCTCCCGGATTCATTAAAAAGGACGGCTCATTACTCAACACTGAGAGTAAGGATTGCACTTCTGGAAGTTCTCACATTGTCGGTAGCATCAATCTTGCTATCAACAGCGATGCGGTCCTCAGAAACACCATTCTTAACAAGCTCGTTCTTTACGACGTTGGCGCGGTTCTTAGCCAGGGCGAAATTCCTGGTCTCAGTACCGGTCTTGCTGTCGGCAGAACCTAGAACCTGTACGAGGGTGTCCTTGTCAAGGGACTTAGCGAAGGCCTCAACCTTGGCACGTTCAGTCTCAGAAAGAACGCAGCTGCCAATAGGGAAGGTGATGATGTTGCTTCCAACAAGGACTCTCGTCTTCTCAACGACAACTTCCTTGGTCCCGAGAGGCCTGTTCTGGCACTCAGCAAGCTGGGCGCGGAGTCTGTCATTGTCATTCTCAAGAACACCGACTCGCTTGTTAAGTTCGCCATTCTCATTGAAAAGCTTCTCATAGTCTGCCTTGTACACACCAACGGAGGTAAATCTGTCAAAATTCTTCTTCTTACTGATGTTGAAGGTCACACCAATGGTAGCACTCGGCATGTAGAGCGGACGGGCATAAAGCTTCGTATCGCCATTCACGACGGGGGCACCGGTTTCAAGGTTCTTAAGACCAACAGGGTTCTCAGCACCGATAAGATTGACATCAAGATAAAGATTTACAACCTCTCCGAGACGAATCTTGTTGTAAAGACCGGCGCTCACTGCGAACTTGTTGTCAGTAACGCCATTGTTGAGGCCAAGGTAGCCAGCACCAACATAAGGAACGAAGTCCCAGAAACGAGTCTGCTTATAACCGCTGAGGGCGTTTGAGATGTTCCACATGAGGTCGGCGTGAGCATAACCGAAACGGAGCTGTTCGCCGCTAGTGAAGTTTGCTCCGTAAGTCTCAGCATCATATACGACATTTGTCATGCCACCCTTATAACCGGCGCGAACACCGATTGACGGAGTGAACCACTTGCCGAGGAAAGCCTCTGCCTGCCACTGATTAGCCGGGGTAAACTGGGCAAACGGCTTAATTTCAGTGCCGAAAGTCGTATCAAAACCACCACCAAGGCCAATGAACCAATTCTGTCCACCACCATTAGTAAGGTATGGACCCTTAACTACGTAACCGTTTGCATCACGGTTTCCGTCTTCCTGGGCATACACACTGGTGGAGCCCAGGGCAACAAAGACTGCAACGAATGCAGCCATAATGAATTTAATACTCTTCATACTATAAAATATAAATTGTTTAACTTTTCGTATTATTAAATATACTGAAAATAAATAGAACAAGCAAGAAAACCGACAAAAATAAACTAATTGTGACGAATATTTATGAAGTAAATAAAGACAAATTGTTATGGGCTTATTTAGAAATCTGTTCTGTAAAAAGGACAAAAACGCGCCGGACATAGTTATAAAGCCAATTGTGGCCGAGAAAAAACCGTATATTCCACCAAAAACCGAAGTTATTGAACCTGTTGAGGAAGCAAAATTCTCGGCCAAGAAACCATACGAGGACAAGAAATTCTATGTCCTTCTTGACAACGGGCATGCAAAGTCAACGCCAGGAAAACGCAGCCCGAAACTCCCTAACGGACAGATATTCTATGAATGGGAATTCAACCGTGACGTGGTGAAGAGGATTGCTGCTGGGCTGGATAAGCTTGGCATAAAGTATCATATCCTCGTACCAGAAAACGACAAAGACATATCACTTACAACAAGGGCAAATAGGGCAAATGAATATTGTAAAGTATATGGCACCAAGAACTGTTTCTTTATCTCTGTACACTCAAATGCTTTCGGTGATGGAAATACCTGGACCGACCCGGGAAGATGGTCTGTATGGACTACCGTGGGCGTTACCAAGAGTGATGAATATGGAAAAGTTCTCTATGATGTTGCAATGGACTATCTGGAACCTTACGGATTCACTTGCAGGGACGGAAAGGTACAGGGCAAGGGTAATGCCGGTCCTGACTATGAGGAAAATTTCACTGTCATATATAAAACCTGGTGTCCTGCCATTCTTACAGAAAACCTGTTCTACACCAACAAAAAGGAATGTGAGTGGCTTATGACTGATACGGGAAGACAAGTTATTGCCGACATCCACGTTGAAGGTATAAGGCGAATAGCTGATACATTCTAAAAAAAGACCTGGATTACTCCGGGTCTTTTTCATAATAGCTGGCAACCTGCTTGGCTAAGTAACGGGCCTGTTTGTGAAGGACCTCACGAAGCTTCTCCCTTCGGTATTCCTCCCACTCTTCCTCCATGTCAATAATCTCCGAATCATCGTCAGCCTTGAACTGGAGGTCGGTACGGGTAATTTCCTGTCCGGTTGCCTTATCGTACATTCTCTGGTCGTCGGTAAGCAACACCTCAAACCATTCGTCTTCTGGTGCGTCCTTGTAACGCGCCTTTACAAGCATATCTTCTTTCATATAGCAAAATTGTTTTACAATAAATCATCTTCAGGCTCGTGTACCTTATAGAACACTTCGTATATGTCCCTATCTTTGACCATACCAATGAATTCGTACCCATTGTGCCAGTCAAACAACTCCTCTTTCATCCACTGACGGAGCTGACTTTCATAAATTGTCGCGTATCTCTCTATTTTCATAGTTGGCTCCTCCAATTATAGTAGTCCGCTGTTTGCCCACTCCTCACTGAAGTAGATATTATCCGGGTAGTTTCCGTCGCAGGCCTTCTTGAACATCGCCATAAGCTCCCGTCCGGAATAGCCACAAAGGGTTCTTTCATTCGGCTGATTGCGATAGGCCACCTTGAACTTCTTGTCCGGGTGTTCCTCGGCGCACTGGTACATCCGCTTGATGTTCTCAATGATGTGTTCCTCGCTCATTGAAATCCTTGTGTACATTGAAAGCGGACCGACGGAATCACGCATGTTATATCGGAGTTCAGTGGTTGGCAAGGCATATGCTGAACCCTGGAGACCTTCCCCTTGCCCGTAGATGGCTCCGAATTGCTCCTTTGCTACCTTTGCCGAGCCCGAGCCATGTCTCCCTTCCGGGTTGGAGCCAAACACAAATATCGTATCCGGCTCCGGTGTGATATTTCCTGTGTAGTATTTCATCAGCAGTTTATCTTTATTCCATATCCTTTGTCTATGAGGTCCATGAGTTCTTCTATAGTGACCTCAATTGTTTCAAAATTACCCCTGAAAGTGGACCATGTACCATTCATATCCATACCGTTACTTCTGCCCAGGTCTTCCATATCCTCGAACCACTGGTTTTTATTAACCTTTACTATCATCGGCCATAAACTTTTGAAGCGGCGTCCAATCATCACACCCTTCGTCATAACCTCCGCGTACGTACCACTGGTCTCCCTTGAACATATAGTCGTACTCCTCCTCCATCTTATGGTTTTCGCTGATTGGCCTTGGCTTGATGCTTTCCCAATCTTCACACTTCCTTGTTGCATAAGGAGTATATGTTCCATTGATACTCGAGCAATCACCGCCAAGTACAAGGTTCAGTGCATCCTCATAGCTATTGTATTTCTTATAAAGCGTTTCGCCAACTCCGTCAATGTAGCCGTCCCAGTGATGATAAATTATAAGTGCCTCTGCCCCGCCTGGATTTACGGTTTTCCACATTCCCTCATCAAGCTGGTCTTTTCCCCATTCGTTTTCCAAAAGGTCCCTGGACTGACGCTCATTCGGTACAAACTTCAAATCTTTGTTCCGGTCCTCTTCCTTGAGAATGACACGGATATTGCTTCTTGTTGCCATTTCTAAAATTGTTATAAATTATCTTCTTCTTCCTTGTTCACTCCTGTTATTACTCTGCGGATGGGTTGCTGGTCTTCCACCCTGGTTACCTCTCGGAGGATTGGTTGGGCCAGTATTTGGCTGGGGTCTCGGTGGATTGTTAGGTCTTGCCTCCGGCCTCGGTCTCGGCTGTGGAGGTGGTGGTTGCATCCTTCTCGGCGCAAGTGGATAGACTCTCGGTCTGTACTGATAAATATGGACGGCCCCTCCACGTACGCCCGGATAATATCTGTAATAATAGTCATAAATCCGACTATATGATACGTGGACTCTAATCCGTCCGCTATCCCTATCAACATACTTATATACGGAACCGAGGTCAATCACACCGCTTATGTACATGTCGTAAAGTTCCGGGTAGTTCTCCTTTACGACAGCGACCTTTTCATTAAAGTCACGGTAATAATATCTTACGAAATCATACTTGACCTTGTAATCAACCGTACCGTCAGGAAGGACGACCTCTTTCATTGAGTTAACCCGCAAAACACCTTCCATGTAGTAGGTGTGGAGCTGTGGGTAGTAGTTGGCCAGGACGTAGGAAATCTCGTCCATCTCATTGACTGAGCGCTGGTTCGCATATCTGGCAGTTCCGCAAGAGGAAACGGCCAGTATAAGAACCATAACGAGCAGTAAATAAAATCTTTTCATGGTCATATTTTTTATCTATTATTAGCCGCCATAATATAGAATTGACGGGCTGTTTTCGTGTATCTGGATGTTCGGCCAACGTTCCTTGAATCTCCTCTTGTCAAATGGGGTCACGAGCAGGTGGGAGCCGCTTACGGTAGGAACAACAATAATCTCGCCACTGGTTTCCCTCTTTGACTCGTTGTACTCGTTCATAATGAAATCAATGAACGGCTGAAGCTCCTCTTCGGTTCTGAGGTCATCAAGGTCAACAACCCATTTCTTGTGCTCTTTTCCGATAGGACTGGTATAAGCACCGGCCATCGTTTCCGGAAGACTGAGGATTCCACGATACCTCTCGTTTTCAGCCATCCCGGCAAGCTCGCTGAAAGCCCCAAGGACACACTTCTTGTATGAGGATGGGTTGACGCTGATGTATGCCCGTGCGTTAAAAGCTTCGCACAACTTGACAATCATGTCCTTATGAGACATGAGGTATTCCCTGGACTCGACGAACAGGCTGTGGATATGCTTCGGCTTCTCGCCGGTGTCCTTGGTCCTGGTCATAATCTGGACCATGTAGAACACATCGTTCGCGAGTTCCGGCCGAAGGTCCTCCTTGAACAGAAGGACATCGCTGAACAAATCAAAATTGTCTACTTTTGCCATAACTATTCAGGTAAAATCTTGTAATCATTTGCAAAGCGCCAGGTAATGGTCTCCTCATATAAGAACTCATGGTCCTCACATTCAGCGAGAATGACATCCTTGTACTCCTGGCACATCTTGTTATAAAGCTCCTTGGCACCTCCGAGGTCGTCCGGAGCTAACATCACCCAAGGAAGCCCATTGAAGTCCCTCCCGGTCTGGTCTCTGTATGCGATAATATGTAACATTTCGTTAATCGTTACTTAGGATTCTCTTGATTTCTTCTTCGGTCTTCCAGCCACCGTTCCAGGCTTTGAGTGTATCTTCCTCGCCGTTCTCGATGTACTCCATCAACTTCATCACATCCAGATAGCACTTTCTACAAACGCCCCAGTTTCCGCTGGAACCGCTGTGCTTGTTGATGTCTGCAACCTGTTCGACGAGTTTAGTCTTCAACTTTATCCAGTTGTTCATCTTCTTTGTAATAAAACCAATGTTTCTCAATCTCGTCGCGGATGGCCTGCCGGTGTTCTGGGGGGAAAGTGCTATGCACGTCAAAATTGAACATGGGTTGCTCGTCTCTCTTCTTGCAGAGACCGAGCTCAATCATCTTCGGTTCAAGATAGGTGTCGATGAACTTCTCGGCCATGTTGTAGTTCGTGACATGGGCTGGAAGCACCTCATTTCCATATAAGAACGTCTTGCTTCTCCAAGCTCTTGCAAGCTGATAACCCTTGTAAAAATGTACCCAACCTTTAGGCATAACTTATTACAATTTAAGAATTTCCCAATCGACCGCAAAAACGTCGTCAAGGCTGAGTAACCGGTCGGTTTCAGCAAATCTTTTCAACACCTCTCCGGTACCGGCAACCTTCATAAACACCTCACTTCCGTTATACTCAATATAAACCTCTTCCGGCCAAGTTGCTCTCCGGATTTTTCGCCCATAAGCCAGGCGAATCTGAATTTTGTTAAATGTCATATTCGTAAGTTTTAACACCTATACTACAAATATCGTGCCAAACTAACGAATTCTGTGGGTCAAACAGAAGATTTTATATCTCACGAAGCACCCGAAGTCGCTTTCGCGTATCTGCTTGAACACATAGATTACGAACAGGACGGGCCAAAAGAACACCTGGGTGAGGCACCCCGTATTCGGGAACAGGCCAAGCCCAAGGGATGTGGTAGAAAACATCAGACCTGCGTACAGGTAAAACCATAGGATTAAAAACAATTCTGTCATATCAACTAAAATACTAAATCTTCATCGTTAGTTTCCACCCCCAAATCAGCAAGCCGAGGGTTGTAGGCTGGGACATGCAGGATATCGCGCTTGAACTGACTGTTCTCGTGCATCCGGTCAATCTTCTCCCGAATTTCCTCCTCCGGCTCAACACCGAAACGAATGTAGTTGTCAAGGGTCTCGTAGCTGAAACCAAACTTTTCTTCATCGGCAGAACTGTGGGGGAGACCGTCATCCGGGGTCTTATGAACCCATTCGTGAGGAAGACCCAGGAGGTCGCCGATTGCACGAATTTCCGTAACTGTCAGGTTTCCGAGAGGCGAGAAACTACCGGCATCGTCACCGAAAAGGGTGCTATAACCCAGATAGTTCTCACTCGCATTGTCGCAGCAGCACACACGGCCGTTGAAGGTCTGGGCAATGGCGTACAGCATGGTCATTCTGATACGCGGAGGGATGTTCTGCTGGGCCTGTTCGGACCACTCAAAAACCTCTCCAGAAGCGTCTTTGGCTTTCTTCAGGTACCAGCAAGTATTGACGATTGGCATTGTCATGAACCTGATGCCAAGATGTTCAGCAATCTTGTCGGCATCGTTAAGACCCTGCCCGGTGTCCGGAATACCAACACCAATAACCCTATCCTTGCCAAGGGCCTCCACACAAAGTGCTGCCACGATTGTGCTATCCTTACCGCCGGAGAGCCCCAAAATTGCGTTGCACCCAGGGCCATTCTTTTCAAACCAGTCCTTAATCCACTGGACCAGTTCATCCTTAATTTTCTTAACGTCCATACCTAATCGTTTTCTCCTTCAATGGGTTCAGTTCGTCCCACACTTGGATAGCCAGAATACTCCAACTTGTTACCTTTCATATACACAGTGTCTGGCAACTGATGCATTGTAGTGTCATAACATAACACCTGTCTCCCGTCCTTGGCGATGTGCTCCTGAAATAGTTCAACGATTTCATCAGTTACATCCACATACTGCTCGTCAGTGATTACCAGAATTTCTCCATTTTTTTCAGTGGTCAGTTCTTTCACATAGAACTTTTTGTTCTCTCTGTCGTAATACAATTTCTCCATAATTTAATCTTTTTCTTTATCAATGTTTTTGAAGTATTCAGGATGCGTTTCCCTCATTTCTTCCAATATCAACTTATCAATTCCGTGTGATATATCCCTTGCATTCTGTTTTTCTGCCTCTGTCATATTTATTTTTCTATTTTAGTATTCTCTTTATTGCCATAATTCGTAAATAATAATACTGCAACCATCTGTTGAGTCATCCTTTGTTATTTTCCACATTCGATAAATGTGCAAGCCGTTGTTATAAAAACCTTGAAACTCCATATCTAATCGTTTTCTTTTGAAAGTTGCTCAAACAACTTGTCTGCATTAATGTAATAGTTCTCGTAGTTGAACCTACGGTTGACAGTATCCACCCTAATCTCGCCCGACCAGCAGGGTTGTGGCTTTTTAACCTTTTGCCATTTCAGTTCTTTCTCCATACCTATAACTGCTTTTTCATCCAAATATAGCCTACATAATCTTTGTCTTCATTATCACAGAAGTCTTCGTATCCGTGTCGTTTGTACCATTCGTGAGCAAAAGAGTCTTTCTTAACTGTCAAACAAATGGTGGTTGCACCCATTCCTTTCGCTACTTTATCAACGATGCCCAAGATTGCGTTGCCATATCCTTGCCCACGGCTTTCCTCCTTCACAAATACATTTGACAAATAAACCGTGTCGGTGTCATCGTCGTAACGATATATTGCGAACCTGAAAGTTCCGTCAGTGGCGTTTATGTTCCACACATCGCCAAAATCGGTTTTCCTATGCATCGTTGTAGTTTCCATATCTAAACGTTTTTATACATTCCTTCTGGCGCTTCAAGAGCAAGCCCCATGGGTATCAGCCCACGATAGTCAAAATGATGGGCATTGAGCCAATCATATATTTCGGAGAACTCACTTATTTCAATTGAGCCAATGTCTTCATGTTGTGCTTGCAATCCATGATAATAAGGCGGTTCTTGTATGAAAAAGTATGCGATGTTTCCGTACTTTTCATTCAGTTCTTTCAATTCCTCCTCCGTCATACTTGACATCGGACGAAGATATGGTTTGATGTGCCTTAACTCCATAACTTCCGGCTTCCACCCCAAAGGAGAGACGTGTAGGGTGACGCAATTACTTTGAACCGATATAACCACACAAGCCTTGGACTCTTCCGTGGGATACCTGTCTGGTGGGTAAATGTCTTCGGAATCGGAATACAGTGTCTCCTTTACCAGCAAACCATAAGGAAATTTTGCACACAAATCAACCAATAGTAGTTGTTCTTCTTCCTGTGTCATATCAGTCAATGTCTAAAAGTTCCCCATTATGACGAACATAAATGTACTCATCGTCCTCGTAATACTTCACATTGCCCTTCTCGTCATAAACGGGCTGGGGCTTCTCAGCCAAAAAATTTTCTTTTTGTTTCATATCTAATCATTTTTTACTTTGTTCCACTTTCTTTCAAGAAAATCAAGGCATACTAAAACTTATTATCGTTAAGCCGATTCCTGATGTCAGCAAGGGTTTCCTCTTTCACCATTTTACCATTCTTGAACACCGTCTTGAGATGATTGAGCGGGAATTCGACTGCCTCGTCCCAATTGTAGCCATCGTTGTAGAAGTACTTCTCGCCGTCGTGGAGGACAACACAGCAGCCCTTCTGACTCTTTTTGAAATTACCTCCGCCAGCCTCTCTATCGGTTTTAGGGTCTTTATAAACAGGAAGCTTCGTAACAGCCCCGTTCTCGTCTGTAAATTCCGCGTAAATCGGCTTAATGGCCATGGAAAATGTGTCTCTCGTGAAAGGTTTCAATTCCTCGCCTTCTTGAATACAGTGAAAACTGAAACTACCTACACCAAGCGAAACGTTACTTGCGGCGAAACCGTTCTTCTCAAGAATCTCGTAAATCTGCTCCGCTCGCTGGATAGTGATAGAGTCCCCGTAAAGGGCCTTAATGTGCGGATTGAGAACCTTATAGCCCTTAGAATTGACAGTACCGCCGAAGATATCCCAAAGGTGGAATACAGTCTCGGTAACAACCTTCACACAGTCACCTGAGTCACCACGGACGAGCATACAGCCGTTATGGTTGAGGATTTCGTCCTTAAGGGTAGGAAGGATGTTATCAACGACATTCCAGTAGTCATATGAGTCGGATACACAGCTGAACGACGTGTTCGGGTACAGCTCGGTGAGGGCACGCTTGATGAAGACACGCTCACGATGAGGGTCAATATCAGCATACTCGTAGTCCGGATTGTCCTTGGTGTCCTTCGCGGAGTTGGAACACATAACGAAATGCTCAGTGGAAACTGCACCGAATGCAACCTCTTCCTTCTCACAATCGCAGTTGTAGTAATGCTCGAGGTAAGGGATGACAGGGACGGTGGCACTATTCACGAACGACAGACACCAAGCGGAACCGGCCTTCAAAGCGGCATCAAGGCCCTGGTCGCCACGGAAGTCAAAGTTACCGAGGGCACGACGGCGAGGAACATTATCATCACAGGTCTTGTCATACCACTTGTCAACAACCTCACGGTAAGTGTGGCCGACAGTAGCACAGACCATAGGATACCACATCTCAGCGGAAATCAGGGACTCCAACGCCTGACCAAGCCAAGCGAAATCCGGATGGGTGTTGGTGATGCCGAAGATAGGGCAATGGATAGGGACGATGACGCCCTCAGGAAGAGAAACTACCTCAATCGGGAGATAGCCCAGACGATGGAGCTTCTTAATCTTCTCATAGTCACAGAGACCCTTTCCGAGTGTGTTGTCCATAACCCTGGCATACTCTGCGACTACTTCTTCCTCGGTCTTGTTGAAGAAGTTCTCGTTGAAGTAGTCAATAAGCCAGGTCTTGCAGAATGCCTGGAGACCGAAGTTCACAACCCCATTCCATCGGTCAATTCTGGAAGAGCGAGGGGTGAAATAACTGACAGACTTGGTCATACCGGGGTCCAGCATCTCGCTATGGACCGCCTTGTAAAAGTCTTTAAGTAAAAGTGCGTTGCAATTAAACATAATCTTTAAATTTTTTCCCAACCAAATGAATCACAATAATACATTATTCCGTTAAGGACAACCACATCGCTGACCGACATGCTTCTCCCATGATAGTTCTTCGGATGCGCGACATTGAACTGTTCAAAAAGTTTGTCTAAAACTTTCTCCTCAGATGCCGTATCGTCATACACCTCAATCTTATCTTCCCAGACAAGTTTATACTGGTGGAAGTTGAAGCCTGCGGTGCGATTGAGCATTTCCCAAGATTCGTACATCTTGTGGTCTTTCAAAACATTCTCGTCGTGAGCGTCCAGCTGATAGATTTTGTATTCGTGTTTCATTTCCTTGGTTTTCCTTTATATATTACAAAAACCGTGCCAAACTATTCCGGATAGTAGCAGGTTGTTTTAGGGTACCCAAATTCTTCAATCTCATCTGCCTGCTTTGATAGGTAGTAAGCCATAATCTTCAGACGTTCGGCAGAGTCGCGGAGATGGGCACACCAGTCCTTTTTGTCCTCCTCGGTTTCAATGGAAGGAGAATCACCCTGGCAACCGCAAGACCACACACGGTTTTTCCTTGGTTGATAGATATCAGGATGAACTTCAGTTACGGGATGTTCGTCATCTATTGTCACATCCTCGCCATCCTCATTCATAAACGTTCCATCCTCATATCCGAAACACTGGACAATTACATTCATCTCTCCCATAGGGTAGGCCATATTATCGGGATTTACACCGATTTCAATAAGTTCTTCTCTTGTAAGCATACTTTTAATATTACAAAAACCGTGCCAAACTATGCAGTAAAAGCAGTAATTTTATCATGCTTGCCGGTATATGTACTGCAAGTGGTGTAAATATGGTCCACGGTTCCGTCTTCAAGCCGTTTCAGGAGTGTTCCCTTCTCCGGGTCAAGAATGCTGTTCTCCGTGTGGGTGGCATAGGCGTATATGTGTTTGAAACCGAGCTTCTTGAGTTCGTCGGCACTGTAAGCCAGGGTTCCGCCATAGGAAATAATGTCGTCAATCATAATGATTCGGCAACCCATGAAGTGTCCATCCTCAAACTCATAACCTTCTGGTGAGCTGATGCGGAGGCCTTGGATTTTTCCGGTCTCCCAATCACGCACCTTATGACCAATCAGAACGTTTTTCTTGTGCGGGAAAAGGTCCGAATAACGCTTGCAAGCGCCCTCATCAGGAAAATAAACATAATCCTTTTCGGTGAGACCAAGATGCTCAACCACGCCAAAGATGACATCTCTCGGGCTCTTGACTACAACCCGGTCAAGCAATGCCGGAGTTACGTTTGAATGAGGGTCAAGGATAATGACCTGCTTGAAGTTGAGGCTGTTGATTATGTCGCAGAAGTACTTGAGTGTGAATACCTCTTCGCTGCTTTTCGTGCGGTCCATCCTTGCGTTTGGAACATATGGCATTGTAAGGACTTTGTCTCTTCCGGGACAAACATCATCAAAATGCTTGACAAGGAACATCAATGTGACCAACTCCTCGTCGTTCTCGTAATACCACTTGAAGCTCATACAGTTGTCAACCGCAAATCTGCTAATGTTCAACAGCTGTGTCTTGTCAGGAAAGTGCCGGATATCAACGGCCTGCATATTAACTGAAATCATTGCTTCATCTTTTTAGATAACGTCAATCTGACACATTTTCATCGTAGTGAGAGCGGCCTCGTGGGACTCGGGGGTAACACCGGCGCAGCAACTGGAATCAACCGCAATATCAGCAAAATCATACCAGTTAGCCTTGAGAATCAAAACATTGCTCACCACACAAATATCAGTGCAGAAACCGCAAAATTCCACATAAGCATCGTCGTCCTTTCCTCCGGTCAAAATACCTCTTTCCTCGAGCTCTTGTTCTAGGTCATCGGCAATAGAGTTGAGGCCAAAAGTGTATTTCTCATATACAGCAAAGTCAGGACAACTCTCCTTGACCGCCCGCATAATGCTTGGCTCAATTTCCCAGCCGGAGGTGTCTTCAATACAGTGCGGTACCGGAAGCTTCTTTCCTTCCTGAGTGTTCATATAATCGTTGAAGTGGGTATCCTTCGTCAAGAAGATAAAATCCCAATTCCCGGTCTTAATCTTGTTGACAATGTTGGGAACCTTTTTGATGGCCTCTTCGTTCCTGAGGGCGCCAGTGATGAAGTCATTTTGACAGTCAATCACTACGAGAATTCTTTTCTTTTCCATATTAAATGTTGTTTCTTTGATAATATACAAAAACCGTGCCAAACAAACAATGTCTGACACGATTTTTTTGCGTTATTTTTACACAAATTATTCTTCATCCTGGTCATCTTCTACATCATCCCAGGTGTCAGTCCACCAAGAATCATCCGGAAGTTTGAAATCCGGGTCCCCATGTTCATGCCACCACTTCTCAACGGTGTCCCTATTGCTGCAAGGAGAATAGTTGGAAATGTTGAAATAGAAGGTGTTTATGTCCCGGTTCCAGTTATAGAAACCGTTGGCCATATCCATGAACTTTTCAACCTTCTCATAGGTTTCCTCGTCCATCGGTTCCGGGTGTTCATAACCTCTATGCCCAGGGTCCAAATCGTCTTTTCCGCTAACCCACTTGTCAACGACAGGTTCCTTGAAATAACCCTTAAGAACGTCAATGATTTCCGGAAGCTGGGACTTCAACTCGTAAGCCTCAACAAAATCTTCCTTGATTGCTTCATAGGCTTTCCACGGAAGATAGTGAGCATTGTAGAGTTGTGCCTTCTGTCTTTCTTTCTTGCCAACTATCTTCCTGTGCTGTTCCTTGTACTCTTCAAGCGTGATGGAAGGGTACGACGCACGAAACATGAGGTCAAGGCACTTATCTACCGCATCACCAAGTACGTCATCATGGGATATTACCGGTCTAGCCAAATATTGTTTCCCGTTTTCTTCAAAAATCTCATTCATTTCCTTTTCTCCTTTCTATTTCTTCTAAAACAAGTTCATTTACGGTCGGGGTCTCCCTTATGATGTAAAATCCATCGTTATCTTTCCTAGCCTTGCATTCAAGATGATGCTCATATTCAATTCTTGCACGAAGTTTGTCAATAAGAAATTTGGAAGCCATGTCGTTATCAGGCTGTCTAAAACCGTAATGGTCACGAATATGTATTTTCGTCCCCATCGGTTTGTTAAAAAAATCTTGCACGAACTCGTCTATTAGCCTTGTGGTTCTGCCAGAAGCCCGATATCTTAAATAATTGAGTTCTTCGTCACTCTTATACTCCAAACTTTTTCTGAAATTCTCACTGTCGTCCATAGTCTTTAATCTTTTAATGGTGTATCACTTACGCATACATCAAACGGCTCAAACGAATCGTGTTCAAGGTTCTCTTTCGTAATGTACTTCCTTTCAACGAATTCGTCACGCAGGGGGTTCGCGAGCTGGATTGACATCGGGTGTGCCTTTCCTGTAGCCGCTATATCACTACGGAGACGAAAGAAATGAATCCAGGCATCCTTAAAACCGCATAACACGAATTCGGTCTTGGTGGCGAGAGGAAGTACGCCACGTGCCTGCTGAGCCGACCACGGAGCCTTATCCTCTTCCTTGATGCCTTCGATGTGGGACCAGTCATTCAACAACGCCATATAAGTATCCTCGCAAGACTTCAACCCACCGAGCCAAGTATCAACCCTATCGTTTTTATCGTAATCTCCGGTGAATTTGACTATCTTCATCTTGCTGGTATCTACCCAATCGCCATCCCACCAGTCAATGTGTTCACCTTCCGCAAGCACATCCTCTCCAATCCACGGCGGTATGACGAAAGTACATTCATTGCCGAACTTCTCCTTGCAGTAATTGATGTAACGTGTTGATTCCTGGACCATTGACATTACCCTATGGCGAAGGAAGTCCCGCCCAAGTCCAATATCGGTGATGAACTTAACGGTATATCGCTTCTCGTGGTACATCTTTGGTTCCGTCAAGTATTTCAGGTCTTCAAGCCACCCGTTTTCTACAAGCACCCTGTAGTTTGTCGTAACATATACGATGCTGTCGTGAATTCTGACCTTTGAATATTTGTTTAGGTTATACTTCCACCTCGGGTCTGCAACTTCATATGGGTCAACGTCTCCCGGCATAAAAGTCAAATATACCGTACCGAACTCCAGCACCGCACCATGCCTTTCCTTCGTCCTGGCTTCAACAAACCTCTTTGCGGTTTCCCCGCCCTTTGGCTCGCTCTTGTACGAGGTCTTACCGCAGCGCTCTATAATGTCATAGATACCCTGCAGCCCGGGCCCCTGCTCAATTATTTCATAACTTGGTCTAATCAGTTTCATTGTCCTTGTCCTCCTCTTTCTTTTCCTCGTAATCTTCCTTCATATATTCCGGCACGTCGTAAACTACAATCGGTCCGTCCGGGTAGTATGGAAGGGCTCGCATCGTGTTGTAGTCAATCCACTCCACAGCTTCCTCGTAGGTCCAGTTCTCCTTGTACATCAGCCACTCAATCATTTTGTCATAGCTGTAAACGGCCCGTCCATCGTCTGACATGCCAATAAACGCGTCGGCATAGTCATAATCATCAAAGACCCTCACATCCTCGTAACCAAGGTCAGTGATAAGTTGTTTAAGTTGTTCTAATGTCATATCTATCTTTAATTTAGCCAACAAGTTCCGAAAATCCTTGCGAAGAAACACCCGAGATAACCGTAATCCAGCATCTCTTCCTCTGAGAAATGGAAGTAGTTCTCTCCCCAATGCTTACCAAGAATACCCATGATTATTATTGTTATCATACTTCAATATACAAAAAAAATCTTACTTCGGCAAATTCATCCTCTCCTTCACCTGGGCCCATGAAACCGGAGTGTAGTTGTTGTTGTCAACGCCCACGTCATATTGGTTCCATTGTAGTTTGTATCCCTCCGGTAAGACATTCCCAAACTCACCAGGTCCAGAATGTATGTGGCCGAACAGCTGCATCACCTTATGGTCAAAGTTATTGGAGAAACTGAGGAACGGAAAGTGGTTCATAATGACTGTCCAGCCCTCAATGATGATGATTTTCTGGAAGTCAATGCTGTCAAACCTCTCAAGCAGCGTTCCCTCCCTGAATACTCTCTCAGGGTCGTGGTTACCGAGGATAAGGTGGATATGGCCGTTCAGCCTTCCAGGTTCCAGACACCAGTTCCACTTCTCAACATTTCCGAAACAGAAGTCTCCGAGGTGATAAACATGGTCATCAGGCTTAACAACAGAATTCCAGTTAGTCACCAAAGCCTCATTCATCGCTTCAACTGACTCAAAAGGCCTGTTACAATACTTGAGTATGTTCCCGTGCCAGAGATGACTGTCCGAGGTCCAGAATATCTTACTTGTATCCTCTGGTCTGATTTTGGTAATAAAGTCGCTTTTCTGCATAAATTCAACTATTTATAGTGTAAAAAAAACTTAAAGTGTTATGGGTTATTTGAAAAAAGATGCAATCTATATTGAGAACGCATCCAATTACACAAAAAAAGAGGTTAAAGAACTTATTGAAGAACTTAAAAGGGAAAACCCCGGTAACGAAGGACTGATGAGCAGAAGCGACAAGAGTTACCTTAACGAGTGGGCTGTACATGCCCTCTGTTTCCGTTGGGGTATCATGAAAGAAAGAGCAAAGAACGCGAAGCTTCAATTTGAAATGGAACCGGAAGTGAGGCTCCTTTATGATGTTATCGGCCCTATTGCCTGTATCTTCCTTAAATAAGTTACTTTACATAGTTCTTGAACATCGTAACAAGAAGAGAATTGTCCGTCATGCCGGAACGCCCGACAGATTCTATTGCAAACTGTGAGGTAGTCTTCTCCAATTCGTTCAAAATGTCCGTCACGGCTTTCGGTGAGTATTCAATCCTCTGACTTGAGCCGTTATAGGTCACATACGCATACTTTGTCTTGATTTTCTTGCTTATATAGGCAAGAATTTCTTTTTGTGCCCCGTACTCGGTGCTGACCCTCTCCCCAGAATAGTCATAAATCTTATAGACATACTTGGTTCCGGCTTTGACTGACGCTGGAAGCTTGACCTCTTCCACATTGACATCGTCGTTGAAGAAGACATCGGAGTGGTTTCTGGTCCCAGGGTCTGACAGGATTGACTTCACCTGGTCCTTGAAACTGGCCTCGTGTTTCCAGTATTCTCTCCGGTCCATATCAACAATGGTCTTTTCAGCGTCATCTTTCTTGCAGATGAAGTTGTTAAGGACCTTGGTTTCACGATAATCCCAGGTAGAATTGGGTTCTATGACCTCCAGGGACAGAATTTTCTCTTTTTTTCTTGGCATTTTCGTTTATTGCTTATATTTATGTATGATAAAAAGGTCTTATTATGGCATGCGCATGTAAAAACAAGTCTGCAAATAACGCACAGGTAACAAAGGTAAAGCAAGTTGTCAAAAGCAAAACCGTTACCCCGACAGCGTCTTCTTCAAGCGAAGGCGGTCACAAAGTAACTAAGAGAGTTATTTACCGTCGCTCTGTTTGAAGGGGTGAGGACCCTCGCACATTTTAGTCCGGGGTCTGGCCTAACAAAGCCTCGTATTCCTCTTTCGTAATCTCGTGTCCATCGGCATCATAATAGACAGTGCCGCTCTCAAGTTGTCCATCGTCACCAAGGCTAGCCCAGCTATACTTTGATGGCGATTTTTTTATGTCCTCTTCATACCAATACGAAGGAATATGAACCGTATCTGTAGGGAGAACATCAAGGATACACGACAGTTGCTGGAGTGTTGCGACCATAAGACCCTCCATGCGGAATAATGCCTTTCCCTCGCCACCAGCATCCGATGAGGTCCTGGCATTTATCAGGTCGGTAATGCAGGAATCAATATCGTTGTAGAGTTCCTGCGTTGATTGTCTTAATTTAACAAGTTCCATATCCTATTCCTCCTCTACTTTAAGTACAATCACGCGAACCTTATCTCTGGCTTTCAGCCCGAATTTCCCAACACCAAACTCAATGAACGGGAATCCGCCAGCGTCAAGCGAAACCACAGTATCCACCGCCTCCTTCATCATCTGCTCCTTCATTGCTTGCTTGCCGTTTTCGTAATTTCTATCGAGTTCAGCCTGCATATTTTCGGCCCAAGCCTTGTTGAAGAAATGATATTGTTCCTTCTGCCATTTCGCCCCGGTGATGAAGGCATCTACAATACGATTGGCAAAGTACACATCTTCATCCGCTCCACAATAATGAATTGTAGTATCAACAGGCACACCTTCTTGGTATTTTCTTGCCGCTTCTTCAAGGTCATTCGGAATTCCTGAACTGCCACTTGCGTGTTCTATGGAAAGAGCTTCAATAGCAAGGTCAAGAGCGTCTTCTTGAGCATTATCTATTATACAAGGACGTACCTTGAGTAAAACTTCAATTGCTTCTTCTTTTGTCATAATCTATTTCTTTAAGTGTTCTGCACCCCATTGGGCGAAGTGGCGGGCGAAAATACGCAATTCTTCGTTGTATGGGTTCTCTGGAATCTTGGGCAAATACCGTTCAATTTCCTCCTCCAACTCCTCTTGCATCGACTTTTCCGATTCAAAGGTGTCGAGGAAATCAAGAATACTTGCACACTCTGCTGCTTGAATATGATGGTTCGAGTCTTGATTGTACTCCAAAAATCTACGCTCAATCTCGGCCTTTACCTTGGCCAAAAGTTCTTCGTTTGTCATTTTCTTTCACTCTTTAAAGTCAATTCAACCGTTATATTTGTTACAGTTGGTTCGCTATCATATTTAGTTACTTCGCTGAAATAAGAATTGTTAATATAGAATACACCCTTTGAACTCTTCCAAACCCCATCTTTCTTATGCGGTTTTCTTTATGAAACCATAAAGAACCATTGTCATCACGAGCAAGAAAACCCTTGTATTTTCTTATCATATTAAATCAAATTTTCAAGACAATAACGTATGGCTGTTTCAGCAGCTTCTTCATAAGTTTGGTAGAATACCTCGTCAACAGCATCTTGAAGCATCATTTCAAAATCCGAGTCTGTTTTCTGAATTACAACATAGTAGCCGGAGTGGTCTCCACAAGCCCAACCATCCAACATAACTTGGATGTAGTAATGCTTTTCATCCCTCAGCCACTTCATCGCCATTTGAAGAGAACACACTTCTACAATTTCATCTTCTGAATTATGTCCATAAGCACCCCCTGGGTTGAGTCTCTTAAAAATGCCATTTATGTACACACCCCTGAAAGAATCATACGGTATCTTAAACCCCTTTTCTTTCAGGAGTTTGGCTGTTTCAAAACTTACATAATCTTCTGTTACCATAATTCCAGTTTATTTCTTGAGTATGCAATCGTTGTTGAACCATCCAAAATGTTCATCTGCCAATTACCATCTTTCCATTCATTAACGGAAGTATAAATGCCAGTAAGTCCACAACGGATAGTTAAATACATACCATCTTCCTTTGGTTTATAATGAGCCGGAACGAAATTATTCTCTTCCTTTTCCCTGTCAAAATCAAAAATCCGTTTCTCATAAGATTTAATTATATTCAGGGCTTCTCTTGCCGATATGTTTTTATTTTCCTGAATCATACTATTTCGTTTTATATATTCCTTCAGGCGCTTCAAGAGCAATACCCTTCTCAATCAGCCCACGATAGTCAAAGTGGTTTTCATTGAGCCAGTCAGCCGCTTCAAGGGTTATGATAGGACCGGATTCCCACTTCCCCCAGCAACACATGTTTTCAAAGTGTTTTCTTTCTTCATCCGTCATACTTGACATCGGACGGAGATATGGCTTGACTTCTTTGATGCTACAACTCCAATCCCTTATCTTGCCATTTTCATCGTAGGTAAATTCAACCGTCTCTTCGCTAATTGTGTCCATTGTTGCAACACAATCACATTCTCTATGATTACTATCTTCATCAATGTGGTATGGGAACTTAACGCCATAAGGCAACCTTCCACAAAGGTCTTTAAGCAGCAGTTGCTTTTCTTCTTGCATCATATTTTTTCCTCCTGTCTTGCGTTAAGTTCCTGGTCTATGTACCTCTGAGCATACAGTCTAATATCGTCTTTCCAATTCCAATGACGCATTTTGACAAGATGCTTATCCTTGTAGAAAAGATACTTGACTCCATGTTGTAATCCAGATACCATGATTACATCATAACCATTGTATGACATTGTTTGAAGGTGCAGAGAATCGTATCCTTTGGCTTTTAGATACTCTAACTTTTCTTCGTAGGAATATCTTGCGTTTCGTTCAAATTCAGTCATTGTTTTCTTGCATTAAGTCCAAGGTCGTAGAAATGACGAGCAATGGAATACTCCCAATTCAATGGATTTTCTTCGGTGTTAGTAGTTTTGTCCTTTGAAAGACTGAATATTCCAACCATCTCTTTTGCAAATGTTTGAAAATCCAAATCCACCTCCGGCTGCTCAGTAGGGTCGTTTTTGATATATTCTACTGCGTCTAGACTTTGTGGGGCATACGAAACATCAATGGTCTTATTATCTACCGTTCTCGCATAAAGGAAATTCGGAAACACGAATTTACCATTTGAGGACTCCGGCTGCTCCTTCTGAAGAGAGTCGATAACATCAAATACTTTACCAACGCCTGTAAAATATCCATCGTCAAAATCACATTGTTGGTCGTGTTTCGGTGCTTCGCCATTATACAATCTTTCTATCTCGGCATTCAGTTTTTCTGCGTTAATATATTTACCCATATCTAAATCAAATAAAAGGGTGCAAGCTTGCCCGCTTCCAACGAGACCAGTTTTTCAAGGACTGATAACATTGCACCCTATGGTTTTACATCAGTTTCAGTAAATCTCCTAAAAGTCCACGAAGCGCAGTGAATTGCTTCCACTGACCTGTAGCAGCCCATGCTTCGGATTGGTGTTTATTCACGAAATATCTAACAGCATCTATTTGCTCCTCGCTGGGCTTCCAATTAGGTTCGATAGAAAAGAGAAAATTGCAAACATCTGCAACACTTAAACCATCTTTTTTCACTACATTTTGTGCATCAGCACAATTCATAACATGATGAAGAGATTGAAGTATTTTTTTATCTTTTTTACTCCATTTGCCTAATTTTTGCGTTTTCTGTTCGGTAGGCTTCCAGTTATTCTGCGGACGGAGGGATTTGATGAAATTTCTCAAATCAACACCTTCAGAAGGGCTTATCATTTCTTTCTCTTCCGCGACTGATACAAGAAATGCCAACCTTTCAATCTTGTTTTCGTCTTCTTTGCTCCACTCTTGTTTAAGTTGAGGGCGGAGAGATTTGATGAGATTCTTGATTTGTGTTGCCTGAGAAGGAATCCAAACATTCTCTATCCCCTTCTCGCAATTCTCACATAACCAAATGATGTTATTAAGATTGTCCTTGTCCTCCTCGCTCCACTCTGCTAGCTTAACGCTTTCTACACCCTCTTGGAAACCAACTTCTCTACCTTTTCTAAAACTCTTATCAATCTTATCAAACACTTCCTCGCTATCCTGTTCTGCAGGCTTCTGCTTAAGATTACCATCTAAATCAAACTCATCTCTTACAGAACAATAATCTACGGACTTCTGCTCTTTTCGCTTTAGAATTGTAGCATTCCCTTCCACAACTACTTCATAATCATCTGAATTATAAGGGTCATTGAATGAAGTCGGTTTCTGCTCTTTCTGTTTTTCAAGGTAGGAAACAAACTCCTTCAATTTGTCAGCGTGTTCCTTGATGCTGCACTGCAGAATTTCTTCGTTAAGGAAGAATATCAATTCTTTCCTTATCCTCTCGTCCTCACTCTCATGATGCCTGATACTGGCCACATCCACATCATATACACCATCGCCAGGAACATGCACGATGCCGACGACAGTATCCGGGATTTCATCGTTAAACAGATGATAACCCAGGAATTCGCCAGTAATAATCTCACCATTGAATGTCTTGGTGGCGGAAACTATTTCACCTTTTTTGAATCTACGCTTATTCATTTCTCTTTTCCTTTAATTCTCTTTTAAGTTCTTCCAGTTTCTTAAGTTCCCGGATGTGGTTCGGGCCAAGGAACTCCTCCATAACCTCGGACCTGGTTATCAAGGTGGTAATCATATCCTCACTCATCGCCAGAAGCTCAAACATCTCGTCACCGAAGTCATCCCAATCAACTTCGTGTGGATAGTTCTCTGACTCGGCAATCTTGCTTTCAAAATATTTTAGACGCAAAATCAAAAGACGGCTTAGAATTACCGCACGATAGGAAATACTGTCCGTTTCATTATACAGTTTCCAGAGTTCGTCTTTTGACTTTTCCTGGTCGTAGCGACTAACGTTTGCTACCTTCAAAATTTTAGGGAATATGTTACCCCATCTCCACCAACTCATAATTTTAACTTTTCTTATTGTATATGCAAATACCGTGCCAAACTACTTCTTCGTTACGATTTTGTCAATCAAACCATAATCAACAGCTTCCTGTGCGGTGAACCAATGGTCTCTGTCGGCATCCCTCTCAATCTCTTCAAAGGACTTCCCGGTGTTCGCGGCGAGAATGTTGTAAAGGGTGTTCTGAATCTTCTGGCTTTCCTTCGCGGCAATCTGCAGGTCGGCATTCTGCACACGACCAGTAGCCGAACTCACTTGATGTATCATCACACTACCGTTAGGGAGGATGAAACGCTTGCCCTTCGCACCAGAGGATACAAGGATTGAACCCATGGAAGCACACATGCCCATGCAGTAGGTGGAAACATCCGGGTCAATGAAATTCATGACATCATAGATAGCCAGGCCGTCAATACAGCTGCCGCCAGGGGAGTTGATGAACATCTTGATATCCTCGTCCTTGTCGGTAATTGAATTAAGATAGAGGAGCTGGGCGTTGATGATATTGGCCACATCCTCGTTAATCTCACTGCCGAGGAAAATAATCTTGTCGTACATCAATCTGCTGAATACCGACATAGGGGCACAGTTGAGCGTCCTCTCTTCAAGGATATAAGGCTCAATGATACCGTTTCTGTAGTTGTACTTGCTGTAACCGTCAATCTTGTTCGTGCTGATGCCCTGCGACATAGCGAATTTTTCAAAATCTGTAATCATAATCTGTTGTTTATTAAGGATTTAAAAGTATTTCTTCATTATTATCAACCGCATCCAGGTCTGCGATACTGTATTTATAAAAACTTGTTGTCTTGTTCGGGGTATCAACGAATTCAAAGTCACCCGTTTCCGCATCATAGAGGACGAAGCCGTGGCCGGAGACCGATTCGCCATAATTCTTCTGCTTGAGGCTGGAACAATAAACAATGTTCGTTCCGTTTCCTGGAATTACCTGCCTCTTGTGGATGTGTCCTGCGATAACGAAGTCCGTTCCGTCGAACAAGCTCACATTCAACGCATTCTCGGAGACCATGTTGTTGTTCGTTGTCGCCCCGTTGATTTCGCCGTGGATGAGACCGATATATTTCACGCTCTTGTCCGGGTTTGTTTCCTTATCCGGTTCAAACGCTGGCTTCTCAAACGAAGAGAATGTTGAATAGAGGCACCACACAATGTTATCGTCCTTTACGAACCCTGACTTGTACCCCAACTCCATATCAAGGTATCTGGTCTGCTTGAAAGAAGACATCTCAAAAATCGGGGTTATACTGTCTATCTTTGAGAGGTTCTGGAGATTGAGGTCATGATTTCCGGCAATTACGATTGTGGGGCATATCTTGTCAAGTGCCTGCAAAAATTCATGACCGGCAAGCAGAGCCTCATTTGCAATTTCAAGCTTGGATTCGAAAATATCCCCCAAGACTGCAATCCTAACATGTTCTGGCCCGCCTTCATCTTTGACAATCTTTTTGGCTTGTTCAAAAAATGTTTGTGCCACTTCTTTTAGGTCATTTATCCTGTTTAAAGTGTTTGGGATATGGATATCAGCTATTCCTATTATTTTCTTTATCATCGTTTATTAATTTTTCCACTTCTCTTATGAGACTTTCCGCAGCGTGTTTAAAAACCACCTGTTCAATACCTGGTTTAACGCTGAACAACATATGAAAGTTTATTTGAACCCTTGCTTTATATGGCATTCCATTTTCAAACTTGATGTAAGACAAGATAAACGCCTCGTATTCCCAGTCAAAATTATAGTCCAGGATATAGTGCTTGTCACTTTCCTTGCTATGGTAATCTAGCTTGGTCAGTGACATTCCATATGCTTTTGCATCAAGTGGGTCGGTGTGTATTATTCTGCAACCAAACAGTTTTCCGTCCTTGTATATTTTGTCTAAATCAATCGTCATACCAATAACTCTATCTCACTAAACTCCTTGACTTGCCTGAACGCCTTAATCATCCCTTCCTTTCCCTCGGCCTCGTATATCTCGCCGAAATCTTTGTATGGTATCTCATCAGTTCCAAGCCGAATGTATCTTATTTTTCCACGTAACCTGCCTATATTCAATAAGTTATAAATCCTCTTCGTTTCCTTAAGTTCCGTATCTCCGTCAAGGCAGATTACTATATTCGCCCTGGCCTTGTCATACAACTCCTGGAATATCTTTGTGTTCTTTGACAATGACTTTCCCAAAAGAGCAACGTTATTGCCGAAATATAACGCATCCACAGCACCCTCACACAGATATATTGTTGCATCCCATTGGATTAGACTCTCCTGGAACACGATTTCGTTCTTATCGTTCTTTGAGTTCCAGTATTTCATTTTCTTCGGGTTACCACTGAAATCCCTCCCGACCCAGTAGTTAAGGTCTCCGGCACTGTCATATGAGGGTATTATAATCCTGTCCCTCATCTGCCATTTCTCTTCATCCCAGGTTGTATATCCTATATTGTGCAAATCTATGATATCCTGCGTGATATGTCGCTTTTCAAGATATTCAACAAGCTTCTTCTTCCGGCAGGTCTTCAGGTCTATCTTAGTGAAAGTGTCCGGGAGCTTTATGTAGTCGTTCATGTAGGCATTCTCAGCCATATCCTTGAACAGACCAATATTGTAGTATTTGCTCTCCTTTATGTCCTTTACGGCGGCATAGTATTCTTTAAGCAATTCCGTACCGCCGTATTCCTTGATTAAACGAGATAGAGGGCCTGAGTAAGAACATTTCCAGCAATGAAATTTACCCAAACTGAATGAGACCTCTAAGTTGTATTTATTGTCAGGCACACCACCGTTTTCCTCGGCACACTCCGGACAGTTGAACTGATATTGGGATGTGCCGTTGTCAAAGAAACCTTGCTTGCTTTCTCCAAGGAAACCTGTCAGTATGTTATAAATCCTGTCAAACATATACACTACTATAATACAAACAATTCTT